>ENA-OQDC01000758-OQDC01000758.1-human-gut-metagenome-genome-assembly--contig:-NODE-758-length-20379-cov-3.899319_pt1 | contig 20379 bp, 20 predicted proteins | sample MGYA00242770_ERZ504601 | MGnify/ENA primary metagenome ERZ504601 (study PRJEB26092, sample SAMD00036305) | human gut metagenome | host: Homo sapiens | study: EMG produced TPA metagenomics assembly of...
AGGAGATGAAATGCCTATATAGAATTAAGGCAAGTGATATGAAGGCGAGGGAAAGATGGTCTTGATGTGTTGCCTTAAAGACACCACCCTTCACCTTTACTTAATGCAGAAAGTGAAGAAAGCAGGAAGAGCTAAAATTTTTAGACAAATAGTAGGCGCTTTTAAGGTTTTATGCTATAATATCCTTAATGATATAAACTACATGTGTAAAGGAGTGTTCCCCATGGAAGAAGCTGTATTATACGCTGTGGAAAACAATATTGCGACGATTACTATGAACCGTCCGAAGAGCCTGAATTCAATGAATGACGCGCTGATTGACGGTCTGCATGCTGCCATTACCAAGGCTGCGGCCGACGCTGAGGTGCGTGCTATCGTACTCACCGGCAACGGCAAGGCATTTTGTGCCGGCGGTGATCTTAGCTATCTGAACGGCTTGGAGGGCGTGGCTGCCAAGAAGGACTTTATCGCTAAGGTGGGCGACGTTGCCAAACGCCTGACTACTATTCCTAAACCTGTTATTGCTTATATCAACGGCGTTACTGCCGGTGCAGGTGTTAACCTGATGTTGGCCTGCGACCTGGTGTATGCATCTGCCAAGGCACGCTTTGGCGAGAGCTTTGCCAAGGTTGGTCTGATTCCCGACTGCGGCGGTCTGTACTTCCTGCCGAAGGCTATCGGTGTGCTGAAGGCTAAGGAACTGATGTTTACCGGTGACCTGATTGACGCTGCAACTGCCAAGGAGCTTGGCATGCTGAATGATGTCTATGAAGACGAAGAGCTGAAGGATAAGGTTTACGCTATGGCTGCACGTCTGGCAGCAAGTGCTCCGCTGTCTATCAGCCTGACGAAAAAATATCTTAACGACCATGACCTGACTTTGGACGAGGTGCTGGCAATCGAAGAAACTACCCAGGCACTGCTGATGGGTACCGATGACTGCAAGGAAGGCATTGCTGCCTTCTATGAAAAGCGTGCGCCGCAATTCACAGGCAAATAAGAAAATAATTAGCAGAAAAAAGTAAATGTTTACGGAACTGTCACATAATTTATACTGATGGTTCCGTTTTCTTTTTGACGTAGGAATACAAGATGTTGTATAATAAATCTATTGATAAATTTTTCTCGGAGGAAAGTATGCTCGATTTCAGTACAATGATCTATCGCATTCCTGCGCTGCTGTTTGCGATTACGATACACGAATATGCCCATGCGCAATGTGCGGACAGCATGGGTGACCCGACTGCGCGTTATATGGGACGCATGACCTTCAACCCGATGGCACATCTGGACCCGTTGGGCGCGATTCTGCTGGTGGTAGCCGGCTTCGGCTGGGCTAAGCCAGTAGAAATTAACCCCAGCAATTTCCGCAACCGCCGCGAGGGTATTCTGAAGGTTTCCTTTGCCGGTCCCGCAGCCAATCTGTTTTTGTGCTTTCTCGCAGCATTCTTCATGACGTTTTTAAATCGCTTCGGTCTTTTGAGTGATGGCGTTTACCGCTTTTTGCTGTGGATGCAGTTATATAATGTATGGTTTGCTTTCTTCAACCTGATTCCGGTTCCGCCGTTAGACGGCTCCAAGATTCTTTCGGAGCTTCTGCCGCCGTCTATGGCTTGGAAGTTTGACAATCTGGTGGGACGCTACGGCTTTTATATTCTGATTGCTTTGGTGTTCACCGGTATTACAGGTGCGATTATCAGACCGCTTGCCGCAGGCTACATGATGCTGGTAAACGGTATCTTGGGTTTAGTGTTCTAAGCCATGCCTGATTTATCGTTGAAGCTGACTGCGTTCGAAGGTCCGCTGGATTTGCTCCTGCACCTTATCGAGCGTGACAAAGTAGATATTTATGATATTCCCATCGCTGCGGTTACGGAGCAGTATATAAGCTATCTGCGCAGCATGAGTGAATTTGATATGGAGGTCGCCAGTGATTTTCTGGTGATGGCCGCAACGCTGCTGCAGATTAAATCGCGCATGCTGCTGCCCAAGCAGTCCGTTGAGGGCGAGGAGGAGGAAGCAGACCCGCGTCAGCAGCTGGTGGAGATGCTGGTGGAATACCGCCGCATTAAGCGTGCCGCCGCTGCTTTGGCGGATATGAAGCAGAGCGCTGACCTGTATTGGCAGCGTGAGCCGATGTTCGGCAACTTGGTGGAGCGCACTGTTGCTCCCTGCACGGTGCAGCAGTTATTGAAGGCTTTGGCAGGTATGACGACTGCGCCCGACGGCAAGCAGGCAGCCTTTATCGAGCCGCAGGCCTATAGCGTGCAGGATAAAATGGCAGATATTCTGCAAAAACTGCAGCGTCAGCCGCAGGGCTTTATGCTGAATGAGATTTTTACCGCAGGCAGCCCTGCCGAGAAGGTGGCCTGCTTTTTGGGTGTACTGGAGCTGCTGAAGCTGGGGTTGATTACTATCAGCCAGGCACAGCGCTTTGCACCGATTTATGTCTTCGGCAAGCAGGGACAGGAGGAAGCAAACGATGTATCTTGATAAAATGACAGGAGCACTGGAAGCGGTGCTGTTTGCTGCAGGTGAGCCTGTTTCTGTAGCGGAGCTTGCGGACCTTCTGCAGCTGGAAAAGCCGCAGGTGTGGGAGCTTGTTTCGGAGCTGAAGCAATCCTGTGAGGCGGAAAGCAGGGGATTGATGCTGCGTGAGACAGCAGGCTGCTTTCAGCTGGTGACCAAGCCGGTTTACTACAGCATATTGCTGGGCTTGGGACGCAAAAAGGAAGTAAAGCTGACGAATGCATCTTTGGAGACATTGGCGATTGTTGCTTTTAAACAACCGGTGACGCGTGCTGAGATGGAAGCCATCCGTGGCGTGAAGGTTGACGGCGTACTCAATACACTGCTGGACCTTGGCCTGGTGGCGGAAGCAGGACGCAAAAAGGCCTTGGGCAATCCCATTTTATATGCTACGACAGAAAAATTTCTGATGGTGTTCGGCCTGAACTCATTGGAGGAGCTGCCGCCGCTGGAAACGAAGCCTGAGGATGAGGCAGAGGCTGCGCAGCAGGTGCTGCAGCTTGATAATACATTAGAAGCAAAGGAAAACTGAGATAGATGGAAGAACGTTTACAAAAAATCCTGGCGGCAGCAGGCGTTGCCTCCCGCCGCGAAGCAGAAAAAATTATTACGGCAGGTCGCGTCCGCGTGAACGGTAAGGTTGTTACCGAGTTGGGCTGCAAGTTTGATGCATCAAAGGTACGCATCAGCGTTGACGGCAAGCCGATCGTCCAAGAGGCCAAGGCATATTACATGTTCTATAAGCCGAGGGGAGTAGTCACCACGATGTCCGACCCGCAAAACCGCCGCAGCATTGCCGATTTCGTGCAGAACCTGCCGGAGAGAGTTTTCCCGGTAGGCCGCCTGGACTTCAATACCGAAGGACTGCTGCTGCTGACGAATGACGGTGCTTTGGCACAGGCGCTGATGCATCCGAGCCATGAGGTAAACAAGACCTACCTCGTTAAGGTTCCGGGCATTGTGCCGCAGGAGAAGCTGGACCAGCTGCGCTTGGGCGTAAAGCTGGAGGACGGCCCGACTGCTCCGGCGGTTGTTAACCTGCGTGATTATGATCATGAGCGTGGCTTTACGCTTTTCGATATCACAATCCATGAGGGACGTAACCGCCAGATTCGCCGCATGTGCGACGCTATCGGCTTCCCGGTGCGCGATTTGAAGCGTATCAAGCTGGGACCGCTGCAGCTGAGCAATCTGGGACGCGGCAAGTTCCGCAGCCTGAGCGAGCAGGAGTTGTCTCAGCTCAGAAAGGCGGCTAAGCTATGACGCGAGTTGCGATTGTCGGCGGCGGCGCTGCAGGCCTGTTGGCAGGTATTGCTGCAGCCTGGGGCGGAGCGCAGGTAACGATTTATGAAAAAATGCGTGTGCCGGGCAAGAAAATGCTCATCAACCGGCCAAAGGACGACTGCAACATTACCAAACGCCTGCGAAATCCCAGATTTCATTAAAAAATCTGCCCGGAAACGGAAGATTTTTAATAGTGCTTTACATAGGTTCACAAATGATGATATAGTATTGCTGTTGGAGAGTAACGGACTGCCGAGAAGGTTGAACGCGGCGGACGTATTTTTCCGGTAAGCGACAAGGCGAAGGATGTAGTCGATACGCTGGTAAGGATTTATACCGAGGCCGGCGGCAAGCTGCAGACCGACACCAAGGTTATTGATATCATGGTCAAGGAAGGCCATGTGTACGGCGTGCGTACGGTCAACGGCGTGTACGAGGCAGACAGAGTTATTCTGGCTGCGGGCGGTGCCTCCTATCCGGGCACAGGCAGCGATGGCGGCGGTGCCAAGCTAGCGAAGAAGCTGGGTCACACGATTGTGCCGCTGAAGCCTTCTCTGATTCCGCTGGAAAGCGATTATCCTTATGTTGACGACCTGCAGGGCTTATCTTTGCGCAACGTGCAGGCAACGCTTTTGGCCGATGGTGTGAAGCTGGGCAGTGAATTTGGTGAGATGCTGTTTACACATTTCGGTGTTTCCGGTCCGATTGTGCTTTCGCTGAGCAATCTTGCCGCAGACGCTTTGGCTGCAGGCAAGGATGTAGAGCTGGAGGTTGACCTGAAGCCTGCGCTGAGCGAAGAAAAGCTGGATGCACGTATTCAACGTGACTTTGTGCAGTACAGCCGCAAGCAGGTGCTCAACGGCATGAAGGATTTGCTGCCGCAGCGACTGATTCCCGTTGTACTGGATATGTCCTACGTTGATGAGAACAAATTCATCAACCAAGTTTCGCGCGAGGAGCGTCACAGACTGCTGCAGACGCTGAAGCATTTTGTGATTACTATTTCCGCAACACGTCCGATTGCAGAAGCTATCGTTTACCGCAGGCGGCGTGAGCGTGAAGGAGATTGACCCCAAGACCATGGAATCCAAGCGCATCAAGGGCCTGTACTTTGCAGGCGAGGTTATGGATGTTGACGGCTATACCGGTGGCTATAATCTGCAGGCGGCGTTCAGCAGCGGTCATGCTGCGGGCGAAGCGGCAGCTGCGGAAGAATAATTCATAAATTTGACTTAAATTAGGCTATCCATATACATGTAAAACATGGTATTATATAGATAGCTAATACATTATAAAGTGTGGTTATGTAGAATGAAGAAAATTGTTGTGGCAATTGATGGTCCCGCAGGTGCAGGCAAAAGCACTATTGCGAAGTTGGCTGCCGAAAAATTAGGCTATGCCTATATTGATACCGGTGCCATGTACAGAAGCGTAGCCTGGAAGTTTTTTGCAGACAGGCAAACCTTTTGACGAGGACTTTATCAGCGGCTTATCCAAAACTATGCTGATTGACTTCAAACCGGAGGCAAAAATCAACCGTGTTTTTGTGGACGGTACCGAGGTTACCGATGCTATCCGTACTCCCGAGGTAACGGCGATTGTGTCGCGTGTTGCTGCTATCGGAGCAGTGCGTGAGGCAATGGTGGACCAGCAGCGCCGTATGGGCGAGGCAGGCGGTGTCCTGATGGACGGCCGTGATATCGGTACGGTGGTATTCCCGAACGCACAGCTGAAAATTTTTCTTACTGCTTCGGTTGAGGAAAGAGCGCGCCGCCGCTATGCGGAAATGGTGGCCAAAGGTCAGCAGGTTGATCTGCAGCAGCTGCAGGCGGATATTGCCGAGCGCGACAAGCAGGACAGCGAGCGTGCTATCAGTCCGCTGCGTCAGGCAGAGGATGCACTGCTTCTGGATACATCCGATATGGGCATCAGCGAGGTTACCGAGAGAATTTTACAGCTGGTGCAGGAGCGCGCACAATGATTTATACCTTAGTGAAGAATCTCTTTAAAATTCTTTTTACCATCTTTTTGCGATTGAAGGTAGAAGGAACAGAAAATATTCCCAAGGATGGTCCGCTGGTTATAGCGAGCAACCATCTGAGTCTGCTTGATCCGCCTGTACTTGGTACGGCAGCAACCCGTAAGGTCCACTTTATGGCCAAGGAAGAGCTGTTTGTGCCGGTTCTGGGCACTATCTATAAAATTCTGGGTGCTTTCCCGGTGCGCCGTGGCGGTGCGGACCGTGCTGCAATCAAGCATGGTATTGATATCCTGGAAAGCGGTCAGGTGCTGGCGATTTTCCCTGAGGGAACACGCAGCAAGACCGGTGAGCTTGGCAAGGCTCAGCCCGGAGCGCTGATGATGGCGAGCAAGGCGAAGGCAACTATCGTGCCGGCCTGCATCATCGGTACCGATTACAAGCGTCATGGCCGTATCTGGCCGAAGGTTACGGTGCGCTTTGGCAAGCCGATGCCTTTCCCTGAAGACGCTGTGGTCAACAAAGAATTTTTGCATGCAATGACTGAAGAGCTGATGCAGCACATTGCAAAGCTGCAGGCAGGTGAAGATGTATAATGGAAATTAAGGTAGCAGAGCACTGTGGTTTTTGCTATGGTGTGAAGCGCGCGGTGGCGTTGGCCCAGAAGGCTGCGACTGACCGTGTGCAGGGTGCAACGCTGGGACCGTTGATACACAATCCCCAGCTGATTGCCGAGCTTGCATCTGAGGGCATTGCCTGTAAGGACAGCCTGGAGCAGTTTGCTCCCGGTGAAACGGTTATCTTCCGTTCACACGGCGAGGGGCCTGAAACCTACGCGCAGGCAGAAAAACAAAGGCTGACAATTTTGGACGCAACCTGTCCGAATGTACGCCTGGCACAGCAAAAGGCTGCTCAGGCAGCAGCTGATGGCTATTTTCCTGTAATAGTCGGAGAAAAAAATTCATCCGGAAGTAAAAAGTATTTTAAAATGGGCAGGAAAAAACGCTATCTGTGTAGAATGTATAAAAAGATATCTCTTATGTACCGCGCCAGGAGCGTTATGGAGTAATCATCCAGACGACTTTTGAGCTGCAGAAATTTAATGATATATTGCAGGCACTGCAGGAGCAGCGCCCGGGAGAATACCGTGTGGAGCGCACCATCTGTCTGGCGACAGCGCAAAGACAGCAGGCGGCTGTAAAGCTGGCTGCTGAGTCTGATGCCGTTATCGTCATCGGCGGACGCAACAGCGCCAACACAAGGCATCTTTTCGAGCTGGTGCAACAGCATTGCGGGCAAGCATATCATATAGAGACTGCAAGCGAACTGAGCAGCGATATGCTAAGGGGTTGCAATAAAATAGGAATCACGGCAGGAGCATCGACTCCGGACCGTTTAATTAAGGAGGCTATTTTAGTAATGGAAAACATGGATTTTGAAAGCATGCTCAACGAAAGTATGGAGGTAGAGGTATATCCTGGCAAAGTTGTCAACGGTACCGTTATTCAATTGGATAAAGACGGCGTTTATGTATCTTTTGGATATAGACATGATGGTCTGATTCCTTATTCCGAATGGTCCCAGACCGAATCTGCTGAAGAACTGCAAAACTCCATCAAAGTTGGCGACGAAGTAGAAGCTAAGGTTGTTCCTGGCAGCACCAAGAGCGATTTCGTTCGTCTGTCCAAAATCAAAGCTGAGCGCGACGCTGCATGGAAAAATGTTGCTGAGCTGCCCGAAGGCGAAAAACGCCCGGCAACCGTTAAAGTTCTGCGCATCATCAAAAACAAAGCTAAAAACATCGTTGGTCTGGGTGTTGCAGTTGAAGGTGTTGAAGGCTTCATGCCCGCATCTCATGTTGAACTGCGCCGCGTAGAAGACTTCACCGGTTATGTCGGCAAAGAGCTGGAAGCTGAAATCATCGAAGTTGACCTGGAGAAAAAACGCATCGTTGTTTCCCGCCGCGACCTGCTGAGAGCTGAAGCTGACGCTAAACGCAAAGCTTATAAAGAAGCTAAAGAAGCTCGCATTGCTGCTGCTAAAGAAGCACGCGCTGCTGCTGAAGAAGCTGCTTACAACTCTGTTGAAGAAGGCAAAGTATACACCGGTAAGGTTGTAAAAGTTGCTGAATTCGGTCTGTTCGTTGAAATCGGCGAAGGCCTGGTTGGCTTGGTTCACAACACCGAGCTGTCCTGGGACCGTAGCGTAAAAGCTGCTGACGTTGCTAAAGAAGGCGACGAAGTAACCGTTCTGGTTAAGAGCATCGACCGCGAAAATAAACGTGTTGCTCTGAGCATCAAAGCTACTCTGGAAGATCCCTGGAAGGTTGAAGCTTCTCAATTCCACATCGGCGACATTTTGGACGTAGAAGTTGTTCGTCTGCTGGCTTTCGGCGCTATCGTTAAACTGAGCGACAAGGTTGAAGGTCTGGTTCACATTTCCGAAATCGCTCCTGAGCGCATCGAAGCTCCGAGCGACGTTCTGGAGGTTGGCCAAGTTGTTAAAGCTGAAATCATTAAAATGGATCTGGACAGCAAAAAAATCGGCCTGAGCATTTCCAAAGTTAAACGTGATGCTGAAAAGAACGAATTCCGTTCCTACATGGGCAGCAAAAAATCTCACCTGAGCCAAAACCTGTCCGAGCAGCTGGAAAGCCTCGAAAAATAATAGGAGAAGGATATGCAACGTGCAAGCGTAAGCTAGAACATATTCAATATGCACTGAGCGGCGACGGCCCGGCGGCAACGCACCTTGCTGATCTCCGCTTCTTACACAACTGTCTGCCGGAGATTAATCCGGCAGACTTTGTTTATCTGTAGAAATTTAGGCAAACGTCTGCGTTGCCTTTTTTCATTGATGCTATTACCGGCAGTACAGATGCGGTGACGGAGATTAACAGAAAGCTGGCGCAGGTGGCGGCAAGAACCGGTATCGGTATGGCTGTCGGCTCGCAATTCGGCGCTGTGCGTGACGGCAGCGGTATCGCGAGCTATACTGTGGTGCGCGAGGAGCTTGCCGAAGGTCTTGTTATCGGTAACATCAGCGCACTGGCTACGCCCGCGCAGGCGCAGGCTGCCATTGACATGCTGCAGGCTGACGCGCTGGAGGTTCACCTGAACGCTGCGCAGGAGCTGTGGATGGCCGAAGGCGACAAGGATACCTGCGGACTTTTGGCAAACCTGATGCAAATTCGTGATGCTGTGAGCGTGCCTGTTATCGTTAAGGAAACAGGCTGCGGTATCGCGGCAGAGCAGTACGAGCTTTTGCTGGAGCAGGGCTTTACCGCTTTTGACTGTGCTGGCGCAGGGGGGACGAACTTCCCGGCGATTGAGGCGAAGCGTCAGGGCGTGGAGCTGACGGAGGAGTTTGCTGCCTGGGGCGTGCCTACGTGCTGGAGCTTGCTTGACGCGCAGCAGACACTGCCGCAGAATGCTCTGCTTCTGGCAAGCGGCGGCATCCGTACAGCCGGGGATGCAGCGCGTGCTTTTGCTCTGGGTGCGGACGCGGTGGGCATTACCGCACCGCTTTTGCGTCTGGTCATGGAGCAAGGTATTGACGCTGCCGCAAACTATGTGGAAGCGTTGGCGGAAGGACTGCAGAAATATATGCTGCTTTTGGGTTGCTTGACGCCGAAGGAGCTGCGTGACGTTCCGCTGATTGTGACGGGAGAAACGCGTGACTTTATCGCCAGCCGCGGCTACGAGCTGGCGAAGCTGTGCAGATGGCGCAGAGGATAGAAAAAGAAGAGGATAGAAAAACTGCGGAGCAGGCGAGAGCTTGCTCCGCAGTTTTTGGTGAGAAAACCGTTCTAAGTTACTTATGACTTTTACTTCTTTACCTCTAAACGTAATACCATATTTGTAAAATGGTATGTACATTACGAGCGAGAAATTCTGTATCGTATTTTTTATCTAAATGAAAGTTGTGTAATGAGGATTAGTCGTTGGAGAGGTTGAGCAGAGTAAAAGGTTATTTATTAACAAAATTCAATAGCATACTATCTGCGAGGGCATGAAAGCTTGCGCAGATTTTTTCTCGCCGACTACGAAATAGACTTCGTGATAGTTGGTGAAGCTTATGGATATTGGTAATTAAAGCTTCTAAAATAAGAAGACAAAATAAAATACTTAAAAGTAAATTCCGAGATGGGAATATAATTTGATTTTCAAAACATAATGTGCTATACTCGGAGAAAGGAGGGATGGAACTATGGTTGAAAGAAAAGAATACCTCGCACAGCTTTGGGAGTGGAAAGACGAGCACATCATTAAAGTTGTGACGGGAATTAGACGTTGTGGTAAATCGGTGCTTCTGGAACAGTTTAAGGACAGACTTCATTTAGCTGGCGTGGAAGCAGAACAGATTATATCAATCAACTTTGAAGACCTAGAGTTTGAAGAGCTTTTGGATTATAAGGTACTTTATCGTTATATAAAAGAACGTCTGTGCAGCGATAAAATGACATATATATTTTTGGACGAAATTCAGAACGTGCCTGATTTCCCCAAAGTAGTAGATAGTCTATATGTAAAGAACAACACGGATGTATATATTACGGGTTCAAATTCGTATTTGCTTTCAAGTGAACTGGCAACCCTTTTGTCTGGAAGGTATGTGGAAATATCAATGCTTCCCCTTTCTTTCCATGAGTATGTCACTGTGACGGGGAGACCGCAAGAAGATGCTTTTTCAGAATATATGCAAACGGGAGGACTTCCGTATGTTGCGGTGATGAACCGTACGGATGAAAAAGTAAATCAATATCTGGAGGGAATCTACAACACCGTTATTGTTAAAGATATTGAGGAACGCCAGGCAAGAAAAGAAAAAGATGCAGGTAAACGTAAAATCACAGATATTGCACTACTGAAGACCATTGCACGCTATTTGGCAAGTGTAATCGGCAGTCCGATTTCTATGAAAAGCGTAACCGATTACTTAATCTCTTCTGGCAGAAAGATTTCCCCGAATACGGTTAGTGATTATGTAGAGGCTTTGACTGAATCATTTGTCTTTTACCCAGCTGAAAGATTTGATATTGTTGGAAAACAGCTTTTGAAAGCCAATAAAAAGCTGTATATGGTTGATCTGGGACTTCGCAATCATATTCTTCCGAGAAAACGGTATGATTTGGGCTTTTCCATTGAGAATATTGTATATTTCGAGCTTTTACGGCGAGGCTATCAGGTCAATATTGGAAAGTTTGGCTCAACTGAAGTGGACTTTGTCGCTCAGAAGCAAGGAATATTAACTTATTATCAGGTTACAGCTAATATAACTGCTGAGGAAACATTTGAACGAGAGATGCGTCCACTACGGGGAATACAAGACAATTATGAGAAAATCGTCTTGACGCTTGATCGCTTCTCCCTCGGAAATTATGAAGGCATAAAAGTCATGAATGTCATTGACTGGCTTCTAGGGATATAGAAGAGTATTGAGTGGCATTTATAATAATTTGTCATCTAAGTACTGATTTACACAATAAAAGCTTCCAGACCTGCTTTTATGGCTCGTCCGGAAGCTTTTAGCGTATATAGCGTCCCCTTTTTGCATTCTTTAAGCTAATATGATATAATAATTTGACGACTAATCTTTTCACGGTTGATTATCTGCATTTTTTAAGGAGTTGTAATGGTAGGACTTATTAGTGGTGTACGCAAGAACAGTTTGGCAGCGGACGCAGGCATCAAGGCCGGCGAAAAGCTGTGCAGCGTGGACGGCGTACAGGTTAAGGATATAATTGAATTGAGCTTCTATACCTCCGATTACGAGGTTGATCTGGAGATAGAGGCCACCGATGGCACACGCCGTCAGGTACATATAGAAAAATATCCGGATGAGGATCTTGGCCTGGAGTTTGATTCCGCAGTTTTTGACAGAGTTGCGACCTGCTACAATAACTGTGTTTTTTGCTTTGTTGACCAGATGATTCCCGGTATGCGTCCGGGTCTGTATGTGCGTGATGACGATTACCGTCTGTCCTTCTTATATGGTAACTTCATTACACTCACCAATATGAAGGATGAAGATTTTGAACGTATTATCCGCACGCATCTTACACCACTGTATGTTTCGGTACACGCTACCGACCCGCAGGTGCGCTGCCAAATGATGCACAACCGTTTCGCCGGTCAGCTGATGGAGCGTTTGCAGCTTTTGTTCGATGCAGGCATTCAGGTGCATACGCAGATTGTCTGCTGTCCCGGTTATAATGACGGCGAGATTCTTGCCAAGAGCTTCCACGATTTGTACGCGCAGTATCCCAATGTGCTGACAATGGCTGTTGTTCCTGTTGGTACTACTAAGCACCGCGAGCACCTGACACAGCTTGCTACCTTTACGAAGGAGCAGGCCGCAGAGGTTGTGGAGCAGGTGACCGCATGGCAGGAGCGCTGCCGTAAGGAAACAGGCAAGACGTTTATCTACTTGGGCGACGAGTTTTATCTGCTGGCGGAAAAGCCTTTTCCTCCTACCGAATGGTACGACGGCTTCCCGCAGCTGGAAAACGGCATCGGCCTTACTGCCAACTTTATGTTGGAGTGGGACGAGGCGTTGGCGCAGATGCAGAGCTTTCATGCTGCAGAGCCTGCGGTGATTCCCGTAGGTGAAGGCGCTTACCGTGTGCTGGAGCCTTTGATGGCGAAGCTGAACAGCCAGTTCGGTTCGGAGCACCGTTTTGTGCCTGTGCCTAACAGCTTTTTCGGCGGCAAGGTGAATGTTACCGGTCTTTTGACGGGCGCAGATATCCTTGCGAACGTTCAGGATAAGAAGATTATTCTGCCGGATGTGGTTTTGAATAACGATAAGTTGTTTTTGGATGATATGTCGCTGGCGCAGTTCAAGGAGCGTTACCCCGGCAAGGTGGAGATTGCCAAGGGTGCGAAGGAGCTGCTGCATTTATTATTGGAAAGATAGGTGAGGCGTATGCTGCAGGTTTATACAGGTACAGGCAAGGGTAAGACTACTGCTGCTTTGGGCGTAGCGTTGCGTGCCTCCGGTTATGGCATGAAGACGCTGATGCTTTCTTTTTTGAAGGATGATCCCGAGTATGGCGAGGCGCGGGCTGCAAAGAATCTGTCCTGGTTTATGCTGCGGCAGGTGGGACGCGACGCCTTTGTTAATTTCCATAATCCCGATCCTGTTGATTTGAAGATGTGCCGTGACGGCTGGGAAGAGGCGAAAGAGGCTATTAGCTCACACGCTGCGGACATTATTATCCTCGATGAGCTGAATATTGTGCTTGCTACTCAGATGCTGCCGACGCAGGAGGTTGTTGATTTTTTGCGTGAGCATAAAAATAACGTTGAGGTTATTACTACTGGTAGAGGTGCACCGGAAGAGCTTATTAAAATTGCCGACCTTGTTACTGATATGAGCGAGGTTAAGCATTACTTCCATAAGGGAGTTTCTTCCAGGAATGGAATTGATCATTGAGGTGTGCTTGCGTAGAGAGATGAGAAAAGAGTTGCTTGCGCGTCGCAATTAAATATCGTTCCAGTCAGTAGCAATTTTCCTATGCCTTAGGGCATAACGCAAATTTCGCACGGAAGCAAGACGGAACTTCGGTAAAATTTGCCAGACGGTAAGAGAATGTTACGTACCCTTGTTCCTGTGCTTCCACGCACTCATTTGCTAAACTTGCTATTCCTTACACGATATGTTAATTGCTAATGCTGGTGTTCTGCTATCCTTCTTGCCTTCCCCTCGGGGAAGGTGTCAGTGAGCGTAGCGAACTGACGGAAGGGGGTAATCCCCATAAATATACAAAAAATTTTACATTTCTATGATAGACACATACTAAAAAATTTATTATGATGAAGGAGATTTGATTATGGCTAAACCGATAGTTGCTATAGTTGGACGTCCGAACGTAGGCAAATCTACTCTTTTTAATATTTTTGCCAACAGCAGGATTTCCATTGTTGAGGATACACCGGGCGTTACCCGCGACCGTCTGTATGCTACCGCCGAATGGCTGGACCACGAGTTTATGATGGTTGATACCGGCGGTATCGAAATCATGAATGCCGATGCTATTGCTGTTTCTATCCGTCAGCAGGCACAGATTGCGATTAAGGAGGCGGACGTTATTCTGTTCGTCTGTGATGCGCGCGCAGGCATTACTACCGAGGATGCTGACGTTGCCCGTCTGCTGCGTCAGTCCAAGAAGCCGATTGTTCTGGCTGTCAATAAAGCGGATTCTCCGAAGCAGGAGATGAATACCTTTGAATTCTATAATCTGGGTATCGGTGATCCGATTGCTGTTTCCGCGTCCAACCATTTGGGCCTGGGCGATTTGCTGGATGCCGTTGTTGCCAAGTTCCCGTCCGATAAGATGGCAGGCGACCTGGAGGAAGAGGACGAAATCAAGGTTGCTCTGATTGGCCGTCCTAACGTGGGCAAGTCCTCTATTTTCAACGCACTGGTAGGTGAGGAGCGTTCTATCGTAAGTGATGTTGCAGGCACTACCCGTGATGCGATTGATACTCCGGTAGTACGCAACGGTCAGAAATACCTGTTCATTGATACCGCAGGTATGCGCCGCAAGGCTAAGGTTGACGAACCGATTGAAAAATACAGCGTTATGCGTTCTCTGCGTGCGGTTGACCGCAGTGACGTTGTGCTGATGGTTTTTGATGCTGTCGAAGGTGTTACCGAGCAGGATAAACGTATTGTAGGCTATGCTCATGAGGCAGGCAAGGCTGTTATTCTGGTTGTCAACAAGTGGGATTTGTACGAGAAGGACAATTCCTCCACTCTGCGTTACACCGAAACTTTGCGCAAGGAGCTTGTTTTCCTGCAGTATGCGCCGGTAGTTTTCGTTTCTGCCGTTACCAAGCAGCGTATTCACCGTCTGCCGGAGGTTATCTCCTATGTTGCCGAGCAGAACGCTATGCGTATCGCTACCAGTATTCTCAACCAGGTTATCGAGGACGCTGTGGCTATCAATCCGCCGCCGACCGAAAAAGGCAAGCGTCTTAAGATTCTTTATGTTACACAGGTCAAAATCAAACCGCCAACCTTTGTTATCTTCGTCAACGAACCGGAAATTATGCATTTCTCCTATCAGCGTTATCTGGAGAACAAACTGCGTGAGGCCTTTGGCTTTGAAGGTACACCGATTCAGATGATTATCCGTGGTAAGAACGAGGATGAATAAATAAAAGTCAGGTGATTTGTTATGTTCAATGAGGTGGGTATATTACATTTTCTGCTGGGCTTTGTGCTCGGTCATGTCTGCGGCTCTGTTCCCAGCGGCTTATGGCTGGTGCAGGCCTTTCACGGTATTGATATCCGTAATTACGGCAGCAAAAATATCGGCACGACGAACGTTTTCCGTACTGTCGGTCCCAAGACTGCGGTGCTGGTGCTGATTGCTGATGCCTTCAAGGGTATTCTCGCGGTTGGTATTATGAGTTATTTTTTCCACAATCCGCTGCTGGATGTGGTTACGGCTTTGGGTGCGCTTTTGGGACACAATTATTCGCTTTTTCTGGGCTTTAAGGGTGGCAAGGGTGTTGCGACCGCACTGGGCCTGTTGATTTTTATGATGCCTAAGGTTGCGGTAGCAAGCTTCGGTATCTGGCTGGTGTGCGTGCTGCTGACGCGCTATGTATCGCTTGGCTCCATTATGGCTGCCATCTTTACGCCGCCGCTGGCATGGTATCTGGGTTATCCCTCTGCCTATGTGATTTTCTCGGTGGTTGCTGCTTTCTTTGTAGTTTTGCGCCACAAGGAAAATATCCATCGCCTGCTCACAGGCACCGAAAGCAAAATCAAACCGGGTAATGCCAAGGATCTGCAGAAATAAAATATCGCTTCTACGCTGATGTAGGCCAACGCTTACATCAGCTTTTTTCATATATTAAAGCAGGATTTTTGTCCTGCCTAAAGAATATAATAATATTACAAGTATATTAGGTGATTTGCAGTAGACTGAATACTGCAGGAAGGAGTAACGAAATTGCGATTAGCAAAGCTTTTATATACAGCTGCCGTTGTCTGCGGACTGCTGCTGCCTTTGGGCGCTTCGGCTGCAGGCATTACCAATTATCCGCCGCTGGTGAACCCGTCACACTGGACGGAGCAGAACAAGAGTGGTGATACGGTTATTCTTGATGCGAAGGGTGTGGCAGCCTTCAACGCCAAGGTACGCGCTGCTTCCCGCAGTATGCCTGACTTGGCAAATTATCCTGCGACGATGAGCGGTGATGCGCTCAAAACGAGGATTATGTATTATTCCATACTTGACGATGATTTGTATCTGCATGGCAATAAGGTGAGCGAAAACTATAAGAATATCCTACGTAAGCAGAGTAATGTCAGTGCTATTCCCAAAAGCGTGACTGTGCAATATGCAGTGACGGTGCGCCGTACTGCGGTGCGCGCGCTGCCTACGGGCGAGGGCCTGTATTATTACGCGGGCGACAGGGATTTTGACGCGCTGCAGGAAACTATGCTGGACCCCGGCGAGCCTGTGGCTGTGCTGCACACCAGTGCCAACGGTTATTTTTACTACGTGCAGGCAGTAAATTACAGCGGTTGGGTGAGCAAGTATAATGTAGCCATGACCGACAAGAACACCTGGAACAGCTTTGTAAAGCCGCAGAAGTTTTTGGTTGTTACCGATGCGGAATATAACCTGAAAACGGACGGCGAGCAGGTGCTTTATCAGCAGGGTGCGCGCCTGCAGGTTGACAGTATGCAGAGCGATACCTATACGGTAATTGCTCCGGTGCGCACAAAAACGGGCCTGCTGCAGAAACAGAAGCTGCTGGTGCCGAAGGCTGCCTCTGCCGTGCATTATGGTTATTTGCCTTATACCAGCAATAATCTGCTGAGCTCCGCCTTCAAATTTTACGGCAAGCCTTATGGCTGGGGCGGCTTGAAGAACAGCGTGGACTGCTCAAGCCTGGTGTTCAATGCTTACCGCACTGTGGGCATTGTGCTGCCGCGTAATGCCGACCAGCAGGAGCTGACCGCAGGCACGAAGAAAAAGCTCAGCGGCAGCGTACAGGAACGCGCCGCCGTTATCAGCAAGCTAATGCCGGGTGCAGCGCTTTATATGGACGGCCACTGCCTGATGTATATCGGCAATATCAATCAGACACCGTATACGATTCATGCGCTGGGCTCTTATTTTTCCAAGGGCCGCCTGATGCGTGAGATGAAGGTGCTGGTGAGCGATTTGTCGTTGCAGCGTTCCAGCGGCAATACCATGCTTAACGAATTGCAGACTGCAATAGAATATAAATAATGATAGGAGAGTTCAGGATATGTTAAACCAATTTCAATGTACCGTAGCGGAGTTCAACGCTGCAGCCTATAATGATGCGGACAGTATTGTCCTCTTTCTGTGCAAGGAATGTGCGGCGGCTATCGACAAGCTGGAGCTGCCGGAGGCAGCAGCCAAGGCGGCAATGGCGTACACCGCGCAGCACGACGATATTTATGATGCAGGCAGCGTTACCACCCTGGTGCTGCCGCAGGATGAAAAACTGCTGACACTGCTTTTGGCAGGCTGTGGCGAGGGCAAGGACTGCAAGCCGAACAATTTCCGTAAGGCTGCCGGCGCTGCTGCCCGCGCTTTGCACAAGGCTAAGGCGCAAAAGGCCGTACTGGCTGCGCCTATCCTGCTGAACGCCGAACGCAGCAAAAACCTGCAGGCGCTTGTTGAAGGCCTGTACCTCGGCGCGTACACCTTCAACCGCTTCAAGAGCGAAGCAAAGCAGGCACCGCTGTGCGAGGCTGCAGTGCTGAGCACTGTGCCGGAGGCGGCGGAAATCATTAACGCTGCGGAAACCTCTGCGGAGGCAGTGTGCTATGCACGTGATCTGGTAAATAACCCCGGTAACGTAGTAACACCGCAAACCATGGCCGATGATGCCTTGAAGCTGGGGCAGGAGCTGCCGCTGGAAATTACTATTATGGACGAAACCCTGATGGAGGCAAGAGGCATGCATGCACTGCTGGCAGTAGGTCAGGGCAGTCATAACCCTCCGTGCCTCGTTGCCTTGCGCTACAACGGCAACGGTGACGCTCCCTATACAGCCTTTGTAGGCAAGGGAATCACCTTCGACAGCGGCGGTATTTCCATTAAGCCTGACGATAACATGGGCGAGATGAAGGACGACATGACGGGTGCAGGCGCTGTGCTCGGCGCTATGCGTGCCATCGCACGTTTAGGCCTGAAATGCAATGTTATCGGTGTGCTGGCCTGCGCGGAGAATATGCCTGACGGTAAGGCGCAACGCCCCGGCGACATCGTGCGTGCAGCCAACGGCAAGACCATCGAGGTTGTTTCCACCGATGCGGAAGGACGCATGGTGCTGGCGGACGCAGTCTGGTATGCCTGCCAAATGGGTGCCAAGAAGGTTATTGATATAGCAACGCTCACCGGTGCGGTAATCATCGCCCTTGGCAACGAAACCAGCGGTATTGTGGCCAATGACGACGAGCTGGTGGAGCAGATTAAGCTGGCAGGACGCATGGCCGGTGAAAACTATTGGCAGCTGCCTTCCCTGCCAGAATGCAAGGAGGCCATCAAGAGCGACGTTGCGGACCTGCTCAACAGCGCAGGACGTGCCGGAGGCTGCATCACCGGCGGTCTGTTCATTGGTGAATTCGTTGATAAAGATATCCCGTGGGCGCATCTTGATATCGGCGGCACCTCCACCGCAACCAAGACGGAGGGCTTCAAGGTTAAAGGCGGTACTGCCTTTGGCACTATGACGCTTATCAAGCTGGCAGGTATGCTGTAATGGCTACGCAGCTTGTAGATTTACATTTGCACAGCACCTTCAGCGACGGACGCTACACGCCGACCATGCTGGTGGACGAGGCCGTGGCTAAAGGCATCGGCGTAATCGCCATCACCGACCATGATTCGTGGAACGGTATGGCGGAGGCGCGCGAGGCGGCGAAGCGCTACGGCGGACGCATCCGCGTCCTCACCGGCGTGGAGCTGGGAACGCAGTACGAGGATGATGCCGTGCATATTTTAGGCTATCACGTTTCTATGGACTGTGAAGCGCTGCATAAGAAAATGGATGAAATGCGCCATGCGCGCGAGCACCGTTTATATGCTATGCTGGAAAAGCTGGAAAAACTAGGCTACCATGTGGAGGTAGAGGCCTGCGACCCCAAGAACAGGGCAGTGGGCCGTCCGCATGTGGCCAAGGCACTGGTGGCCAAGGGATATTTTGCTACTGTGCAGGAGGTTTTCGACGTACTGCTGCACCGCGGCGGACCGGCGTATGTGCCGCAGCCCAAGCTTTCTCCGCAGGAGGCAGTGGCGCTGATTCACGGGGCAGGCGGTATCGCTGTGTTGGCACATCCCTCGGAGCTGGTGGATAAAACTCTGCCCGAACGCTTGCTTGCTGCAGAACCGTTTGACGGCATTGAGGTGTGGCACCCCAGCGCGGATGCACAGGCGCAAGTCCATTGGCTGGCGCTGGCCAAGCAGCGTGGACTGCTGGTGAGCGGTGGCAGTGACTTTCACGGAATCCCTGACCGTTTCCCCACAAAGCTGGGAATCTGGCAGGTGCAATATGATGATGTTAAGGGTGTAATAGAATGGAAGTAGTTGCTTTTGTAGGACCAAGCGGCACAGGCAAAAGCCACCATGCCATCGGCGTGGCCTTTGACAACCGCTGCGACGCTATTATTGACGACGGCCTGCTGATTAAGGGCACCAAAATCCTGGCAGGCACCTCCGCCAAGAACGAAGACAACAGAATACAGGCCGTAAAGCGTGCCATCTTCACAGATGAAGGGCACGCGCAGGCGGTGCGTGAGGCGCTGGCGACCAACAACATTCATCGTCTGCTGATTATCGCTACCTCGGACAATATGATCAACAAGATTATCGGCAGGCTGAAGCTGGATAAGCCGGTTAAAACGGTGTATATCAACCAGATTGCCAGCAAGGCCGAAATCAAGAAGGCACGTCATGCACGTCTGCAGGAGGGCAAGCATATCGTACCGGTGCCGACGGTGGAGCTGAAGCCGCATTTTACAGGCTATTTTGCCGATTTGCCCTATAATATTTTTTCCAGCCAGCGCAAGCAGGAGAAGGATGCGGACCGTTCTATCGTACGTCCTTCGTTCAGCTTTTACGGCAAGCTGCTGATTTCCGACAGTGCGCTGGAGGATATCATCAAAATTATCGGGCGCAAGCTGGAGGGCGTGGAGCGCATCACCTCGATTAAGGTGCGCCGCCGCAGCGACAACAGCAAGGGCATTGTTATCAGCGTAGAGGTTGTGTTGTATTACGGTGTTAAGCTCTTTGCCGTTACCAAGCAGTTCCAGGCGAAGATTAAGGAAAAAATTGAGTATATGACAGCCATGAAGGTGAATAATGTAAATGTTTCTATTCGCAGCTTGGCTGTGAAGAAGTGAATATATGCATGCTTTAGGATACACAAATCCCCCGCAGGGAACCCTGCGGGGGATTTTGTTGATACTTCTGTTTAATTCAACTTCTTTCATAACTGAAAGAAGTTGGAAGAAAGGTTCGCACTTTTTGGAAAGTGCGACAAAACAAAAACTTTTTCAGGAGAAAAAGTTTTACCAAAAAGCTCTCT
>ENA-OQDC01000760-OQDC01000760.1-human-gut-metagenome-genome-assembly--contig:-NODE-760-length-20372-cov-5.551642_pt1 | contig 20372 bp, 22 predicted proteins | sample MGYA00242770_ERZ504601 | MGnify/ENA primary metagenome ERZ504601 (study PRJEB26092, sample SAMD00036305) | human gut metagenome | host: Homo sapiens | study: EMG produced TPA metagenomics assembly of...
CCTGCATGTGCAAAACGCATGCAGGCCTTTTCTTATGAAATTTTGACCGGATAGCCGAATTAAGGTATAATTTTAGCTATACGAAGGAGGTGCGATTATGCCAAAAAATTACTTCCAGTGCAGATTTGCGCAACAACTATAACGATATTTCTAATTTCTGCCATCAGTACAAGGAGCCGGTTTTTTATTACCAAAAATGGCAAGGGCGATTTGGCTGTCATGAGCATTGAAGCCTACGAGGAGCTGACTGCAAGGTTTGAGTTGTACAGCTCGCTGAAAACTGGTCTGGATGATGTGGCGGCAGGCAGAACTGTGCCTGCTAAAAAATTCTTAGCTGAATTGGAAGCACGCTATCCGGAGTTAGCTGAGGTAGAGAAATGATTTATTACAATGTGGAAGTAACGCAAATTGCTGAGCAGGATTATTATAAGGCTGAAGCTTATATCAAATACGAATTATATAATCAGAAGGCTGCTGCCGGTCTTGCTAAAAAATTGCATGAAGCTATTAAGGATTTGTCATTTTTCCCGACTAAGTACCCTATATGCAATGATAATTTCCTGAGAGTATGGGAAATCAGATTTGTGCCGGTAAACAATTATCTGCTGTTTTACATCGTGCGGGAGGATGAAAAGACAGTGTACGTTTTACGCTTTCTGTACAGCAGACGCAATTGGCAAAAAATATTACGCAAGCATCTTGAGGATGAAATCTTTGACTTAACAACACATTACATTCAGGAAGAAACAGAAAAATACGGAGCAAAATAAAAACAGCAGCCTTGGCATACGCAAGCGTATACTGAGGCTGCTTTGCATTATTCTTCTGCTGCTGTCGCCAGCTGCACCTTCAGCTCTACGCCGAAGGTCTTTTTGAACCATGACAGATGCTCCTGAATCTGATGCATTTCAATACTGGGAATACCTTGAGCATAGAGCTTTAAAGTAGCATTCTTTTTGCTGATGCTCGGGTCAATAACATGAATCTGGGAGGTTTCCGTGTAATCAAGGCTTTCAGCTAAGGCCAGCAGCAGTGCCAGTTTATTGATGGTTTTCCAGTTGGCGTCGCTAAGCAATTCCTTGTAGAAACGGTCCTTGAAATAGTTTTTGGAAACGCCGTTGTGCCAGCCGGCGATAGCTGCCGTGATGACCTGCTCTTTGTGCGTCAGACCAAAGAGCTTGGCATTTAAAATCATATAGGCACTGTGACGTGCGTGACTGTAGAAGTTGATGGTGATGCCGATGTCATGCAGCAGCGCAGCGGTTTCCAGCAGGCGGCGGTAATTTTTGCGTAAGCCGTGCAGCTCGCTCCAGCCGTCAAACATTGATAACACCAAATGGGTGATGTGTCTGGAATGCTGCTGGTCGGGTTCATATAAGTTTAACACATTTTCCCTGCTCATTCTAAGGATATCCTTCGCTATAATGGGCACGTGGTTTTCCTTGGAATAATAATCGAAGAACAGTCCTTCGCGCAGGCCGCAGCCGGAGGTGATGAGCTTTTTGGCACCGGTGGCCTCCAAAAGGCAGCTGATAATGCTGCTGCCGGCCAGAATGATATCACTGCGCTCGCTGCTGAGACCGGAAATCTTTTTGCGCTGATCCAGATTTGTGTTGCGCAGTCTGTTGAAAAAGCTGCGATAGGTTTGCGCTGTATAGGAATAATTATGGATTTTAGTCGCCGGGTACTTCTTTTCGCGCTGGATGATTTTGGCTACGGTACGCGCTGTACCGCCAACGCCGATAAGCGGCAGTCCGTTTTGCTTAAGCCAGGGGTACTTTTCCAAACGGCTCATGATAAAAAAGCTGACATCGCTGAAGACATTGGCGGGCATGACGTTACGGGTATTGAACATGGAGGTGGTATTGACTGCACCGATGGGCAAGGACACGCTTTCCAAAATTTTACGGTTCTTGAACAGAATCAGCTCGGTACTGCCGCCGCCCAAGTCGAAGATGATGCCGTCCTTGACGTTGAGGGTATTGATAACGCCAAGGTAGCTGATGTAGGCTTCGGTATTGCCGGAAATGATGTGCAGCTGGATGCCTGTTTCTTCGGCAACGCGCGCAACAAGCTCGGCGCCGTTGGCAGCGTTGCGGATGGCTGCGGTAGCAACGGCAATGGTCTTGTCAGCCTGATAAATTTTGCACATATAGGCAAAGCTTTTCATGGTTTCGATGGTGCTGCTGAAGGCTACTTCTGTAAGCATGTTTTTTTCGTCGACCTTCTGACTGAGGCGCAGGGCTTCTTTTTGGTTATAGACCATATTATAAGCACCATTCTTATAAATATGGCTGATAACAAGCCGGGCCGAGTTAGAGCCGATGTCAATAATTGCGATTCGTTGCATTTTCCTTTTCTCCTTGTGGGGTGTTTCTATAAACTCCGATTATTCTATTTTAACGATATATTTATTATATTACCCGTAACCTGAAAAAATCCTGCGTGAAAAAGTAAAATTCGTGTTAACTTGTTAAATTACTGTATAATTTTGATTTTTTCGCAGGATTTTTGTTAAGAAACCCGAATTATAACAATAACATACTGTTTTGGAGGCTTAGTTAATGAAGCGTAAAAATTACACAACCTTTGCTGCTATTCATCTAGGCTCGGAGATGCTCAGTATGCAGATTACCGAATATCACAATACCGAAAGGTATAAGGTTATTGAGTGCTGCAACAGACGCATTCGCCTGGGTGAGGCAACTTTTAAAAATAAAATAATTCCTTTCCCGCTGGTTTCCGAAATATGCGAAATTCTTATCGGCTTCAAGCGTCTGATGAAGGAATACGGGGTCGAGGAATATGTTATGCAGGCAACCACTGCTGTGCGTGAGGCCAGCAATCAGGTTTTTCTGCTGGATCAGATTTATAACAAAACCGGTCTTGTGGTCGATGTTGTTGATATGCCGAAGGAGATTTATACAAAATTTGTAGCCATCCGTAATACGCTGAAGGCAGAAAAAATTTCTACCGAACGTGAAGGCATGCTGATGATGGATATTTCCTCCGGCGGTTTGGGTGTAACGCTGGTGCGCGATGAAAAAATCTACTATCAGGGCAATTTCCACATCGGTATCATCCGTATTAAGGAAAGCTTTGAGCGCAATCGCCGTGAAAGCATGCATTTTAACAAGGCGCTGACGGAATTTCTCAGCAGTACAATCGGCCCGGTAAGAAACGAGCTGGGTGACAGCAAGGTGCGTTATCTGGTGCTTTCCGGTACAGAAACCGAGCTTTTGCTGCGGATGTTGGGACTGGATGAGCAGCAGAAGGTGCATCGCATCAAGGCAGCGGATTTCCATGCCTTTTTCGATAGTATGCGTCAGATGAGCCTGCCGCAGCTGATTCAGGTATATAAGCTGCCGGAAAATGTTGCGGAGCTTGTACTGCCTACGGTGCTGCTGTATGAACAGCTGCTGCATCTGATTCCCGCCAAGGAAATTATTATTACGGCAGACCGCTTTATCGACGGCATTCAGCTGTTGCATATCGGCAATAAAACGAATCCTGTAATGCGTAAGGAGCTGGAGCAGGAGCTTATCAGCCTTTTCCATACTATCGGCAGCCGTTATATGTATGACAAGAAGCATGCCCAGCAGGTGGAGCGTCTGTCGCTGATTATTTTCGATAAAATTGCCAAGGCTTACGGCATGGGTGAGCATGAGCGACTGCTTTTGCGTGCAACCTGCATTTTGCATGATATAGGCAAATACATCTGCATGCGCAGTCACTCTATCTATACATATCAGCTGATTATGTCTACGGATATTATCGGCCTGAGCGAGAAGGATAAGAAAATCGTAGCGCTGGCCTCGTATTATCATGCCAACAGGTTGTTTGACAAGACCAATACGCGTGCTCCGCAGGTGGAAAAGGAGCTGGTGCCGGTTGTAGCCAAGCTGGCTGCCATTGTGCGTCTGGCCGATGCCTTAGACCGCAGTTATATGCAAAAAATCCACAGCTGCACTGTAACGCTGAAGGATAATAAGCTGAAGGTTCTGGCAGCAAGTAAAGAGGATTTGACGTTGGAAATCTGGACATTTGATGATAAATCAACTTTCTTTGAGGAAGTTTTTGGTATTGAACCGATTTTGGAACGGGTGAATAAGTAATGGGAAAATTAGATTTGACAAAGCCTGAGTATTTTTATAACCGCGAGCTGAGCTGGCTGAAATTTAATCTGCGCGTGCTCAAGGAAGCAATGGTTAAGGACACACCGCTGCTGGAGCGCCTGAAGTTTATCGCCATTTCGGCCTCTAACCTTGATGAATTCTTTATGGTGCGCGTAGCCAGTTTGTGGAGCAATTTTGACAGCGGCGTAGAAAAGCGCGATGCCTCCGGAATGTCGGTGCATGAGCAGCTGGTGGCTATTTCGCAGGCAGCGCATGAGCAGGTGCGCACTCAGACAAAATCGCTGATTGCGCTGATGGCAGAAATGGATGCGGTGAAGCTGCATTTCCGCCGCGTTAAGGATTTGAGCGAGCTGGGCAAGGACTGGTTGGAGGAATATTACCGTGAGGTTGTTTTCCCGGTATTGACACCGATGGCGGTAGATGCTTCGCGTCCCTTCCCATTTTTGGCCAATAAAACACTGAATCTTGCTGTTGAACTTATTAAGGCCGACGGCGAGCACAGCATGGGCCTGATTCAGGTGCCGAGCGTATTGGACCGCATTGTGGAGGTTGAGCCGGAGGGCAAGCGAACCTTCGTATTTTTGGAGGATATTATCGCCAGCCATTGCCACGATTTGTTCAAGGGCTGCCATATTCTGGATATGGTGTCCTTCAGAGTAACGCGTGACAGTGACCTTGACTTGGAAGAGGATGACAGCGTTGACCTGATGAAGGAGGTTGAGGAATCACTGCGTAAGCGTAAGCGTGGCGCTGCTGTACGTCTGGAAATCTTCAAAACGAATAATAATCGTATCAAAAGATTCCTCGAGGAAAATCTGGATGTTACGGAGATGGAGGTCTATGAAATCAACGGGCCTCTGGATCCGACCTGCTTCTTTAAATTTATCGGTATGAAGGGCATGTGGCCGTGGCTGTATGAGCCATTTGTGCCACAGCGTCCGCTGGAGCTGCCGGATGACAGTGATTTGTTCGCCGCTATCCGTGAAAATGATATTTTGCTGCATCACCCCTACGAAAGCTTTGACCCGGTAGTTAAGCTGGTTAGCGATGCTGCCGATGATCCGCAGGTGCTGGCGATTAAGCAGACGCTGTACCGTGTGAGCGGCAACAGCCCGATTGTTGCTGCGCTGGCGCGTGCTGCGGAAAACGGCAAGCAGGTAACGGTACTGGTAGAGCTGAAGGCGCGTTTCGATGAGGAAAACAATATCCTCTGGGCGCGTCGTCTGGAAAAAGCAGGCTGCCACGTTATCTATGGCTTGGTCGGCTTAAAGACGCATGCCAAAATTATTCTTATCGTGCGCAAGGAGGATAACGGTATTAAGCGTTATCTGCATCTGGGCACAGGCAACTACAACGACAGCACCGCAAAATTATACACCGACCTTGGCCTGATGACGGCGAACGATGAGTTTGGCAGCGATGCTTCGGCGTTCTTCAATCTGCTCAGCGGCTACAGCGAGCCGCCGGTTTGGAATAAGCTGGTTATGGCGCCGCTGGGACTGCGCGAGAAAATTTACGCGCTGATTGATAATGAAATTGCCATGGTGCGTTCCGGTCGTGAGGGCCATATCATTGCCAAGATGAACTCACTGATTGACCAGCCCGTAATCCAGAAGCTGTACGAGGCTTCTGCCGCAGGCGTGCATATTGATCTGATTGTGCGCGGTATTTGCGGTCTGCGCACGGGCATCGAGGGCATCAGCGACAATATTACGGTCCGCAGCATTGTCGGTCGTCAGCTGGAGCACAGCCGTATCTTCTGGTTTGCCAACGGCGGGGAGGAGCAGCTGTATCTTTCCAGTGCCGACTGGATGCCGCGTAACCTTAATGATCGCGTTGAGCTGTTCTTCCCGGTAGAAACAGAGGAGCATATCCGTCGCATCAAGGCGTTGCTCGATTTGTATCTGCGCGATAACGTGGGCGCGCATATGATGCAGTCCAACGGCAGCTATCGCCGTGTACGCAATAAGCTGGAGCCTGTGAGCGCACAAAGCACTTTGTACGAGATGGCGCAGTTGGCGGTGACTGCCGACAAGCTGCCGATGGAAAAGCGTCTGCAGCCTGTATTCAGCCGCAGATAATAGTGCCGCAGTATATTTATCAAGGATTATGAGCTAAAAAAGACTTATATTTTAATTGCTTACTTAAATCCTTATATTGATATTATGTGCTTAAGTTGTTATAATTAGTAACAAGAGCAGAGGGGAATTAAAATGAGTAATTATGCTGTAACCTTGAATTATAATTGCCATTATGGCTATGTAGAATATAACGAAGCGGATAAGACTGCCGTAGTAACCTTGCCGGAGGCTGTTGCCGAAGCTAAGGCTGCTGTCGAAAAGTATCTGGCAACTCCGTTGAGCCTGGATGTGCCGCAGGGTGATACTATCCGTGATTTTGCTACGATAACGCTGGAGCCGCTTTCCAGTAAGGAGGCGTTTCAGGTAGCGCTTACCCGTCTTTGGGGTAAAACCGGCGTGCGTGTTGAATGGAGCATGCCTCCGGGAATGGCTGACGATATTGCCGCTGAGGTGCTGGCAGAAGCACATTAACTGCTGATTGTTTTAGGGCAGACTCTTGATATAGCAGAGTCTGCCTTTTTGTTTATAAAAATTGTGTGAAGAATAGGAGAAATGCAGATGCTGGATATCAATAAATTACGCAATGCTTACAATGTTATTCACCGTATGAGCCAAAACAGACATCCTTTTGCCGAGGAGGAGCTTTCACTGGAGGCTGTACAGAGCGCGCAGGTACAGGAGGCGCTTACCGATGCCGCAGAAGTTATTGCTGTTTACGGCAAGATTATGAATCTGGTGTCGCAGAGCACGAGCTTTAAGGTTGCCCCAAAACTCCTAAGGCAGTTAAAAGCAGCTTTGTTGTGGAGCAGGATGACCTGAGCAGGTTGCAGCCTATGACTGAAGCTACCAATATCACAAAGCTTGTAAAATATATTAATGATACCTTTGCAGATAAGGAAATGCATAATCTTACCACGGTGGAGCTTGGCAGATGGTTGGAACATACAGGTTATCTGCAGTTGCCGGAAGATGGGCGCAATAAAATTCCGACAGAAAAGGGTTCTGAGTTGGGTATTGTTACCGAAAAGCGTGTAAGACAAGCTACCGGAGAAATTTATTATATTAACTTTTATCCGCAGGCAGCACAGCAGTTTATTTTTGATAATCTGCCTGCTGTGGCGGAGTTTTTGGCAAAGGAAAAAGAGGAGAAGCTTGCTGACGCATAACTTGCTGTTTCCGCATTGCCAGTATTTTGTTTTTGCGGTATAATATTTAGTACAGCTTGGGCGGAAAGGCTTGAGTTCTGCCTGAGCTGTTGTTATGGTTCCGTAGCTCAGTAGGATAGAGCAACCGCCTCCTAAGCGGTAGGTCGCCAGTTCGATTCTGGCCGGGATCACCACAAAAAAAGGATTGCCGTACATGCTTACCCGAGAGGAAAAGTCGCCAGTCCGATTTCACCCTTGCGGGTACGCGTGGCCGGGATCACCATAAGAAAAGCTGTTTCCATGTTTGAGATGGAACAGCTTTTTAGCTTTCAGTATTCTTTTTTTGCCTTGTTGAACTTACTTATTCACCTTCGCCATAAATTTTTCATTATCAATAATAAAACGCTCATGCGTACCCTTACCGATAACGCCCTTGCTGTCCGCAGCACTGACCTCAAAGGTCAGCTTGCGTCCGTCAACCGCAGTAAGCTTAGCGGTAGCGGTAACACTGTCGCCCATAGCGGTAGCGCGGTCATGTGTAATATTCAGGCTGATGCCTACACTGCCGCTGCCCTCCTCCAGATGAGCATTGACTGCGGCGCAGGCAGCCTCCTCCATCAGTGCGCACATAGCAGGAGTCGCAAAAACAGCCAAAGAGCCGCTTTTCATAGTAGCGGCAATATTAGCCTCGGTTACGGTTACGTTAGCGGTGCCGGTAAGTCCGGTATGTAAATTTGTCATGCTTAAAACCCTCTTTCAATAATCAAATCATACGCTTATATCATAAAGTATTATCGTTCTGCTGACAAGTCCTAAATGCAAGGATAAGAATTTTTTGCCTGTATATTGCAGGAATTGTTTGCCAAGCGCCGAATTATAATAATATAAGCAAAATTGAAATGATGGCTGGAGGTGTAGAACCATGGCTTTAGAATTTAACAAAACCTCGTATTTAAAGATTTATACAGGCGAGGATATTCTCTTTGAGGATATTCCGCTTTATAAAGCAATTTTGCGTGAAGCGCGCTCTTTGGGCCTTGCCGGCGGTACTGTTATCAAGGGTATCGAAGGCTATGCCAGCAAGGTGCGTGGTGTAGGACGTGCTGTCAGTACATTTATTAGCGGCAATGCCAATTTTCCGGTTATTGTGGAGCTGGTAGATAAAAAGGAAAACCTCGAAAAGATTCTGCCGTTTCTGGAAAAGAATGCAACCCATGCCTTAGTGGTGATGGGTGAGGCTGATTATCTGGTAACTGATTTTATGCGTAAGGCAGAGAGCTATAAGGATATCAACAACGGCTCGCCGGAGCCAAGCTACCTGCGTAAGCAAAAGGAACAACAGCAATAAGCTGATAAACCGCAGTTAAAAATTGAGGCTGCGGTTTTTTTATGGGATATGACGAGGAGGAGAATTTATGTATGATGTTGCCATTATCGGTGGCGGTCCTGCCGCAATTTTTGCAGCCTATGAGTTTGTGCTGAAGTATCCGCAACTGAAGGTTATTATGCTGGAGGCCGGCAATACGATTGAAAAGCGCTTCTGCCCGCTGGCAGCCAAGAAGGTTGACCACTGCATTAACTGTAATCCCTGCAGCATTATGCGCGGTTTTGGCGGTGCCGGTGCTTTTTCGGATGGCAAATATAATTTTACGACGGAATTCGGCGGCTGGCTGAACGAATATCTGCCGGAGGACAAGGTTATCGAGCTGATTGATTATGTTGATGAGCTGAACTGCCGTCATGGTGCTCCCGGTGAATATTTTTCTACCAAAAACAGCAAAATAGGCGTGCAGGCGCTGAAATACGACCTGCATCTGCTGAACGCCAAGGTACGCCATCTGGGTACGGAAAACAACCTCGTGATTATGGAAAACATCCATAAGTTTTTGGAGGATAAAATTGAAATCCGTTGCAATACTGCGGTTGAAGAAATCTGCCGCCAGGAGGACGGAACCTTCGTGCTGAAGTTGAACAAGGGCGAGAAGGTTGCCTGCAAGTATCTGATTGCCGCTCCAGGCCGCGCCGGTGCGGAATGGTACACAGAGCAGTGTGCTAAGATGGGCCTTGATTTTATCAATAATCAGGTGGATATCGGCGTGCGTGTGGAGGTGCCGGCAGAGGTGTTCAAGCATATCACCGACGAGGTGTATGAAGCAAAAATTTTGTATCGCACCTCGCTTTATAATGACGTTGTGCGTACCTTCTGCATGAATCCCTACGGCTATGTGGTGGCGGAAAATACGGACGGTATTATTACGGTTAACGGCCACAGCTACCGCGACCCCAAAATGCACAGCAAGAACACCAACTTTGCGCTTTTGGTGAGCAGCAAGTTCACCGAGCCCTTCCACGAGCCGCTGCAGTACGGCAAGCGTATCGCTTCCTTCTCCAACATGCTGGGAGGCGGCGTGCTGGTGCAGCGCTTCGGCGATCTGGTCAAGGGCAGACGCACGAATGAGAAGCGTATGCTCAAGAGCTTTACCAAACCGACGCTCAGTGCAACGCCGGGCGATTTAAGTTTAGTCTTGCCTAAACGCCATCTTGATGATATTATTGAAATGATTTATGCTTTGGATAAGATTGCTCCCGGTATGGCGAATGCGGATACGCTGCTTTACGGCGTAGAGGTGAAATTCTACAGCGCACGCCTCGAGCTGGACAGCAATCTGGAAACCAAGGTTGCGAATATGTTTGCGGTAGGCGACGGTGCCGGTATTACACGCGGATTATCGCAGGCGAGTGCCAGCGGGGTCTGGGCGGCGCGCGTCATTGGTGCCCGTGCCTGCGGACAGAAGAATTAAGGAAGGTGCTTTTTTAGATGAATTTTGAATTTTTTGCGTTTCTGGTATTTATGTCTTTCGTTTCCTTTGCGGTAGCCTTTTTGGCTTATGGCATGGTAGTGCGCTTTATGGGTAAGGACGGCTTCCTCGCCCGCATGGGACAGATTATCCTGGTGCCTGCATGTATCGTTATCTATGACTTTATCACGATGGCTGCACCGCAGAGCTACCGTTATATTATCGGCAGTATTCCTCTGGTGCTGATTGCCGGCATTGCGATTTACTTCCGCTTTGTGAAGGGCGAAAACTTTGCCGAGGCTAAGGAGCAATCTCCTTCCGAGCTGGCCAAGCTGGCTGATGAACCGAAAAAGTTCAGCAAGAAGTCTGCCCGCATCCACGAAAAAAGAAAAAATCGCGGTCGCGAGTAATTTAAGCAGGAATTTTTGCGCTAAGGCAGAATATATAACGTAAGAAGAAAAAAAGCCTCTTCTTGTAGAAAATATAATAAATAAATTACAACATGTGCATTATTATGGAGGTGCGTTGTTATGTTTAAAAAGATTCTTGTTCCTGTAGACGGCAGTGAAGGCTCCTGGAGAGCACTGGATACTGCTGTAGAGCTTGGCAAAAAGTTTGGCGGCGAACTGCATGTAATCAATGTAATCCAACCATATAATAATGCTGCTTTGCTGGCAGTGCCTCTGGATCATGCAACTGTAAGCCAGGGCAACAGTGAGCTGGAGAAAATCGGTGACAAGGTTCTCGAAATGGCGCAGGAGCGTCTGAGCACCTACGAAGGCGAAACCAAATTCAGTCTGGAGGTTGGCCATCCGTCCGAACGCATCATTGCTATGGCTAAAAAGACCGGCGCAGATGCTATCGTAATCGGCAGCCGTGGCCTTTCCGGTATTGCTGAATTCTTCCTTGGCAGCGTAAGCTCTAAGGTTGCTCAATATGCAAATGTACCTGTGCTGATTGTAAAATAAAATGCTTAAACGCATTCTTGTACCTATTGACGGTACGGAGCATTCCTGGAGAGCATTGGAATATGCCTGTGAGCTTGTAAGCTATACGCGTGGCTCGCTGGTAATTATGACGGTGGTTTCCGGCAGAATGAAACAGCATATTGTGGAATTTGGAAGCGATTGCCTGTATGCTCAGATGGGTGATGAAGTGCTTGATGCCGCACATGCGATTCTCAGCGGCAAGAACATTGACTGCACCTATTTGCTGGAAAACGACAACGATATTGCCAAAAGCATCCTGCGCGCGGTAGGTGAGCAGGATTGTGACGGTATCGTGCTTGGCAGCAGAGGCATGGGAGTTTTGGAAGGCTTGTTCCGCAATAGTGTCAGCAGCGTCATAGTGGAAAACGCTGATGTGCCTGTGACAATTGTTAAGTAAATATGCAAAAATTAACGAGTACGCAAGGGGTTCGTCCTGTGCGTACTCGTTTGTTATGCTTATAATTTGCTTTGGCTGATGAAGCCGAGAAACTCCTTGACGTAGCTTGGCAGCAGATAATTTTTGCGGTAGATGAGATAGAGGCTGCGTTCGGAAAAAGCCTGCGGCAGCTCGAAGGCCAGCAAACGTTTTTCCTGCAGAAAGTTGTGCGCCGCCTTTTCCGAGATAATGGAAATGCCCATGCCGCCGGCGACAAGGTTTTTGATAGTTTCCTGATCGTTGACGCGGGCAATAATCTGCAGCTCGTCCTCGGAAATACCGCTGTGCGCCAGAAAGTTGTCAGCCATTTTTTTGCTGCCGCTGCCCTTTTCGCGCAGAATCAGCGGCTCGCGTAAAAGCTGCGGCAGCACATTTTCCTTTTGCTGCTTGTACTGCAGAAAATGCTCGTTGACCGGAGTGATGAGCACCATGCGGTCCTTGCAGAAGGGCTGGCAGCAGAAGTCGCTGTCCTCGCAGCTCATGCCGATAAATCCAAGGTTGAACAGTCCGTCCTTCAGGCCGTTGATGATGCCCTGACTGTCGCTCTGGTGAATGATGAAGTAAATATCCTGATGCAATTTGCCGAAGTCTGCCAAAAGCTGCGGCAGGATATAGGCCGAGGGGATGGTGGAGGCGCCGAGGTGGATGATGCGCCGGCTTTCGATGGAGCAGGCCTGAATCATGCGCTCCTTCAGCTCCAGAATGTTCAGTGCGTATTCGTAAAGCTCGCGTCCCTTGGGTGTTATCTGCAGGCTTTTGGTGGTACGCAGAATGAGCTTGGTATTAAGCTCGCTTTCCAGCTGGTGAATGTGCGTGCTGACGGTGGACTGCGACACGAAGAGCCTGCCTGCAGCCTGCGTGAAGCTTTCCTCCTGCACTACGGTGACAAAGCTTTGCAGCTGTTTAAAGTCCATGGGCGAGCACCTCTTTCAACGCCTGCAGGGCAACATTGACTTCCTCCGCAGTATTGTGCCAGCCGAAGGAAAAGCGCAGTGTGCCCGTGGGATAGGTTCCGAGCGTTTTGTGGGCGTTGGGTGCGCAGTGCAGGCCTACGCGCGTAGCAATGGCGTATTTGTCCGCTAGGATGAAGGCCAGCTCTGCGATATCTGTTATATCTGTGCTTATAGAAACAACACCCACGCGGTTAGTGCAGTCCCTTTTGCCGACAATGTGCAGCAGCTTTTGCGCTTCTAATTGCTGCAGTCCGTCTAAAACTGCTGCGTAAGCGTCAGCTCGTGCGTGCGGATTTTATCAATGCCCTGCTGCTGCAGCCAACTGAGGGAAGCATGCAGGCCGGCGATGCCCGGCAGATTAAGCGTGCCTGCCTCAAATTTATCCGGCATGAAGCGGGGAGTGTGCTCCGTATGGCTGAGGCTGCCGGTGCCGCCGACAATGAGCGGTGTTATTTCGTCAATCATGCTTTCACGCAGCACAAAACCGCCGATGCCCTGCGGTGCCAAAAGTCCCTTGTGCCCCGTAAAGGCGAGGGCGTCGATGTGCATTTCCTGCATGTTGATGGGAACGACGCCGGCACTTTGCGCACTGTCGACGATGAATTTCAGCTTGTGCTTGTGGCAGAAGCTGCCGATTGCTGCCAAGGGCTGCAGCGTGCCGCAGACATTACTGGCGTGCGTCATGATGATAGCCTTGGTGTTGGGGCGCACAAGCTGCGGCAAAGCGTCTAAACGCAGTGCACCATCTGCGTCGCAGGGGATGCGGCTGAAGGTGATGGCATCGGTGGGAACGTTGTCAGTCGTAAGCTCTGTGCCGATTTGCTGGAGCGGACGCATAACGGCGTTGTGCTCCATAGCGGTCACAAGCACATGGTCGCCGCTATGCAGCAGTCCTTTGATGATGATATTCAGGCTTTCGGTAATGTTCTTCGTCAAGACAACATTTTTGCTGTCCTCGCCGCCGAAAAAGCGGCAAAGCTGCTCGCGGGTGGCAAAAACAAGGTCCTCGCTGCTCGCAGCGCAGGTACCGCGGCTGATGTTGGTGCCTGCATGTGTAATATATTGATAAACTGCGTCAGCAACTGCCTGTGGCTTGGGAAAGGTGGTGCTGGCGTTGTCGAGATAAATTTGCTGCATTTTCCGTCCCTCCTCATATTACGCCTATTCTATCATATAATTATCTGAAAAGCTAATAAATCAATCAGCTTTATCTATAAATGATATTGGTATAAGCATGTGGGCTATGATATACTTTTGTCGAAGAAATATTTTGGGGAGGCTTTTTATGAAAAATGAACAAGTAACGATTGTTGCAACAGGTGCGGTTATCGGCCTGGTGGCAGCAATGCTGGTGTTTTTCGGCAATCCGGCCAACATGGGCCTGTGTATTGCCTGTTTTTTGCGTGATACTGCTGGTGGCTTGGGCTTGCATGCCGCCAAGGCTGTGCAGTACATTCGTCCGGAAATCAGCGGTCTGGTGCTGGGCGCCTTGGCTGCAGCTTATATGCACGGCGAATTTTCGCCGAAGGGCGGCAGCTCTCCGCTGACACGTTTTGTGCTGGGCTTTTTTGCGATGATCGGCTGTCTGATGTTTTTGGGCTGCCCGTTCAGAATGCTGCTGCGTATTGCCGGCGGTGATTTGAACGCTGTTGTCGGCCTTGTTGGCTTTGCGGCAGGCATTTATGCCGGTATTTTCTTTTTAAACCGCGGCTACAGCCTGAAGCGTACCTATAAGATGACGGCGGCGGAAGGCAGCATTATGTCGGTGATTGCCGTTGTGCTGTTGGTGCTGCTAGTTGCTGCACCGGCCTTCATCCACTTTACTAAGGCAGGCGGCGGCCCCGGTGCCAAACATGCGGCTGTTGCTGTGAGCCTGATTGCTGCAGTAGCAGTCGGTTATCTTACGCAGCGCACACGCTTCTGCATGATTGCCGGTATCCGCGATTTTATTCTCTTTAGAGAAACTAAAATGCTGTGGGGCTTTGTGGCTGTTGTTGCGGCAGCTGCTGCCTGCAATGTTGTGCTGACCTCTGTAACAGGCGGTGCCTTCTTCAAGGTTGGCTTTGCGGCGCAGCCTATTGCGCACACCGATGCGCTGTGGAACGTGCTGGGACTTTTCCTGGCTGGCTTTGCCTGCGTACTTTTGGGCGGCTGCCCGATGCGTCAGCTGGTGCTGTCCGGCGAAGGCAACTCCGACAGCGCAGTAACTTTGCTGGGCTTTATCGTGGGTGCGGCCTTTGCGCATAACTTCGGTTTGGCATCCAGCGGCAACGGTTCTACTGCCAACGGTCAGATTGCTGTTGTTATCGGTATTGTTGTTGTTACTGTGATTGCTTATCTGAATACATATAAAAAGTGAGGAAACGCTATGAAAACTATTGATGCAAGAGGACTTTCCTGTCCCGAACCTGTTATCCTGACGCGTCAGACGATGATGAGCGGCGAGGCTGCTTATGAGGTAATCGTGGATAATAATATCTCCAAGGAAAATGTAACACGCTACGCACAGCATCAGGGCTATAAGGTTGCTGTGACGGAGCAGGACGGCGAATTTACTCTGTCCCTGAGCAAATGATGCAGTATATTGCAACGTTCTTTTCGCACTTCGGTGCGGTGCGCTTTCAGCATCTGTGCACGGAGCGCGGCTGGCAGGCGCAGGTGCGTCCTGTGCCGCGCAGTCTGAGCAGCAGCTGCGGTACCTGCGTATTTTTTAAAACAGAGGCGCTGGAGGATGCAGCGTCCCTGCAGACACCGGAGCTGGAGCAGATAGTGCGTGAGTGGGAGAATGGCTACGAGGTTTTGTATACTGCTGCCGAATAAGCGGAGGTTTGAGCTATGGAAAACGAAGTAAAGCTGACGAAGCTGGCGAGCTGTGCGGGCTGCGGTGCCAAGGTGGGTGCCGGTACGCTGTGCAATTTGCTGGCAGGCTTTCAGACGCATTATGATCCTAATCTTTTGGTAGGCTACGATAAAAGCGATGATGCCAGTGTTTATCGGGTGAGTGACGAGCTGGCGATTGTGCAGACAACGGATTTCTTTCCGCCGATTGTCGACGATCCCTTTATGTACGGACAGATTGCGGCAACAAACGCTCTGAGTGATGTTTATGCTATGGGCGGTGAACCGAAGCTGGCGCTGAATATCATGTGCATTCCCGAGAAGATGGACAAGGCAACCGTGCAGGAGATTTTGCGCGGCGGTTATGCCAAGGCCTATGAAGCAGGTGCAATTATCACCGGCGGCCACACCATTCACGGCGCGGAGCCGATTTACGGCTTGGCGGTGACAGGCTTTGTGAAGCCTGAAAATGTGTGGACGAACAGCGGCGCGCAACCCGGTGACGTTTTGCTGCTGACGAAGCCTTTGGGCGTAGGCATTCTGACGACGGCGGCAAAGGCCGGCTTAGTAGAGCAGGAGCTGCTCGATAAGCTGTATGTGCAGATGAGTACGCTCAATAAATATGCGCATGATGTGCTTGTGAACTACAGCGTGCATGCCTGCACCGACGTGACAGGCTTTGCGCTTTTGGGCCACAGTCTGGAGATGGCGCAGGGTAGCGGCGTTACCGTGCACCTGAAGGCGCCGGCTGTGCCCTATCACGAGGAAGCATACGAGATGGCGGATATGGGCTTTATTCCTGCCGGCGCCTATCGCAACCGTGATTTTGCCGAAGCAGGTGTGCGCGTTGTGGGAGCTGTCGCGCGTGCGCTGCAGGATATTTTTTACGACCCGCAGACGAGCGGAGGCCTGCTGTGTGCTGTTCCTGCGGTGGAGGCGGAAGCTTGTCTGGTAGAGCTGCTGGCTGTTGCTCCGAGCACGCGGATTATCGGCTATGTGACCGAAAAACTTGACAGTGCGATTTATCTGGAAGCATAAATATTTTCAAGATGCTGCTTAACCGGCGGCATCTTTTTTCACATTTTATTTACGCAAAAATGCTGTATACATTTATGCAGATATTTTACAAACAAGGCTGAGTAGTGTATACTAATTATATGAACCGGAAAGTTTTTCCTGTAAAAATTAAGGTCAAGTAATTTTGTGATTTCAAGAAAGAAGGGAATCCAATGGTAAAAATGAAAACAATGGACGGCAACACAGCTGCTGCGTATATTTCCTACGCATTTACCGATGTTGCTGCAATTTATCCTATTACTCCGTCCTCACCGATGGCTGAGGTTGTCGATGAATGGGCTGCCCAAGGCAAAAAGAACATTTTCGGGCAAACCGTTAAGCTGATGGAAATGCAGTCCGAAGCAGGTGCCTCCGGCGCAGTTCACGGCTCCCTGCAGGCAGGTGCGCTGACTACTACCTACACCGCATCTCAAGGCTTGCTTTTGATGATTCCTAATATGTATAAAATGGCCGGCGAGCTGCTGCCCGCAGTTTTCCACGTTTCCGCACGTGCACTGGCAACAAGCTCTCTGTCTATCTTCGGTGACCACCAGGACGTTATGGCTACCCGTCAGACCGGCTTCGCATTGTTGGCTGAAGGCAGCGTACAGGAGGTTATGGATCTGGCAGGCGTAGCACATTTGAGTGCTATTAAAGGCCGTGTACCGTTCCTGAACTTCTTCGACGGCTTCCGTACCTCCCACGAAATCCAGAAGATTGAGGTTATGGATTATGCTAATCTTGAAAAGCTGCTGGATAAGGATGCGGTAGATGCATTCCGTAAACGCGGCCTGAACCCGGATAATCCTGTTATCCGCGGCACCGCACAAAACCCGGATATTTACTTCCAGACTCGCGAGGCTGTTAACACCTATTACAATGCTCTGCCGGAAATCGTAGAGGATTACATGGGCGAAATCAGCAAGCTGACCGGCCGTGAATATCACCTGTTCAACTACTACGGCGCTGAGGATGCGGAAGATATCATCATCATCATGGGCTCTGCTTCCGAAACTGTTCGCACTGTTGTTGAAAAGCTCAATGCAGAAGGCAAAAAGGTTGGCGTACTCGTAGTTCACCTGTATCGTCCTTTCAGCATCGAGCACTTCATGGGCGCAATTCCGCAAAGCGTAAAACGTATCGCTGTACTGGACCGCACCAAAGAACCGGGCGCTTTCGGCGAACCGTTGTATCTTGATGTGCGTGCTGCCTTCTATGCAAGCGACCGCAAGCCTATGATTATCGGCGGCCGTTATGGCTTGGGCTCCAAGGACCTGCTGCCCGGCGATATCGTAGCTGTATTCGATAATCTGGCAAGTGCAGAACCGAAAAACAACTTCACCATCAGCATCACTGATGATGTAACCAATACCTCTCTGCCGTGCGTAGCAGGTGTGGACGTAACTCCTGCAGGCACCAAGGGCTGCAAATTCTGGGGCTTGGGCAGTGATGGTACTGTCGGAGCTAACAAGAGTGCTATCAAAATCATCGGTGACCACACCGATATGTACGCTCAAGGCTACTTCTCCTACGACAGTAAAAAATCCGGCGGCGTAACCGTTTCCCACCTGCGCTTCGGTCATACTCCGATTATGGCACCGTACCTGATTGATGCCGCTGACTTTGTAGCTGTGCACAATCAGTCCTATGTTCATAAATACGATGTGACCGCAGGCCTGAAAAAAGGCGGCACCTTCCTGCTGAACTGCAACTGGAGCGCTGAGGAGCTCGACGCACAGCTGCCCGGTCAGCTCAAACGCTACATCGCTAAAAACGATATCAAATTCTACATCATTGATGCTGTTAAGATTGCTCAGGAAATCGGTCTGGGCGGCCGCATCAACATGATTATGCAGTCTGCTTTCTTCAAGCTGGCTGATATTATTCCTCTGGCTGACGCTGTTAAATACTTGAAGGATGCTGTTGAGCATTCCTACGGCAAGAAGGGGCCAGAACATTGTCGACATGAACAATGCTGCTATCGACAAAGGCATTGACGCTATTGTTGCCGTTGATGTTCCCGCAAGCTGGGCTGAGGCCGGCGATACTGCTGCCGAAGCTGCAACCGGTAACGAGTTCATTGACAAGCTGCTCGTTCCGATGAACAAGCTGGAGGGCGACAAGCTGCCGGTAAGCGCTTTTGCTGATTATGCAGACGGCACCTTCCCGAGCGGTACTGCTGCTTACGAAAAACGCGGCATCGCTATCGACGTACCGGAATGGCAGATGGACACCTGTATCCAATGTAACCAGTGCGCCTTCGTTTGCCCGCATGCTGCTATCCGTCCGGTTCTCATGACCGAGGAAGAAGCTGCCAAGGCTCCGGCAACTCTGCCGAGCAAGCCTGCTATCGGCGCTAAAGGCCTGATGTTCAGCATGAGCATCTCCCCGCTGGATTGCACCGGTTGCGGTAACTGTGCTCAGGTATGCCCGGCTCCGAAGGCCAAGGCTCTCGTTATGAAGCCGCTCGATACTCAGCTTGATAAAGCTGCTGCATGGGAATACAGCCAGAAGGAGGTTGCTCCGAAGGCAAATCCGCTCAACAAGAAGACCATGAAGGGTATTCAGTTCGAGCAGCCGCTGCTTGAGTTCAGCGGTGCGTGCGCAGGCTGCGGCGAAACTCCGTATGCTAAGCTCGTAACCCAGCTGGTTGGCGACCGTATGATGATTGCCAATGCAACCGGCTGTACCTCTATCTGGGGTGCATCCGCTCCGTCCATGCCGTACACCAAAAACTGCAAAGGTCATGGTCCGAGCTGGGCAAACTCCCTGTTCGAGGATAACGCTGAATATGGCTTAGGCATGTTCCTGGGCGTTAAACAATCCCGTGAGCGTGTAGAAGACATGGTAAAAGCTATGCTGGAAGGCGAGCTGCCTGAGGATCTCAAGGCTGCGCTGACCGATTGGCTGGAGCATGTCAACGACAGCGAAGGCACCCGTGAACGTGCCGAAGCGCTGACTGCTGTACTGGAAAAATACAAAGACAACTGCGATAAATGCGCTGCTCTTTATGACGAGAAGCAATTCTTCGTTAAACGCAGCCACTGGATCTTCGGCGGTGACGGCTGGGCTTATGATATCGGCTACGGCGGTCTGGACCATGTACTGGCATCCGGCGAGAATGTCAATGTTATGGTATTCGATACCGAGGTATATTCCAACACCGGCGGTCAATCCTCCAAATCTACTCCGACTGCGGCAATCGCTAAATTTGCTGCCAGCGGCAAAAAGACCAAGAAGAAAGATCTTGGCATGATGGCTATGAGCTATGGCTATGTATATGTTGCACAGGTTGCTATGGGCGCCGACAAGAACCAGACTCTGAAGGCTATTGCCGAAGCAGAGGCTTATGACGGCCCGTCCTTGATTATTGCTTACGCACCTTGCATCAACCACGGCCTGAAGGTTGGCATGGGCTGCAGCCAGCTCGAAGAAAAACGTGCTGTTGACTGCGGTTACTGGGCAACCTACCGCTTCAATCCGGAACTGAAGGAGCAAGGCAAGAATCCGTTCATTCTGGACAGCAAAGAGCCTACCGCAAACTTCCGTGACTTCCTGATGGGCGAGGTTCGTTTCAGCTCCCTGCAGAAGATGTTCCCGGATACTGCGGAAGCATTGTTCGAAAAGACCGAGAAAGACGCTATGACTCGTCTGGACGGCTACAAAAAGCTGGCAGGCAAGGAATAAAATTCTTGCTTAATAAAAAATAAGCCGTGCTGCGTAAGCGGCACGGTAAAAAGAAAAATAAAGAACTCTCTATGTGCTCTGTTCATGCAGTGCTTCGTAGGGAGTTCTTTTTATGCTTAAAAATAAATCTAAATTGCAATAAGAAGTTGCACACTTTTTGAAAATTAAGATGCATAGATCTTATCCAACTCAAAGTCAAACAGTTCATCTGGAGTTTTATATCCCAGAATCTTCCTTGGAAGTGAATTACACC
>ENA-OQDC01000764-OQDC01000764.1-human-gut-metagenome-genome-assembly--contig:-NODE-764-length-20279-cov-5.754069_pt1 | contig 20279 bp, 29 predicted proteins | sample MGYA00242770_ERZ504601 | MGnify/ENA primary metagenome ERZ504601 (study PRJEB26092, sample SAMD00036305) | human gut metagenome | host: Homo sapiens | study: EMG produced TPA metagenomics assembly of...
ATGAGCATTTTTTCGCTCAGATGGATTATCTCACTCCTAAGTTATTGCGTGCTTTAAAGCCTGGTCGCATCTATTGTTGCCATGTTAAGGATCGCGTTAATTTCGGTAATGTAACCGGTGCTGGTATTCCTACTATTCAGCCGTTTCATGCTGAAACTATCGAGCATTTCCTAAAGCATGGTTTTGATTATATGGGCATGATTACGGTAGTAACGGATGTTGTTCGCGAGAACAATCAGACCTACCGCCTTGGCTGGACGGAACAGTGTAAGGATGGCACCAAAATGGGGGTAGGGTGTCCTGAATATGTCTTGCTTTTCCATAAGCCGCAAACAGATCGCACACGCGGCTATGCTGATGAGCCAGTTACCAAATCAAAAGATGAGTATTCACGCGCTCGTTGGCAAATAGATGCACATGCATTTTGGCGAAGCTCTGGTGAAGGATCTCTAACTCCCGAAGAGCTAGAAGCGCTGCCTATGGGCGATATACAGCGCATCTTCAAGAAGTACAGCCTAGAGCATATCTACGACTATACAAGCCATGTGAGGATCGGCGAGGTGTTGGACGCTGAAGCACATTTGCCATCGACGTTCATGGCACTCGCTCCAGGTAGTTGGGATACAAGCGTTTGGGATGATGTGAACCGCATGCTTACGCTTAACACCTCACAATCTAAAAAGCGCCAGGCGATGCATGTTTGCCCTTTGCAGTTCGATATCGTTGATCGGCTTATTACCCGCTATTCAAATGAGGGCGATTTGGTATATGACCCGTTCGGCGGTCTGTTTACGGTACCTTTGCGAGCCATGATGTTAGGACGGCGCGGTCGAGCGGTTGAGCTAAACACTCAGTATTTCCTGGACGGTATTAAATATCTGCAGGCTGAAGAGCGCAAGCAATCAATGCCATCTATCTTTGATTTAGGAGCGTAATTATGCTTTTTCATATTAATACAGAAGAATTGGAACATATCTTGTCGAGTGCTGTTCCGATCGCTGATATGGGATCTACCATTGAACAGTCGTGCGTATATATTGAAGCGATCGACAATGGTTCAGTATGCTTTAGTGCAACTGATTTGAATAACAGTGTTAGGCATACTAAGCCTGCATTAGTAACCGAACCTGGAAATTGTTTAGTGTCGGCTAAAAAACTTCAATCTTTAGCAAAAACGCTTCCATCTCATGCGGTAGAAATTTCAAGCGAGGGACAAGAGGTTCGAATCAAATGTGGACGAATTAAGGCAAGTTTGCCCTCGCTCGATCCGAGTCAATTTGATCCTTTAGTGTTTGTTGATACTTCGAATGGTATCGAGATGCCATTTGAGGAGTTTTCTCATATTGTTAGGTCTTGTGTTCGTAATGTTGCTACTAAAGACGATAGGCCAGTTCTTACGTGCGTACATATAAATGCGCGAGATGATAGGCTCATTTTTACCGCAACTGATGCATTTAAGGTGTATGAGGGATTTGTCAGCTGTAAACCCGTCGATTTCGACGCGTTAGTACCTGCTGTTTTCTTGTCTAAAGTGGCGGCGCTTAAAGCTGGTAATACTATTAAATTTGCAATAGATCATAACCAAATCGCTTTTAGTGACGGAGAGATAGAGATTGGCTCATCTTTAAATATGGGTAAATTCCCTAACATCCAATCAGTTCTGAATTACTCGGCGCTTCTTAATGTTTTGGTAAATACCACATTGTTAAAGAGGGCGATTGATCGTGCAAATTCTGTTAGGTCCCATACGGTTAAGATTGAAGCAGAATGTGATCTTTTAAAGATCACTGGCATCTCAAAAGACGATGGAACTACTTATGAAGAGATCGAATGTGAATCTTCTGATCCCGTGTATCAAAAAATATATTTGAGCACTACCTACCTATCTCAGTATCTAGGATCGCTTTCACCTGAAAAGGTAACACTGTCTTTTTGCGGGGAGAATCGACCATTAGGTATTAGTAGCGATTATTCACGCGGAATTGTTATGCCTGTTCGCGCTCCTGAGGGGTGGTAGCAGTGAACGCTTTGATGCTATTAATTCCACTTTCAATAATGTTTTTGATCTGCATTGTTTTATTGGTTTTATCTTCTTGAGCGAGTAGTTATGGGTAAGTGCTACGAGTGTGGCAAAGAAACCGATTGTATTGTTTTGTCGAAAAAGTATGGCGATAAAGATAGATATTGGTGTAAGGAGTGTAGAGAAAACTCTGATTGTTTTTTCGACTGGGGAAGTTACCAAACTATCAAGAAAGCCCAAATGAGAGTATCTAAGGTATGTGGTTAACTATGTCTAATAAACTAAACACCAGAGAAATAGCTGATAGGTTGCGCGGCGGATACGACGTTGTTGATGATGGGCATCATTATTGGCTCAATGGCACATTATTCGGTCTCGATATATGCGCAAGGTCAGAATGGACGATACGTAACGGATTGCGTATGATAGCTGATTTGATCGACCCGGAGACCTCCAAGTTTAAAGCCGGCGTTGAAATGCCAGTTTTATGTAATGAGAACACTCTTTGCTATGCACATGAGGGTGATGCTGGCATGGATATTAGGGCATCAGAAAATGCAATTATTCATAAGGGTGAATACAAAGTTGTTCGCACAGGATTACGTATTGAGTGTCCTGATTGCCACGTAGCTTACGTGATGCCGAGAAGTGGTTTGGCAGTAAAGCATGGCATTACTGTATTAAATGCTCCTGGCGTAGTAGACAGCGGATATCGCGGTGAGATAGTTGTTCCGCTGATTAATCTCGGTCGGGAGACTTTCGAAGTTTCACCAGGGGATAGAATAGCTCAACTTATTATTTCGCCCTACACAAAAGTTAAACCCTATAGCGTGATGAACCTTAGCGATTCTGAGCGTGGTAGTGATGGTCTAGGTTCTACGGGGGTGAAATAGATGCCAACTAACGAAGTACGGCGCGATGCCGCTAGGCGGCTGCGCGAGATTGGCAAAGAGATTGGTGAAGGTGCGTTACTTTGGTATCACATATCAAAAGCGCTTGGTGTTGATCTTACGATAGGTGGAGAATCCGCCGCTAATGTTCTAGCAGATCTTATAGAGCCTGAACCAGAGCGGACGTGCCATTTTGAACCAGATGTAACCGAAATTAAATATGACGAAAATGACAACGAAATCGAAACAGGGGAGCCAGCGGAAGATTGCAGCGCGTTTGAATGTTCCGAATGCGGCTATCCGATGCTATACGATCCTGATATTGGATGGTTTGACTATTGCGAACCATATAAGCCTCATTTCAAGTATTGCCCCAACTGCGGAGCGAAGGTGGTTTGCGATGGATAAATGCAAAAGGTGCGGAAAACCATTAGACACGAAAAGGTGGCTTTGTCGAGAAGTTCCACGCAGAAAGCTGGCTCTAAGGTTTCTGTGCACTGGGTATTGGGTTGAAGAATTCAAGTATTCCGTATGTGCTCAATGCAGCAGGGACTTCGAGGACTTCATGAAAGGCAAGGAGATCGCTGAAATACAAAGAGGATGCAGCAACTGCGGGAGCCTCAAAACCGAGGATGGTTTCAGATTCTGTCCTGATTGCGGTGCAAAGGTGATACATGATGAGCTGCATGACTAGTAAAGGCGACTTACAAGAACGCATAGATTATGCAGTAAGAAATGGATGGTCATGTGTTCCGAGATTTGAACGGATCGATGCAGAATGTCCCTATTGTGGTGTCGAACTTGCATTCGAATACGACTATGAAGGTATCGATGACACGGAAGAAGAATGTCCAGCTTGCGGAAAGACGTTTGACTTGTTTATAGAGTGGGAGCCTATTTACAACTGCACAGCAAGGAAGGTAGACGACGAATGATCGAAGTAATTATTCAGGTGATTGTCGGTGCGATTCTAGTTTGCTCATCGCTGTACATTGCATTTATTTTCGGTTACTGCAAAGGATATATAGATGGTCATAAGGAGGGCGCTCGTTTTGGATTCTTCGCTGCAAAAGATGGAGCCGAATTATTAAGTTATGACGATTATGATTTGTGATGAACAATAAAAGCATCAGTAGAACGAACGTGAAACGAGAGCGGTTCTGTTTTGAGCCGCTCTTTTTGTCTGTTATTCCTGACAGACAAGGGGTTTTGTCCGTCAAAAAATTGGGAAATATGACATGCAAAAGAAATGCATGAACAGGTGACGCGAGACAGTTATTTGTATGAGTATTTTATGGTGCGTGTTCGTAATCCTGGAAGTGAGTTGTTTTTAGGTTGGTGACTTAGATAGGGAGGTATATATGCCAGTCACCAACGAAGACGTGAAACAGCTTTGCGCGGAAAAGTATCTTGATTACGTTTCAAGGCTTAAAGGTAGAGTGTCATTTCGTATAAACGAAATAGAAGAGCAGAAAAGCAAGCTTGAGGTGCTTGGCATAGATTATGAATCTTCTATTGCTCAGGGATCCGTTACAAACGATAAAGTCCCTGACGGTGTTCTAAAGCTTATTGAATATATCGATTGGCTCGATGCTGATTTGCAGATATACAAAGACGACATGCAGATTGCTATTGGTATTATCGAGTCGTTGCCATCCGATCTTGTTGAACCTGCTAGATCTCACTATATAGAAGGAGTTCCGTGGGCAACAATTGAGAGATTAACGTATTATTCTCATTCTGCTGTCATGAAGAAAAGAAAGCGTATACTGATAGAGATTTATGATCTAATGCCTGAAGAATGGAGAAGGATTTTACCTAAGGCTATTTAACGGTGTACTAAAGTGTACTTCGAAGTGTGTTATCTTGTATGTGGTTAAAGTTTAGGAAGTCGAAAGAATTCGGCTTCCTTTTTTATTGGCTGGAGTTCTATGAAGCGTGATATGGATTTAGTTCGCTATATCTTAATAAGGGTTGGAGATAGTAGCGGATATGTTGATGCTAGAGATTTACTCTGTGATAAATATAGTGATCTAAGTCAGATTCATTACCATATCAAGATAATGACCGAAGCAGGTCTTATTGAATCTAAAATTATTTCAGGTTGGAACAATGAGATATTTGAAAGTGGAATCATAACGCTAACTTGGAATGGTAATGAATTCTTAGATGTAGTAAGTAACGATACCGTTTGGCATCGAACTAAAAGTAAGGTTTTAGATACCGTTGGTAATGCTTCGATAGATGTGTTTAAGTCTGTAGCTACAGGTATTATCTCTTCAATGCTTGGCTAATTAATCTTTATATTTATTTATTCAGCTCCCTTTGCGGGAGCTTTTCTTTTATAGGGAGTTATATGGCTTACTGCTTTGGATGCGGGAGGTTACGCGATACCTATGACGGATGGTGTAAAGAATGCATACGCGATGAGTATGTTCGTCGTCATCATAAAGTTCCGTATGGCGATCCACCTCGTAGACCGCTGATCCAGAAGGATTTAAACGGCAAGATCATTAGAGTGAGAAGCGATGGTGAGATAGATGAGCTTATATGAGTTAGGGAAGCTCGCATCTCGCTATGACACTTTGATTGCGCATGCAATGTTGCACGCAGTTGCGATAGCCATAGATCAAGGAAAGACTGAGCTGTATCTAGCTCATGGTGATAATGCATGTACCTAGGGCACCTCATGCTTTGGTTGCTTGCATAAGAGATTTAATTAAACAGCACAAGCTTTATCTGTTCTATAAATCTCCTGAGTGGCTATCGCTTCGTGATGAGGTGTTGAGGGAAGCACACTACGAATGTGAAGAGTGCAAAGAGAAATCTCCTTCAATTTATTCTCAAGCAGTTACAGTTCATCACGAGATGGAGGTTAAGGACCATCCAGAGCTTGCCCTATCCAAGACCTATAGGGATGGGCAGGGTAATGTTAAGCGCAATCTTGTTGCACTATGCGCTCGTTGTCATAACGAAAAACATCATCGATTTCGCGGAAATATTTATTCAAAGGCACCTTTAACCGAAGAGAGATTTGATTAGATACCCCCACCACCCCAAACCCCAAAAGTAAGAGGGGGTGAACAACGGGGGGCAATCCAAGACTCTTGAAAAATTTTTCCCTTTTGCATTTAAGGAGGTGAGCGACATTTCGAGAAGAAAAGAGCCAATTGCGGTTGTTAAGGCAAAAGGCAAGAAACACCTAACGAAAGCGGAAATCGAGGAGCGAGAATCTAGTGAACCGAAGCTTGAATGTGTGAATGTTCGCGCACCTGATTATTTGCTAAAAAAACAACGCGATAAGTTCTACGAAATTGCCGACAAGCTCATTAGCCTTGGGATGACCGAGTTAGATGTTGACTGTTTAGCAAATTTCATAACAGCGCAAGATCTTTACCAGTCATGTAGTAAGAAAATCAGGATACTTTTAAGCAATGGCAAGGTAGACAAAGATCTTCAGATGCAACAAGATCGCGCATTTAAGCAGGCTTACCAGTGGGCTCGTGAGTTGGGATTAACTATCTCAAGTCGTTGTGCAATAGAGATACCTAAGGTCGTCGAAGATGACGACACCTTGTAAGGCAAGAACACATAAGCAAATTAGATGCTCCTGGATCACAGAATGGATGCGGATTGTAGAGCGTGAGCAGCAGCTTGTTTGCCAAGAACAGGTAATGCTGGTTGCGTATGTTCGCAGGGTATTCGCCGAAGAAAAACTATTCATCGATATTGATCGGCTAGACAAGTACGCCAGTTATCAAAAGTATTTTCCTTTTGATCTTTTTCCTTGGGAGAAGTTTCTCTTCGCCGTATCGATGGTGGTGTTTAGGGAAGATGGCCGTCCAAGGTGGTCGCAAACTTTTGCTCTTCTTGGTCGTGGGTCGGGTAAAAACGGGCTTATTTCATTTATTGCATTTTGCTTGTTAACCGAAACAAACGGAATAGATCGATACAACGTTGATATTTGCGCAACCAGTGAAGAGCAGGCAAAGACTTCATTCTTCGAAGTTCATGATGATGTGCTTGAGAGTCCAAAACAAGTGCGAAAGATGCGCAACAACTTCTACTGGACGCGCGAAGTGATTAAAAACAAAAAGACAAAATCCGAACTTAAGTATCGAACGGACAACCCTAAATCAAAAGACGGCTTGCGTTCGGGAGCGGTTATTTTCGATGAGGTGCATGCTTATGAAAACTGGAAAAACTTAAATGTATTTACTACCGGACTTGGTAAAAAGCCGCATCCGCGAAGATTTTATTTCACTTCTGAAGGTAATGTCTGCGATGGTCCTCTTGATTCTTTAAAAGAGCGAGCGATGCGAATCTTAAGAGGAGAGATAGCTGATAACGGTTTCTTTCCTTTTATCTGTAGGCTTGATTCTAAAGATGAAGTTCACGATCGGAAATGCTGGACAAAATCAGTGCCATCTTTGCCGTATTTTCCTGATGTAGAAGAGGAAATGATTACCGAATATGGCGAATATTTAGAAGATCCTATTAATAATTCGGAATTCATGACCAAGCGTATGGGTTTGCGTGAAAATCAAACCGAAATTGCAGTTACCTCATGGGAAAACATTAAAGCTACCAGTAAAGAAGTACCTGATTTATCAGGGTGGGAGTGCGTGTTAGGACTTGATCTTGCTCGCACAACTGACTTTATTAGCGCGTCTTTGGTGTTTAGGCGAGATGATCAATATTATGCAATTAATCATTCTTGGTTTTGTCTTAATTCTCCGCATCGAAGAGCGATTAAAGCACCGCTAGATGAGTGGCATACAGCAGGTTTTATAACTTTAGTTGATGATGTAGAAGTTCCACCCGAAATAGTTATTGATTGGGTAAGAGAAAATATGACGCGGTATACCGTTTTAGGTGTTGCGCTTGACTCTTACAGGTTTTCTATCTTTAGTAGACTGCTTGATGATCTTGGGTTTTCAGTCAAAGATAAAACGATAAAGCTGCTACGTCCTAGCGACATTATGCTTGCACAACCAAAAATTACGAGCGCTTTTGCAAAACAAAGAATTTCTTGGGGAAATGACCCTGCAATGCGCTGGTTTGCAAACAACGCGAAGCTCGAACCAGCTAAAAACAACAATTACACCTACGGAAAGATTGAGCCTAAGTCAAGAAAGACTGACGGCTTTATGGCCTTTGTTGCTGGTATGTGCATCGAGGATATGATTCCCGAATTTGTTCCCTATGAGTTTTTCGCTCCGGTATTTTTCTAAGGAGGGTATTTGGGTTCTATAAAAATGAAGTTACTTGACTGGTTAGGTAACTCGGCAGAGTCAAGTGAAGAAGTTTCATCTGAGCTTATTGCTCAAAACACTGCGTTTCAAGTGTTGGCGATCTATATTGCGGTATCTTACGTATCCAATGCGATATCAAACTGCGAATTTAAGGTATATCGAGCAGGGAAAGAAACAAAAGATTATCTTTACTATCTTTTAAATGTTTCCCCAAACCCGAATCAGAATGCAACGCAGCTCAAGCGCGAGATGATTGAAAAATATTATCTTGATGGTAGGTCATTATTGCTTGCGAAAAATGACCAGCTTTATTTAGCTGATAGCTTTAATCGTCAGAAGATGGGATTGTCAGACGATATCTTTGACGGAATCGTGGTGAACGAGCGTTATCAAGAGCTTGGATATCTGAAAGCTAACGAGGTTTTTTGCTTAGAACAGAGCAATATTAGGGTATCGGCTCTTATAAATAAGGCGCTTAGTGCATATTCAAGGTTAGCTGGTGTTTCGATCGAATCGTATGCTGCTGCAAATGTGCCTAAATACCAATACGAAATTTCCGCTCCGCAAGCAGGAGATCAGACGCAAGCCGAAAAGTTCCAAGAAATGATAACGGACAACTTTAAGGCGTTTATTAAATCAGATAGGTCAGCGGTATTACCCCAACATAAGGGAAGAGAGCTAAAAAAGTTTGACACGGGGCAAGGTTCGAGCGTCGCTGATGTTAACCAGATCAAAGATGAAATGTTTACTACCGCCGCTCAAGCATTTCGCATTCCTCAATCAATGATGCTTGGCAATATCAACAATATGGCGGCAATCGTTAAAGCATTTCTTACTTTTTGCGTCGATCCAATAGCTCAGGAAATAAGCGATGAAGCTACCAGAAAGCTTATTGATTATTACGCATGGAAAAAAGGTGACTACATCGTGGTAGACACTTCACTGATTGAGCATGTTGATCTGTTCAGTATTGCGGGAAGTGTTGAAAAGCTTATCTATACAGGATTATTCACCCCTGATGGTATACGCCAAAAGATCGGGGAGGCTCCTATTAATGATGAATTTTCGCAGGCATATTACCTAACGAAAAACATTGCGCCTGCCAATGACCTATTGAATTCGGTAAACATTGAGGGAGGTGAACAATGAAGCGATACTATGCTCTTGAAGTAGAAAATCGAGTTGCTGATATCGACATCTACGGTGATATCACCTCATGGCCATGGGTTGAATCTGATGTTTCTGCTTATAACTTATCAGCGCAGTTGGCACAGCTTGATGTTGATGAGATCAACGTAAATATCAACTCATATGGTGGCGAAGTTGCTGAAGGCCTTGCAATTTTTAATGCGCTCAAGCGTCACAAGGCAAAGATTAATACTCGTTGTGATGGCTTTGCTTGTTCTATTGCGTCGGTCATTTTTATGGCAGGTGATAAGCGCGTAATGAATGATGCATCTCTGTTGATGATCCATAATGCTTGGACTTATGCATCAGGGGATGCGAACGAATTGCGCAAACAAGCAGATGATCTAGATCTTATTACTGATCAATCAAAAAAGATTTATCTATCTAAGGTGAGTATTTCAGAAGATGAGCTTGCTCAACTGATGGATGAAGAGACGTTTATCGATTCAGATGCTGCTATTGAAATGGGATTTGCAACCGATGTTGCAAATAATGAATCAGATAAACCTGCTCAATGCGCACGGAATCTTATCTATCAGGCACTTACCGATGAGGAAAAGCCAACTTCTCCAACTGATGAGCCAGGTATTGAAATCGAAAATCCAGAAGACGATGAGTCTAAAGAATCTGAAGATGATGCCGACAAAAATACTGATGATACTTCGTCCACTGGTGAAGAATCCGAAAATGAAACCGACAGCGAAACTGATCAGGATGACGGATCTAACGGCGATGATGGTGCTGGTTCCGATAGTTTCGATGATCAGAAAACTGGCAAAGAGGATGAGTCAGATTCAAACAATTCTGACGATAAGCAAGATGGTGGCGAAAGCCAAGATTTAGACGACGAAGAAAGCGATGAAGTATCGAAACAGTACGCAAACTTTTTCGCGATGATTAATTAGAAAGGATACGCGTATGGCAATTAAATTAGGTATTACCAAAGATGCCGCTGCGAATATGGCTGCTGCGATTAAGAGCGGCGATCAGGCTCAAATTGAACAAGCCTGGGATGTGTTTCATGGTTCTGTAGTTGAACAAGTGAAATCCGATGCACGCGAGCTAAAAAACGAGCGTGATTCTCGTGTACTTGAACAGCGTGGATATCGTCAGCTTACACAGGCAGAAACGAAATTCTATGTTCAACTTGCTGATATCTTGCGTTCTGAAAGCCCCAAGCAGGCGTTTGTTGACCTGATTGGAGAAGATGGAGATCAGGATATTATGCCTCAAACCATTATTGAGGATATCTATCGAGATCTCACTGAAAATCATCCGCTCTTACAGAAGATTTCGGTGCAGTATGTAGGCTATGTTACTAAGTGGATTATTAACAAGAATCCCCGCAATGCTGCGGTATGGGGCAAGGTTAACTCAGCTATTACTGAAGAAATCGAAAGCGCACTTGAAGTAATCGATGTAGTTCAGGCAAAGCTTTCTTGTTTTGCGTTCATTGAGCTTGATATGCTCGAGCTTGGTCCAAAGTTTTTGGATGCCTACATTCGTCGTGTTCTAACCGAAGCTATGGCAATCGGTTTTGAGCAGGGCATTGTTGGTGGAACTGGCTTGAATCAGCTTACCGGTATGGATCGAGATATTCATGACGGTGTTTCTTTCTCGACCTCGACTGGTTATCCGCGCAAAACTGCTGTTGATGTAACTTCATTCATGCCAGCCGAATACGGCGCTTTGGTTGCAAAAATGGCAAAAACCGAGACGGGTGTTGGTCGCGTATTTGATAAGGTCTTACTCATCTGTAATATGACCGACTATCTTACTAAGATCATGCCAGCGACGACTGCTCTTGCAACGTCAGGAGTTGGCTACGTGCATGATCTGTTCCCATTCCCTACCGAAACAGCGGTATCAAACGAGCTTGCCGATGGCGAAGCTATTCTGTGCTTGCCCGAGAATTACATGCTTTTAGCGGGTGGAGAAAAGAATAAAGTCATTGAATTTAGTGATGATTATAAGTTCCTTGAAGATCAGCGCTATTTCAAGATCAAGCAGTTTGCTTCTGGTCGTTGCGTTGATAATACCTGCTCGGTGCTGCTTGATATTAGTGATCTTGATCCTGCCTATATTACGGTTAACGTTGCAAATACGGTTAACACTACCGTTTCTGGAACGGTTACCACAAAAGCAGAAGAAACCGATCCTGTAGCGTAAGCTATGGACGAAAATAAACTGCTAAAAATCGTCAAGCGTAAACTGAACATTACCTGGAGCGATGATGACACCGATGCTCGTATTAATCAGATTATTGAAGATGCTAAATCGGAAATAAAAGATAAGATCGGTATCACAGACCAAAAGTTCGATTTCGTCGAGCCAAGCCAGGAGCGCAAACTGCTCCTGGCTTATTGCTTTTATGAGTGGAATCATGCACTTGACGAATTTCAAATTAACTACGCAGAAGATATTTTGCAGGCTCGTGAGCGTTGGGAGGTAGCCTCTCTTGCTGAAGAGCAAACAGACAACGTATAACGATGGCGTGTGTGATGTATTTAGGCCAAAAGAAGTCAGAACTGATTTCTCTGCGCGTTTGAACCCTAAGACGCTAGATGATCTTGAGTATATTGTGCGGCTGAGCTTTGCCGAGAAAAGCTGTCGAATTGAAGATGTTGAAATGGCTGAACGAATGAACTTTTCTTTGTCGAGGAAAATTCAAGTTCGCAATAGCAAAATGGGCATCGACCAGCGTTGTATGGTAGTGATTGGCGATTACCTCTATTCGATTTCGTATCTTGATAGCACTATAACCGACCTGTATTTATATCTTCAGGAGGTGAGAAAGCTTGAGCCTCTTAAATGAAGTACAAGAAGCACTTATTTCGATTTTTCCAGATGAACCAGTCGATTATGGTATGGCAACAACTGTGAAATCTGAGGATTCGTGGAACTATGTGGTGTTCGGTCGGCGAACTATTCGGTCAAACAATGGAAATGCGTTTGTTGATCGTATTGATGTTGCAATTGTTCGAGAAGGGTATGTACCTGATACGGATATCGATAGGTGTATTGAGAAAATTAGTTCAATTCCCGGTATAAAGTTCGACTTTAAATCAGAAGTTTCTTTTGAGTACACCGTAAAAGCTAATACCAACGCTCTTATTGAAATGGCTGTTATTCCATTTACTCACACAAGAAAGAAGTGAGTGCGGTGGCTGAACTGAACATTGCAGATGATGCGAATAGTTGGCCTGCTATTGAAGCGTCAATTATCAGCCTAGCGAGTGGATATGGCAGGATCATAGATGAGGTCTTGCACGGTCGCGGCGCAGAAGAGATTCAGAAAAGAATCGACCAGTTGCTACCAACTTCAGGAAGAAGATGGAAGGGAAAACCTCCTCAGGCTAAAGGTGCAAAGTGGCAGCATTACACTAACGAATCGCTTGCAGTAACGGTTGGAACTACTGCTCGCTACCACTACCTATATTTTCCTGATGACGGATCTAATACCAGAACTCATGTCGGTAATAAACAAATGTTTTTACGTGGTGCTGAAGCTGCGTCACCTGATGTTATTGAAATGCTTGAAACGGCACTCGTAGAGAAATTTGAGAAAGGATGATTGATGAGCGGTACAACAAGTACGGTTTTTTCAGAGTATGAAGTTCGCCAAATATCTTTAAAGATTGGCGAAGGTCAAGCCCTCTTAATTCCTTGTGTTGGAAAATTTTGAAGAGGAGATGGAAGTAAAACAGTAACAAAGAGCTGTCGCGGGAAAGGTTGCTAAAACACGGTCTCGCGGAACGGGTAATGGCACGATTACTATTTCTGCTCATATACCTAAAGATGCATATTATGCGATGCATGCAATGGCGCGTGAAGATCTCAAAACGGGTATCTATGCATTTGGTGAGAGTTCGCTTTTGCCCGAAGCTGTTTTGTGCGCTGATGTATTCGACGAGGATGATAACGAGAAGCTAAAAGCTTACCCAAGGGCAACGGTTACTACAGGTCCTGCACGATCGGTTGAAAATGGCGCTGATGAGGTTGCCGAAGTCGAGCTGGAAGTTGCGGTAAGCCCTGATGATTCTGGTGAAGGTCTTTATGAGTGCATCGTTGATGAGCTTGAAGAAGACGAAGCTGAAACAGTTAAGTCTCAATGGATGAATAGCTTTAGTCGAGAATTAGTAGAGGTGGCGACTGCGTAATGAGAGTAAAAACAATTAAACGATTCAAGGATAAACACACTGGTAAGGTGCATAAGGTTGGCGATGTTTTTACGGTAAATAAAGAGCGATTTGCCGAGATCATCAAAGAGGGAAAGTTCGTTGAAGAGTTTGTCGAAGATGCAAGCAATGAAACCGAAGCGAAGGGTGACTAACAAATGCAGTTAAATACTTTCGTTGATGTTGAAATGGCTGATGGTTCCTCCGTGAAATGCACTTTGACTTTTGGTTATCTTCTGGCGCTCAAATCAAAGGATAGGATTGATTATGAAGCGTATAACAAGGTTGTAACTAAAGGTGTAAAAGAGGAATTTGACCAACTAAGGATTATCTATACGGGGTATCTCTGTGGTTTGATCGCTGATGATAAGCCATTGAAGGGAGCTATGGCGTTTGAGGAGTTTATTGACTCTGTGCTGCAAGATCATGTAATCCTTACCGAATTGGCAAATATGCTCTATGCACCAAAAAAGCGATGGCTTCCGTTGCACCTTCAATAAGCGAGTAAGAAAAACTAGCAGCGGAAGAAGTATTCGAGTCCCAGATTTCCCACTTGAGGATGTTGAGGACTGTTATACGTTTTACGTACTGATTATCGGCATTTCAGAAGATGTTTTCTGGAATGCCGATATTTCTTTTATCAAGTCTGTTGTTGCAGATAAAACAGCGTATGAATCGTGGATTACGAGTGAACAAAATAGACTTTTAAAAAATAATAGGAGGTGATCGATGCCTAAAAATGAAGCGAAGGTAAAGTTCACCGCCGAGACTGGCGATTTCAACAAAAACATTGAAGCCGCGAGGGCTAGGATGGCAAATCTTAGCTCAGAGATGAAGTTAGCTTCTGCTCAGTTTAAAAACACTGGAAACAGTGTGGAGTTTTTGCAGACAAAGCAGCGTATTTTGTCTGATCAGCTTGAAACTGCTCAGGCCAAAACAGCGAATTTAAGCGCAAAGTTAGAAGTCGCAAACCGTGTATATGGCGAGGGGTCAATTGAAGCTGAAAAACTTGCTACTCAAGTAAATAACGCGAGAGCGGCTGAAGCTCGCATTGCGAACCAGATAACTCAAGTCGAAAAATCGCTTAATAGCCAAAGCGATGCAACTGAACAATCTCAAGTCTCGTTTGACGAGCTAACTACAATAATATCTCAGCAAAATAGCCAGGTAAAAAGGTTAGAAGCTGAATATAAGAGTCTTGTTGTTAGGTTTGGTCAGACATCTAGTGAGGCTGAGTCGGTAGGGGCAGAGCTAAAACAGGTAAGCACTGAGCTTAGCAAGTCAAGAGCGAGATTAGTTCAAGCAGGCGATGCTGCCGATGGTCTTAGTCGTGAATTAAAAGATGTTGATTCTAGTGCAGAAGCTGCAGGTGCTAGTGTTGGTGATATTGCTGCTGGTAATGTTATATCTGATTTTGCGACGAGCGGAATACAAGCGCTTGCTGGATTAGAGGAATCTACCAGACAATACAGAAATGAGCAGGCAAAGCTTGCAACTGCAGCGCAGGCAACCGGTCAACCATTAGATCGGTTAAAGGGCAGCTACAATGAACTTTACGCAATAACAGCAGATGAAACTATGTCATCTACTGCTGTTGCAAATATGTCGGCTATGGGAATGAGCGCCGAGAACCAGCAAAAGGCAATTAACGCAGCAACAGGAGCTTGGGCGCAATTTGGTGATTCAATTCCGCTCGATGGATTAATGGAGTCAATTAATGAGTCGAGTAAGCTTGGGGCTACGTTAACAGGTCCCGTTGTCGACGCCATCAATTGGGCAAATGTTTCACAGGAACAGTGGAGCGCATCTCTGTCTGGCAATGCAGCAGCTCAGTCTGCGTTCAATTCAGCTGTTGCTCAAGGAGCAACAACAGAAGATGCCATGAATGCTGCGCTTGCTGCTTGTTCAACTGAGCAAGAACGCCAAAGCCTCTTAGTAAATGCTCTTGATGCTGGTTATGGTGGGTTAGCAGCTTCGTATAGGGAGAATAATGCAGCGGTTATTGAAGCAAACAATGCTCAAGCTGCGCTTACTGATGCTCAAGCTCAACTTGCAACCCAAATTACTCCCTTGCAGGCTCAAATAACCAATCTTGCGGCAAATGGTATTGGTTTTCTTGCGCAAAACTTCTCTTGGTTGGCTCCTATCATGGTTGGGGCGGCGGTTGCGTTCGGCGCTTTATGGCTTGCGATGAATGGTGCAACTATTATTCAGACGGTAACGACCGCCTTTACTGCTCTTAATGCGGTTATGCGAGCAAACCCGATAATATTGGTAGTTAGTTTAATTGCTGGTTTGGTTGCAGCATTTATTACCGCCTATAATACTTCTGAAACCTTCAGAAACATGGTAAATAGCGCTTTTCAATCAATCGCATCTGTTGTTTCTGGCGCGATTTATACTGCTCAATCGGTTGTAGGTAGCGGAATTAGTGCAATTCAAGGGTTTTTTAACAATCTGTCTTCTGTTCCCGGTGTTGTTAGTGGATTGTTTAATCAGATAAAAACTTTCATGAGCGATCCTGTTAACAATGCTAAAAGCGTGATTCAAGGTGCGATCAATTCTATTAAAGGGTTTTTCAATTTCAGTATCTCTTGGCCCCATATTCCGATGCCGCACTTTACTATATCTCCTGCTGGATGGCAGGTTGGCGATTTGCTCAAAGGATCGATACCCTCCATTGGAGTAAGTTTTTATGCAAAAAGGCGGCATTCTTAATGGTCCAACAGTATTCGGATTTTCTGGCACCAATGCTCTTGTTGGAGGGGAAGCGGGCCCTGAAGCTGTTGCTCCAATTGATGTTTTACAGGGCTATATCGATCAATCGATAGATGGTTATTTTGGCGGATCTCCTAATGCCCTATTAGCAAAAATTTTAGGTGCTATTACTAAGCTTGATTCTGGTCTTGGAGCAAAGATTGAAAAGCACGCACCTCGATCTTTAGACATAGGCAATGAGAGGGGAGTGTTTAAGCTGATGAATAAGATTAGTAAGAAGTGGTCATAATGGGATTAGGCTACGAATTTACCTATACAAATTCCAAAGGAGTGTCCATCGAATTCGGTGGACACTCTCCTTTTTGGGTTGATGGAGATACCTTCCGCTCATATGAATATTCGTACAACGAATCTAATGGAAAGATATCAAACTTTTACATGGGGTTGAAGACGTACGGTTTTGATGTATCTATTGAGTCTAATGGAGTATCTGAAGCCGTTGAGCTGACAGAACAGCTTAGAAAACTATCTAATTACGATATTAAAGCTGAAACTCCAGGAACTATAAAAATAGGAGAGTATCAGACTGAAGGCTACATTATAGGCCTTGATTATTCTTCTGAAGGTGATGATGATTTCTATGGATTTGAGACTGGATTAAGCGTCCAGGTAGCAATTGAAAACCCTATTTGGTATACAGAGGAGCTTGTTAGGTTTAAGCCTCAAGTTATTAGTCCTGATTCTTCAGAAGGTCTTAACTATCCTTTTAACTATCCGTATAACTACGGTGCTCGTCGCAACGTCTATTGTAGGTTTTATAACGATGAGGTATTAAGCTGTCCTTTTAGGATACTCATTTACGGTAGAGCAGTAGATCCTTATGTGCGAATTGGAGCAAATCTATATCAAGTAAATGCCACTATTGCGCAAGGTGGTTATTTGGTAATTGATTCTCGTAAGAAAAAGATTTATGAAATTCAACGACTTGGAAATAGGGTAGAGCACATAAGAAATAGGCTTCGTGGGGCTAAGGGGGCAGGTCAATACATATTCGAGGAAATACTTAGCGGATATAACGATGTTATGTGGGATAACACATTCGGATTCGATTTATATCTTATTCACGAATCTCCTCTTCCTCCTTTCTTTAAGGATGAGTAACTTATGGTAAATGATATTTATTACGAAGCTCCTGATAGTCAGAATGACGAAATTATTACCAATGCTAATTTTGAGACTTCTTTTGGTGAAGATGAAAACATTGTTACCTTAAAACGTTCCATCAGTGATCCAATTTTGCAAGGTGGTTTTATCTACTCTGAGACCGACGAAAACGGCGGCATTATCGACTCCATGGAAGAAGTTACTGGAGAAGATGGAGAAGTTACCTATAGCGGAAGAAGCTACACGGGCATTTTAGATAGTCATGTTATAAGGCCCGAGATTGGAACACTTTCAGGAGATGCAAATGATGTTATTGCTAAGGTTATTGATCATCTAGATCTTGGTGATGTATTTAAAGCTTCTCCTGAAAAGAGCGGTATAGCTATTAGCTATGAGGTCGATGATTACCTAACTGGTTATAGCGGGTTATGTGCCATATTGAAATCTTCCAATGCGAAGTTAAGTATAAGCCACACAGAAAGTTTGGTTGAGCTAAGTGCTTTGCCTGTTGCTTCTGCAGGAGGGGCTGAGTTTGGTAGCGATAATTTTAAGTTGACTATTAAAAAAGTATTTAGAACTACCAACCATATGATCTGCCTAGGTCCAAGTGAAGTTATTGACTTGTATGTTGACGAATCGGGTAATGTTTCCAAGACTCAGCATTTCTTTGGTGTTGATCAAATAACATCAATCTTTGATCAGCGCGAAACTTCATCTGATGATTTAGAAGAGAAAGCGACCGAGGAGCTTTTAGGCTTACAGGATGCCGATTCTTGTGAAATAGACCTTTTAAGCGATGACGAATCACTCGATGTTGGCGATATCATTAGTGGTGTCGATGACATTACAGGAATTGAAGTTGTTGCGGTTGTTAAGCAAAAGAGTTTCAGCATTTCTGAAAATGAGCAACACCATAGCTATGAAGCAGGAAATCCTTCAATGACGCAATCTAAGGGTGGATATTCTGGTAGTTCTAACAATAGTGACGGATCGGTTGCGCTTGGTTTTAAAGTTGGCGATACGTTGGTTCTTATTGATGGTGTGCTTGATGCGAAGGTATCACCAGAGCAGCTTGAAAGCTTAAGCCAACTTGTTACTACAGCAAGGCAAGAAGCGTCTAATGCTGAAGCTACGGCCAATCAGGTAGCGAATGATCTTGATACTAAGGCGGAATTTGAGCATTATCACGATGCGAGTGATATAACTACTGGAGTATTAGATCAGAATCACGGTGGCACGGGTTCTGATAACACTAAAGGAGCGCGATACAATCTCTTAGGCGATATTGAAAGCGAAACTTCAATTCCCGGAGATGAAAGCGCAGTTGTTTTTGCTTACGGCTCTCCTTCGATATCAAACGGTGCCATATTTAAACGATCGCTAAGTTCTGTTTGGGATTGGATCTATCAAAAGATAAAGAGTGCAGTAAAGCCTACAGATATAAGTGCTGCTGCGTCTGGTCATGTGCATGACGTGGCTACTGCTGCATCAGATGGTTTTATGAGTGCCGATGACCGCGAAAAGCTCGATGGTATATCGGATGGTGCTAATAAGACAGTAGTTGATTCGTCTCTTAGCGATACGAGTGCGAATCCTGTACAAAACAAGGTTGTTAAGTCGGCTCTTGATGATAAAGCCGACTCTGACCACGAACATAGCTATGCCGCGTCGCTTAGTCCTGGGGGATCAGCATCTAGTGCTGAAAAATTAAAAACTGCAAGAACTATCACTTTTCAAGGAGCCGTAAGCGGCTCCTTTTCTTTTGATGGATCTGAAAACGTAACAGTAAACCTCGAAGGAGATAGTCAAGCTGCTGGTTTTCTCGCTGCTCATCCTATTGGAAGTATCTTTTTTACAACAAACTCAACCGATCCTGGTGACACATATGGTGGTGTTTGGAAGAAATTACCGAGCGACAACGGTGGTTATCTCTTTCTACGTGAAAGTTAGGGGGTAGGTATGCCTATTACTGAAGGTTATTCACTATGCGAATGTGCAGGATGCGGAAAGTGTCAGTATTTAAAACCGACTGATGATGAATATTCGAACTATGTAAACCGTGAGCGTATTACTGCAAACGGAAACTCGAGTAAAACTACTTTCTGCAAGGACTGTAACAACAAATATCAATCTTTTGTTAATCAACAAGATATCGATTTTCAGAACTTCTTAACTGGACTTAAAACTAAGGAGAAATAATGGGAAACAGTGGAGCTTTTGAGCTTGTTACAGGACATGGCGCTGAGCCTCATGTTGATGCCGACGATCATGCTTTGCTTTATGCGTCCTTTATAGGTTCAGGTGTATATCGTTTAACCGGGGTCAAGACAGCAAAAATCGAAGTTACCTCAGAAAATGAGGTAACTATAAGTCCTGGTATGTTTCTTATTCATGGTCGATTTGCACGTGTTAAAGATCCTATTTCGTTATCAATTGAGACTGGCTCACAAGGACAAAACAGAAACGATCTTGTAGTTTGTGAATATTCTTATTCTGGAAATGAAACTGAAATCGACGATATGGAACTGGTAGTGGTTACGGGAACTCCTGCTAATCCTGGATCAGAAACAGATCCGTCAATTGAGGACGATTTAACATTGTTTGATATTGAGTACGGCGGAAGTATTACCGATGAAACAATCATTCAAGTTCCGCTTTGGAGGGTGCCAAAAGAAGGATTAACGACACAAGATCCAGTTGCATTATTCAAGGATTATGTTGATGCAACTACAGCACGGTCTTCCATAGTCCAGATAGAAGAAGTGACCGTCAATGAGAACATCTCACCAAAAGCTCAAGTGTATATATTGATTCCAGCAAAAGCTGGATACGAAATCTTTTCTTGCGCGCTTAAAATCACTGAAGC
>ENA-OQDC01000768-OQDC01000768.1-human-gut-metagenome-genome-assembly--contig:-NODE-768-length-20162-cov-2.632892_pt1 | contig 20162 bp, 18 predicted proteins | sample MGYA00242770_ERZ504601 | MGnify/ENA primary metagenome ERZ504601 (study PRJEB26092, sample SAMD00036305) | human gut metagenome | host: Homo sapiens | study: EMG produced TPA metagenomics assembly of...
GCAGGGATTACCGTTTCATCCGGGAAGAACTGGGGCTGGTCCGTTCCATCAGGGGCATACAGGATGTCAAGGATTTCATTTCGATCATCGGACAGCCTTATCGTCTGACGGAGGGACGTGTCGTGTGTATCCGCTCGGGACAAATCCGTTTACGCGTGAATCTGATAGAACGGGTCTTGTGTGCCGGGCAGCTGGTTGTCGCTTCCTCCGGTACCTTGTTTGAGGTGGTGGAGATCTCTTCCGACTGTGATTTTTGCATGCTGGCCTTTGCCAATCGCCTGATGGAGGAAGAACGTCCCGTAGGATTGCTGAAAACTTATTTGCAGGGCAGGCTTTTCCTTTCCCTGGTATTGACGGCAGAGGAAGAGGAACGTCTGCAGAAGATTTTTGTTCTGTTGTGGGAGGTTCTGCACGACGAGCCGTTTGCCCGGGAAACGGTGACCGGCGTTATTTCCGTTCTGTTCCATCAGATTGATTATTTCCGGAAGCAGGGACTTTCAGAAGAACAGCCGAAACGTACACGGCAGGAGGAAGTTTTTGAGCATTTTATTGATCTGATCAACTGTTATGCCCTTTCAGAACGCAATGTCTCTTTCTATGCCGGACGTCTGTTCCTGAGTCCCCGTTATCTGAGTACGCTTGTTCGTCAGGTCAGTCATCGTACTGTCATGGACTGGGTGAATGAGGCAGTGGTGCAGGAGGCCAGGCTGCTTTTGCGGCATACGGACAAACCGGTTTACCAGATAGCTGATGAGTTGCATTTCCCGAATCCATCCTTCTTTTTGCCGTTTTTTTCCGACGCATGACGGGAAAAAACTCCGTATGGATACCGGAAAGAACAGTGAACTTATTCATTTGTTAATTGTTTCTATATAAAACTGATCGATATGAAATTGAAGAAGATGTTTGTAGTGCCCCTGATAGGCGGCTGGTTTGTTGTGCCCCCTCAGTGGCTGATGACCTGTACAGGCATTACGCTGAAAAGTAAAGACGGAGCTACGGTTGTGGCACGTACGATTGAATGGGGCGGAAGTGATCTGAACAGTCAGTATGTGATTGTTCCGCGCAACTACAAGGAACAGTCCTATACTCCGGAAGGACAGAACGGCATGGTGTTTACCTCGCGTTACGGTTATGTGGGCCTGGCTGTCCAGCAGAAAGAATTTGTAGCCGAGGCCTGAATGAAGCCGGGCTTTCAGCCGGTTTGTTCTATTTTCCCCGTTATGGAAAGTATGAAACCTATAATCCTTCGCTGAAGGCTCAGAGTATATCTGATTTGCAGCTGGTGTCATGGATTCTGGGAAACTGTAAGAATGTTGATGAGGTGAAGGAAGCAGTCCGGCAGGTTCACGTGGTAAACGTTGATCCCCGGGCATCGACCGTACACTGGCGTTTTACGGATCTTTCCGGACGGCAGATCGTGCTGGAGATTATGGATGGAACGCCACGGTTCTATGAGAATCCTCTCGGTGTGCTGACCAATTCTCCGGATCTGGAATGGCATCTGACCAACCTGAATAATTATGTCAATCTCTTTCCGGGTACGGCTCCCGAAAATCAGCTGGGAGAAACAAACCTGACTTCGTTTGGAGCCGGAAGCGGTTTCCTGGGAATACCGGGAGATGTCACTCCGCCTTCACGGTTTGTGAGAGCAGCTTTCTATCAGGCTACGGCTCCCGTGCCGGCTACTTCTCAGGAAACAGTCCTGCAGGGTTTCCAGATTCTGAATAACTTTGACATTCCCATCGGTATTGAATTCGCAAAGGGACAGACTCCTGTTGACATTCCCAGTGCTACGCAATGGACTTCCGCAACGGATATGACCAGCCGTACGATTTATTACCGGACGATGTACAACAGTCAGATCCGCAGCATAGATTTGCGGAAAATCGATTTCTCAAAAATCGCATATCGGGCTGTTCCGCTGGATACGGTGAAACAACAGCCGGTGAAAGCTGTGATCGAATGAGTTCGTTTCCTGTAAAAACAAGAACCGCAGAAGTTACGGATGCAGGAGTTGTCTGCTCATAATTTCTGCGGCTCTTCTTGTGAAAAAGAACTTCTCATTCCGGAGTATCGGTCGGGGGCACTTCGTATTCATGTTTCCTTTGAGGATTCATCGGAAACCATCCTTTCAGAACCCGTTCGCGCTGTTCGAACAGCTCTTTGATGGTCCAGAAAGAGGAGAAAGAGAATACGCCCAATAAGGAAGCTATCAGAAGATTGTCGACAAGGACAGAACCGGCCAGGGCAAGAATTCCCAGCAGCAGGAAGATCCACCAGCACCGGGTTCCCCAGTAATACTCGGCCTTAACGACAACCGGATGAAAGAATCCGATGATCAGGAATGTGCATATTCCGATGACAATTCCTCCGACGTGGTAAGTCAGTAACCACTCCATCATTTCTTTTCGTTGCGGATGGGGACTTCTTTCTTGATGCTCTGTTCCAGGGAAATCAGTGTTTCAGTAGCCACAACTCCCGGGATTTCCTGAATTCTGGAGTTCAGCAGTTCCATCAGATGCTCGTTGTCTGTAGAGTACAGTTTGGTCAGCATGGTGTAAGGACCGGTAGTGAAATGGCATTCTACGATTTCGGGAATCTTTTCAAGTTCGGCAACAACGCTTTTGTACATGGATCCTTTTTCCAGTTTGATACCCACGTATGTGCAGGTGCTGTAACCTAAACTCTTGGGATTGACATGATATCCGGATCCGATGATCACACCAAGATCAATCAGTCTCTGTACACGCTGATGGATGGCTGCACGTGAGACACCGCATTCTGCGGCAACATCCTTGAAAGGAATACGGGCATTCTGGGAGATTATTTCCAGAATTTGTTTGTCTAAGTTATCAATTTTTTCCATAACTATGGTTCTTATTATATCATATTGTAAGCAAATGTAGAAAAACTTTTTTATTTATCTATGCTTTTGTCCCTAAAAACAATGCAGGATATATTAAAAAGAATGTGAAACTTGTGGATAAAGCTTTCTTTTTCTTGACTTTATTCCTTCATTTCTGTTATCTTTGTGAAGTTTTATAAATTGTGGAGTTATGCATCCATTAGAATTATTTAAGTATTGTCCGAAATGTGGTTCTTCTCATTTTGAGATTCATAATGAGAAATCAAAGCATTGTGCCGACTGTGGTTTTACTTACTATTTTAATTCCAGTGCGGCAACAGTAGCTTTCATTCTGAACCGGAATCATGAACTGTTGGTTTGCCGTCGGGGAAAGGAACCTGCCAAAGGTACACTTGATTTGTCCGGTGGTTTCATTGATATGTATGAGACGGGCGAAGAAGGGGTAAAGCGGGAAGTAAAGGAAGAAACCGGACTGGAGGTCATTCAGACAACCTATCTGTTTTCCTTGCCTAACACTTATTTGTATTCAGGTTTCCTGGTTCATACCCTTGATCTGTTTTTCCTCTGTCAGGTGGCCGATGATACCCGTCTGAAGGCCATGGATGATGTTGCTGATTCGTTCTGGCTGCCGCTGGATCAGATTGATCCGGAGAAGTTCGGTCTTGATTCTGTCCGGGAAGGAGTGAAACGCTTCTTGTCGATGCCTCAGTTTCGGAAAGACTGATCGTTGAGAAAACTTATTTCTGTAGTAAATCGTTTATATCTCTAAATATGAAAAATAAAAGATACATGCTGATAGCCGGTTGGCTATGCGCGCTTCCACTTGCTGCTTCCGGGCAGCAGACGGAACCGTTGACCGATTCGCGCCGTTTGTTTGATGACGGCAAACAGCTCTTTTTGCGCCAGGATTATGCTGCGGCGCGGCAGACACTGGATCGATATGTCCGGCAGAATGGAGAAGCTGATCTGCTGGATGAGGCAGCCTATATGCTGGCCTGCACTTCCTATGAACTGAAAATACCGGATTGTATTGAAGCCTTGAGTGCTTATCTGGAGGCATATCCCGAATCGCGTTATGCCAATCGGGTGCAATCCTTAATAGCTTCGGCCTGGTTCTTTAAAGGAAAATACCTGGAGTCTATCGCTACTTTTAAAGGTTGTGATATTGACATGTTGAGTGAAGAAGAACGGGATGAATGTACCATGCGCCTGGGTACAGCTTATATGAAGATCGGCAATCTGGAAGAGGTTGGAATCTGGTTCTCTGTCCTGAAGGCTGCAAGTTCCCGTTATCATGACGATGCGGTATATAATCTTGCCTATATTGATTATGTGAACCGTCGCTATGACCATGCGTTGAACGGCTTCCGTGAAGTGGAAACAAACGAAGCCTATCGGGTTCTCGCACCTTATTATATAGCTGATATTTATCTGATCAAGGGAGATAACCGTCAGGCAAAGAACCTGGCTGATACCTGGCTTGCTTCGTATGAAGGTCAGGAACATGCTTCGGAAATGCATCGGATCTCCGGTGAGGCAGCTTATGGGTTGAATGATTATACCGGGGCTGTCAAGCAGTTGGAGCAGTATCGTCAGTCTACGGAGAACAGAGACCGGAAAGCCATGTATAAGCTGGGTATGAGCTATTATAATATGGGTGTCTATTCTCAGGCTGCTGCTTGTCTGGGCGAGGCTACGGGCCCCAAGGATGCTCTGACTCAGAATGCTTACCTTCACATGGGGCTGGCTTATCTGCAACTGAAGGAACGTAATCAGGCCCGTATGGCTTTTGAGCAGGCTTCTACGATGGATTTTGATCGGAGTATACGGGAACAGGCACTTTATAATTACGCTCTGTGCATCCATGAAACTTCTTATTCTCCGTTTGCCGAATCAGTGACTGTTTTCGAACGTTTCCTGAATGAATATCCCAATTCTCCTTATACCGATAAGGTGAATGACTATCTGATTGAGGTATATATGAATACCAAAAGTTACCTGGCGGCTTTGAAGTCCATCGCAAAGATCAGCCATCCGGGAAACCGTATTCTGGAAGCTAAGCAGAAACTGCTTTTCCGCCTGGGTACACAGGCCTTTGCGCAAGCAGCTTTTGAAAATGCGATTGAGTATTTCAGCCAGTCTTTGCAACTGGGACAGTATAATCAGCAGACGAAGGCTGACGCTTATTACTGGCGGGGAGAATCGAAGTATCGTATGGAGAAATATGAAGCTGCGGCAACTGACCTGCGCCAGTATCTGGAGTTTGCTACCAATAAGAATTCTCAGGAATATGGCCTGGCCTTGTATAATCTCGGTTACTGTGCCTTTAAGCAGAAACAGTATAACAAGGCTTTGAACTGGTTTGAACGTTGTGTGCCACTGGTTGCTTCCCGGGAACGTACCGTTGCAGCGGATGCCAGCAACCGTATAGGTGACTGTTACTTCTACGCCCGCCGTTTCGATGAGGCCCGCAGTCTGTATGCACAGGCTGTAGCTTATGATCCTTCATTCGGTGATTATTCGTTGTTCCAGGAAGCCTTTGTGAAAGGCTTGCAGCGGGATTATGCCGGAAAGATCGGAACATTGAACCAGCTGCTTACAGCTTATCCTTCTTCACAGTATCTGGATGATGCCCTTTATGAGCAGGGACGTGCTTTCGTGCTGATGGAAGATCATTCGAATGCCATTAACCGCTATTCTTTGCTGGTTCAGCGTTATCCGGAGAGTCCGCTTTCCCGTAAGGCAGCCAATGAAATAGGTCTGCTTTATTATCAGACTGACCAGTATGACAAGGCGATTGCTGCTTATAAGAAGGTGATAACAGCTTATCCCGGAAGTGAAGAGGCCCGTCTGGCTCAGCGCGACCTGAAGTCAATCTATATTGATTTGAACAAGGTGGATGATTACATGGCTTTTGCTTCCCAGATTCCTGGTGGAGCGAACTTTGATGTGAATGAACGTGATTCGCTGACTTATGTTGCTGCCGAACGTGTTTATATGCGTGGAGAGATTGCTGAGGCAAAAAACAGTTTTGTCCGTTATCTGCAATCATTCCCTCAGGGAGCATTTAGTGTGAATGCTTCTTATTATCTGGGAGTCATTGCCTATAACCAGCAGGATTACGCTTCGGCCTCTTCCTGGCTGGATAAGGTTCTTGAATATCCCGACAGCAAATTCTCAACGGAAGCGATGGGTATGAGCGCGGACATCGCTTACAAGGGAAAAGATTATCCGAAAGCTTTGGGACTCTACAAGCGTATGGCGGATCGTGCTTTGTCACAGGAAGAACGCCTGCAGGCAGAAACGGGAGCATTGCGCAGTGCATGGATGGCCAATGACCAGACTGAGATCGTGACAACTGCTTCAGCCCTGCTGGCCCAAAGCAAGTTGGCTCCGGAGCTTGAAAATGAAGCCCGTTATTATCGTGCCAAAGCATTGCTGGCTACAGGAAAGGCGACAGAAGCACTGGCTGATCTGACTGTTCTGGCAAAAGATACGCGTAATGTTTATGGTGCAGAAGCAAAATATCTTGTAGCACAGATTTATTTTGATGCAGGTGAAACAGAAAAAGCAGAGAAAGAAGTGCTGGCATATATTGAGGTAAGTACACCACATGCTTATTGGCTTGCACGCAGCTTTGTCTTATTGTCGGATGTATATGTGAAACTGGACCGTAAGCTGGATGCTAAACAGTATTTGCTGTCTTTGCAACAGAACTATCATGCTGATGATGACATTGAGCAGATGATTGAAACCCGATTGGCCAAACTTAATAGTGTGAATTAAACGTATGAAACAGATAAAAATAGCTTTAGTATGTGCCGGATTGCTTCCCGGAGCGGTTATCTCAGCCCAGGAGCAGAAGAAAGATTCAACCTTGAACCGTACGGTTGTGGTGGAGAATCAGTATAATCCGGAGGTAATGGATGCGTTTAAGGTGAATGTACTTCCCAAAGTGGAGGAACCGGCTGTAGCGAAAAAGAATATTGATTATGCCACTTCCCTTCGTCCGCTTACATCCTGGACAGTTCGTCCGATGGATTCCTTTACCCGTGATCTGGAGTGGAAGAAAGCTCCTCGGGGATATATCCGCGGAGCTTATGGAAGCCGGAACAATGCAGATCTGAAGGCGTCCTATTTATGGGATATTACGGATCGTGACCGTTTGGACGTGATGGCTTCGTTGTATGGATTCAGCGGTGATGTTCACGTAGATGGTATTTCATCAGACTGGAAGGCCCGTTTCTACTGGACAGATCTTTCAGCTGTCTATACGCATGCTTTCCGTAAAGTAGATTTCCGTCTGGGAGGCAGTTTCGCATCTCAGGTCTTCAACCATTATTCTATGCCTTTGGAAGTAAGTTCTGCAATTCAGGAAGGAGCAGATTTTGCCGGACATCAGCATTTATACCCTGGGTGAAGGATTCCTTGGTTTCCGCTCGAATACGGAGGACTTACCGGTACAGTTTGATGTACAGACGGGTTATCGCCGGTTTAACCGGAAGTATGCGTGCCTAACCTGACAGAGCGGAGCGGAGAATGAAATCCATACGGCTGCTCATGTCTGGGGGCATCTGAATGAAGAACAGCAGGTCGGTGTCGGAATCACCATGGATAATCTGTCTTATGATAGTCAGAATATGAAGAACTATACTTCCCTGGAGGCAAATCCGTGATTATGCCTATGACGGAGATAACTGGAAACTTCGTCTGGGTGTTCATGTTGACTGGCAGAGTGCAAACGGAAGTGGGGTAGATGTCGCTCCGGACGTAAAGGTTGATTATGTGTTTTCGGACAGCTATGTGATTTATGCACAGGCTCTGGGCGGACGTGAACTGAATGATTTCCGTCGTTTGAATGAACTCTCACCATATTGGGGACAGAAAGAGCAGTTACGTTCTACTTATACACTGGCCGATATGCAGTTAGGCTTTAAGGCTTCTCCCGTGACCGGACTGGGATTCAAGGTGTTTGGAGGTTATCGTATTACGGATGATGAAGTCTTTACCTGCTATCCTCTTCCGGATTTTGCATGTGCTTTGCCCTGGATGATGCAGGATAAGGCCAAAGTGGGATATGGAGGTGCCAGACTGGAATACGGATATAAAGACTGGGCTGATTTTTCATTGGAAGGAATTTATTACAGTTGGGATACAGAATCCGGTAGCGAATATCCTCTGCTGATGTATAAACCTGAGCTGGCACTGAATTTCCATGCCCGTGCCCGTGTCTTTGCAGGATTGCATGTCGGACTTGACTATCAGTATGAAGGACGTAAAGAAGCCATGAAAGGTTATAAGGCTGATCCGGTAAATAATCTTTGCTTAAATGCTGAATATGGATGGAAGAAAGGCGTGAATGTCTTTGTCCGCTTCAATAACCTGTTGAATAAGAACTATATTACTCAAACCGGATATCCGGAACAGGGCTTCTATGCCATGGGAGGAATCAGCTGGAGCTTTTAAAGTAGCAAGCTTTGACTCCGGAAAGCACCTTTTCTGATTTTTTGGGAAATATAAAAGAGACTTCCGGGGGTAAAAAGCAGGTTACACATCAAAAAACAGAAAAAAAGCAGAAACCAACCTTATTATATATGGTCAGGGTTCTGCATTTTTTTTTACATTTGCCAGCAAAACATTAATGGAATACACGAAATTATGCAGAACAATCTAGTGATAGTTGAGTCTCCGGCTAAGGCTAAAACGATAGAGAAGTTTCTGGGAAGCGGTTATAAAGTGCTTTCCAGCTATGGCCATATCCGGGATTTGAAACAGAAGGCTTTTAGTATAGATATTGAAAATAATTTTAAGCCCATTTATGAGATTCCGGAAGATAAAAAGAGTGTTGTAAGCACATTAAAGGCAGAAGCGAAAAAGGCCGATATGGTTTGGCTGGCATCCGATGAGGACCGGGAAGGAGAAGCTATATCCTGGCATTTGTTTGAAGTGTTGGATCTGGATCCTGCGAAGACGAAGCGTATTGTATTCCATGAAATTACCAAATCGGCTATTTTAAAGGCAATTGAGAATCCGCGCGACATTAACATTGATCTGGTCAACGCTCAGCAGGCTCGCCGGGTATTGGACCGTATTGTCGGTTTTGAACTTTCGCCTGTATTATGGCGTAAGATCAAACCTTCTCTTTCTGCAGGACGTGTACAGTCGGTTGCTGTCCGTCTGATTGTGGAACGTGAGCGCGAAATCCATGCTTTTGTCAGTGAAACTTTCTATCGTGTATCCGCAGTTTTTAGTGACGGAAAGGGATCTGAAGTAAAGGCAGAACTGGGACGCCGTTTCGCAACGAAGGAAGAGGCCCGGGCTTTCTTGGAAAGCTGTGCACAGGCTGAGTTCACCATTGAGGACATTACAACCCGTCCGCTGCGTAAATCTCCTGCGGCTCCGTTTACGACTTCTACTTTGCAACAGGAAGCAGCCCGGAAGCTGGGATATACGGTTGCCCAAACCATGATGATTGCCCAGCGTTTGTATGAAGAAGGTTTGATCACCTATATGCGTACCGACTCTGTAAACTTGTCGGAACTGGCATTGTCTTCCAGCCGGGAGGTCATTACTTCCATGATGGGAGACAAATATGTAAAGACACGGCAGTTCGCAACCAAAACCAAAGGTGCGCAGGAAAGCTCACGAAGCAATCCGTCCTACCTATATGATCAATGAAACGATTGAAGGTACTTCACAGGAACAGCGTCTGTATGAACTGATCTGGAAGCGTACACTGGCTTCTCAGATGGCAGATGCAGAACTGGAAAAGACGACGGCTACCATTTCAGTCAGTGGTACAGATGATAAGTTCACGGACTGTAGGTGAAGTTGTCACGTCGACGGTTTCTTGCGGGTTTATAAAGAATCCTATGACGATGAATCGGAACAGGAAGATGAAAGCCGCCTGTTGCCTGCACTGGAAAAGGGACAGCAGCTGGAACGGAAGGAGATAATGGCAGTACAGCGCTTCACTGCAGGCTCCTCCCAGATACACCGAAGCCAGCCTGGTCCGTAAACTGGAAGAACTGGGAATCGGACGTCCTTCTACTTATGCTCCTACTATTTCCACGATTCAGCAGCGCGGTTATGTGGAAAAAAGGTAATCGTGAAGGAACAAAACGTGAGTACGATGTATTGAAGCTGAAAGGAAATCAGGTAACGGTAACTGTCCGTTCTGAAATGACGGGAAGTGAAAAATCCAAGTTGCTTCCAACAGATGTAGGCTCAGTTGTCAACGATTTCCTGATGGAATATTTCCCTCAGATCATGGACTACAATTTCACAGCAAGTGTAGGAAAAAGAGTTTGATGAGGTTGCTGAAGGAAAAGAAGCCTGGACGGGAATGATGAAAGAATTCTATCAGGGCTTCCATCCGTTAGTTGAAACCTCTTTGGCTGTGAAGAGCGAACATAAGGTCGGTGAACGAATGTTGGGTACAGACCCGGCTACGGGAAAACCCGTATCCGTTAAGATTGGACGCTTTGGACCGGTTGTACAGATCGGATCAGCCGAAGATGAGGAGAAACCCCGTTTTGCCCAGCTCAAGAAAGAATATTCTCTGGAAACCGTGACACTTGAACAGGCTTTGGATTTGTTCAAACTGCCCCGTACATTGGGAGAACTGGATAATAAGACCGTGACGGTCGGAACCGGACGCTTCGGACCTTATGTCCGTTATGACAATACGTTCGTTTCCATACCGAAGACAATGGATCCGATGACAATTACATTGGAAGAAGCTGAAGAAATGTTGCGTGCCAAACGGGAAGCTGAAGCCCAGAAGGTAATCAAGACATTTGCTGAAGAACCTGATTTGCAGATATTGAACGGACGTTATGGCCCTTATATCGCTTATCAGAAGAAGAATTATAAAATACCGTCTACCGTAGAACCGGCAGACTTGAATCTGGAAACTTGTTTCAAGGTAATTGAGCTGCAAAAGGCTAAAGGAGAAAACCGTAAGGCACGTTCTGTTGTAAAGAAAAAGAATGAGACGCATCTTTTTAATCGGATATATGGGCTCTGGAAAGACGACGTTAGGTAAAGCCTTTGCCAAAGCTGCCGGTCTGGAGTTTATTGATCTGGACTGGTATATTGAAGAGCGTTTGCATAAGACCATATCCAAGATTTTTGCGGAACAAGGAGAAAGCGGTTTTAGGGAAGTAGAGCGGAAGTTACTTCATGAGGCTGGAGATTTTGAGGATGTACTGATCGCTTGTGGAGGAGGTACTCCATGCTTCTTTGATAATATGGATTACATGAATCAGGCAGGTGACACCGTCTTTCTGGATGTCTCTCCGGAAGTGTTGTTCCGCCGTCTGAAGATTGCCAAGACCAAACGTCCTTTGCTGGCCGGAAAGTCGGATCAGGAACTGATGGCGTTCATCATCGGTGGACTGGAAAAAACGGCTTCCCTTTTATAGCCGGGCACGGTATTATCTGTCCGGGGAGCGCCTGGAAAGCCGAAGTCAGATCGATGAATCCGTAAGGCTGTTAAGCGCTCTGTTGTCTGGAGACACACAGATTGAAAATGAAATACATTAATGAATAAATAAACATAAACAACCAACTATCAACTATTGACTAATGAGAAAATGGCGTATTGAAGATTCAGAAGAACTCTACAACATTACGGGGTGGGGTGTTTCGTACTTTAGTATCAATGAAAAGGGGCATGTAACAGTAACTCCCCGTAAAGACGGAGTGGCTGTTGACCTGAAAGAATTAGTTGACGAACTTCAGCTTAGGGATGTAACGGCTCCGATGTTGGTGCGTTTCCCTGATATCTTGGATAACCGCATTGAAAAGATCTCCAATTGTTTTCAACAGGCGGCAGATGAGTATGGCTATAAGGCTCAGAACTTCATCATTTATCCGATTAAAGTAAATCAGATGCGTCCGGTCGTAGAGGAAATTATCAGTCATGGAAAGAAATTTAATCTGGGACTGGAAGCTGGATCCAAACCGGAACTGCATGCCGTGATAGCCATTAACACGGATTCTGATTCGTTGATTGTGTGCAACGGGTATAAAGATGAAAGTTATATCGAGCTGGCATTATTGGCTCAGAAAATGGGTAAACGCATATTTCTGGTTGTCGAAAAGCTGAATGAACTGCGTCTGATTTCTCGCATAGCCAAACAGTTGAATGTACGTCCCAATATTGGAATACGCATTAAGTTGGCTTCTTCCGGAAGCGGAAAATGGGAAGAAAGTGGAGGCGATGCCAGCAAGTTTGGATTAACTTCCAGTGAATTGCTTGAGGCACTTGACTTTATCGAAAAGAAGGACATGAAGGATTGCCTGAAACTGATCCATTTCCATATCGGTAGTCAGGTAACTAAAATACGCCGTATCAAGACTGCCTTGCGTGAGGCTTCCCAGTTCTATGTTCAGTTGCATCAGTTAGGTTTCCCGGTTGAATTTGTTGATATAGGCGGCGGTTTAGGAGTGGACTATGATGGAACCCGTTCTTCCTATAGCGAGAGCAGTGTGAACTATTCCCATTTCAGGAATACGTAAACGACTCCATTTCAATCTTGTCGATGCCAGCAACAAGAATGGTATTCCTCATCCCAATATCATTACGGAGAGCGGACGTTCGTTGACCGCCCATCATTCCGTACTGATTTTTGAAGTGCTTGAAACTGCTTCATTGCCTTCAATGGACGAAGAATTTGAGGTAGGGCCTAACGATCATGAACTGGTTCAGGAGCTTTACCAGATCTGGGATAATCTGAACCAGAGCCGGATGCTGGAAGCCTGGCATGATGCCCAGCAGATCCGTGAAGAGAGTCTGGATCTGTTCAGCCATGGAATCGTAGACCTGAAAACGAGAGCCCAGATCGAACGTATGTACTGGTCTGTAACACGTGAAATCTGTCAGATTGCTTCAGGCCTGAAGCATGCTCCTGATGAATTCCGTAACCTGGACAAACTGCTGGCAGATAAATATTTCTGCAACTTCTCTCTGTTCTAGTCCCTGCCGGATTCCTGGGCTATCGATCAGATATTCCCGATTATGCCGATCCAGCGTCTGGATGAACGTCCTGACCGTACGGCTACCTTGCAGGACATCACTTGTGACTCAGACGGAAAGATTGCCAATTTTGTTTCTACCCGTAATGTGTCTCATGATTTGCCTGTACATACAATCAAGTCAAAGGAATCCTATTATATCGGAGTATTCCTGGTAGGAGCCTATCAGGAAATCCTGGGAGATATGCATAACCTCTTCGGTGATACCAATGCCGTGCATGTGAGTGTGAACGATAAGGGATACACGATCGATCAGGTGATTGATGGAGAAACGGTTGCTGAGGTATTGGATTATGTGCAGTATAATCCCAAGAAACTGGTACGCACATTGGAAACCTGGGTAACCAAGTCTGTTAAAGAAGGACGAATCTCAGTGGAAGAGGGCAAGGAATTCCTGTCCAACTACCGTTCGGGATTGTACGGATATACTTACCTGGAATAAGCAAAGAGGTCTGGGGATAAGAAATTGTTTCCGGAGCTAAAGATTTAGTTCCGGAAACAATGTGTTTTAATAGATAGGACAATTAAAAACAAAAATAAACGAAGATGGAAAAACTGACAATCATAAAAGTCGGGGGAAAGATTGTGGAAGAATCGGATACACTGAACCAGTTGCTGGCCGATTTTTCAAAGATTCCCGGTTATAAGCTGTTGGTACATGGCGGCGGACGTTCTGCAACACGCATAGCCGAGTCATTGGGCATTGAAAGTCGCATGGTGAACGGAAGACGTATTACGGATGCTGAAACATTGAAAGTCGTAACCATGGTTTATGGAGGTCTGGTGAATAAAAATATTGTAGCAGGACTTCAGGCTAAAGGAGTGAATGCCATTGGACTCACGGGTGCAGACATGAATGTAATCCGTTCTGTGAAACGCCCCGTGAAAGAGGTTGACTATGGTTTTGTCGGTGACGTGAAACAGGTGGACGCCGAAGTTCTGGTGTCATTGATCTGCCGTGGAGCTGTTCCGGTGATGGCTCCTCTGACTCACGATGGAGAAGGACATATCCTGAATACCAATGCTGATACGATTGCCGGAGAAACAGCCAAGGCACTGGCCGATGCATTCGATGTGACACTGGTTTATTGCTTTGAGAAAAAAGGAGTCTTGAAAGATGAAAACGATGACAACAGCGTGATTCCGGTCATTACTCCTGATTTGTTCCGTCAGTATGTAGCCGAAGGGGTGATTCAGGGCGGTATGATTCCGAAGCTGGAGAATGCTTTCTCTGCAGTGGAAGCAGGTGTACGCCAGGTAATTATCACACAGGCATCAGCTATTGATGGCCTTTCCGGTACTGTAATTCGGATTGAAAAATAATTTTCTTCGAAAAAAATCAAGTAATCGTGTAACTTTTTGAACCCTTATCCGTCATTAATATAGAAAGCAATGCGAAAGATCAGTTTTCGAGACGATATTCTGCCTTTGAAAGATAAGCTTTACAGGTTGGCACTGCGAATAACGTTCAACCGGACAGAAGCAGAGGATATTGTACAGGATACACTGATCAAGATTTGGAATAAACGGGACGAGTGGTCACAATTAGATTCTATTGAAGCTTATTGTACGACAATAGCCCGTAATCTGGCCATAGACCGGAGCGAGAAACTGGAAACACAGAATATTCCGCTCATGGAGGAGGCAACTGAACTTCCTGATGCATTGACTCCTGACAGACAGATTGAGCAGGATGAACAACTTAAGCTGATTCACCGTTTGGTGAACGAACTTCCGGAGAAGCAGCGTACAGTTATGCAACTGAGGGATGTAGAAGGTAAAAGTTATAAGGAAATTGCTGAGATCATGCATCTGACTGAGGAACAGGTAAAAGTAAACCTCTTCCGGGCCCGAAGGCAGATCCGGTCAAAATATGATGAAATAGACACTTATGGATTATAAGTACATTGAACAATTGTTGGAGCGTTACTGGAATTGTGAAACCTCGGTAGAGGAAGAGCAGATTCTTCGGACTTTCTTCCGTCAGAAAGAAGTTCCTGCACATCTGCTTCGCTATAAGCCTTTGTTCGCCTATCAGGAAGCTGCCCGGCACATCAGCCTGGACAAAGATTTTGACGAGCGGGTATTGGCAAAGGTTGAACATCCGGTAGTAAAAGCAAGACATATAGCCTTGCATACGCGATTTATGCCGTTGTTCAAGGCTGCCGCAATGATGACTTTGCTGTTTACGGTAGGCGGTGTGGTACAGCACACGATGGGTGATGGCAAGGCAGGGGTTGTGTATGTGTATGACCAGTATTCCCCGGGCAGACATGATGCAGAAGTGGCTTATGAAACCGATACGGTGAAAGTGATGTTGAAGTCACAGGAAAAGCCGCAGGTTGAAAAAAGAGTAAAAAGAACATTTTCATTTGCTTTTATATAAATAATAGTTAGTGCTTATTAGTACAAGAACAACGAGGCTGTGAAGTTTCAATTCTCTCAAATTTATTGACTAACTAAAAATAAGAAAAGAGGATTACTGCGTGAGCAGTAATCCTTTGCTTATGTTCCCGGATTAAGTTTTTAATTTCAGCTGGAGTATGGCAACTCGAAGAATCATCAAGGACAAAGATTTTGGACAGATTGTGATCGGTACCCGCAGGACGGCGCGTAACATAACCATGCGTGTCAGACCTGACGGTCTCCATGTAACGGTTCCACCATATAGCAAAACGGAGAAAGTGATGGCAACACTGGAAACCTTCCGTGAACGTTTGCTGGAGCAGTACCGTAAGGTGGAGATCCGGCCGATTGATTTTTCTTATTCCATCCGTACAGCATGTTTCCGGCTTTGGCTGGAGCCCAGTCCCCTGAAATGCTTTACACTGAAACAGACCGGAGAAGGGATCTGCATCTGCTGTCCTGCAGATGTTGATTTCTCATGTGAGCAGGTGCAGAAACTGGTACGTGCTGCCATTCTTCGTGCATTGAAGAAATCAGCCGGAAGTTATTTGCCTCCGTTGCTGGAAGCTCTGGCTGAACGTTACGGTTTTTCCTACCGGAAAGTAAAGATTACAGGAGCCCGTTCACGTTGGGGAAGTTGTTCTGCTGCCGGAACCATCAGCCTGTCATGTTATCTGATGCTGCTTCCTCCTCATTTGATGGATTACGTATTGTTGCATGAATTGTCACATACGAAAGAGATGAATCATGGTCCTCGTTTCTGGGAATTGCTGGACAGTCTGACTGAAGGAAAGGCGTTGTCACTTCGGGCTGAACTGCGGAACTATCGCCCTGCATTCTGATGATTTCTTCAGATTCCACCTTTGTCTGAACGTGTTGTCCCGGGAAATACATTCATTTACTCTTCCGGACAGATTGTTTTTCTCAGGAAAAATCCGAACTTTGCACAGACAGAAAATACGAATTCAATGATTAAGCAAGATTATTTGATACGGATGATCCAGGAGATTGTGGCCTTGCTGGTGAATGCCTTGTTGCGTCGCAAGCGCATCCGTCAGGAGGACTGGAGTGAATATGATGCGATGGCCTCCCAGCTGTTGGGCTTGCCCCTTAGTCAGTTGCAGACTGTAGATGTGGATGAACTGGCGGACCGCTATGCAGGCGAAGAGTCAGGAATTGAGAAAATGGAACTGGCTTCTCTGTATCTGTTGCGCCTTTCAGAAGAGACAGAAGGTAGTATCGTGTTCAAAAGCAAGTTGCGGCAGGACGGTCTCCGGCTGTTGAAGCGGGTACATGCGTCCAGCAATACTTACTCTTTGCAACGGGAAATGCTGATCCGCATGCTGGATCATGGAGAATAAAAAATCCGGCTTGTTGAGCCGGAAGAATGAACGGACGGAGCAGACAGATCATTTGGACTTGCCGTCTCCTTCGGTTTCCAGAATAAAGATTTTCCCGTTTTTCTTTTCCACAGAAACCTCGCTTCCTTTCGGATTAAGATTGAACGGGGTTATTTCTTCGGTATGATTATCCACAACCATCAGCATACTTTCTTCAGCAAAACGGTTGATCAGCAGCCGGACTGAAGACTCTTTCATGGTCTGGTTCAGCAACAGGCTGTCGTTGATATAGACAGACAGGCTGTCTCCGGCCAGGCTGTTGTCGAGGGTCAGAATATATTTGTCGGAAAAGGCTTCGGCCTGTCCTTCCTTGCGCTGGGAACGGAATCCTAAATAGAGAAACAGTAATACGATGAAAAATACGCCGAATGCCAAAAGGCCGTTACCAATCATAAATTGCTTGTTGCTGTCGATACTTTTGCTCATAGATAAGGGTATATTGTTTTATTTGTTGCAAAGAAAATGAATTTTTGCTTATTTTGTGCATAAATTCGTGGGGTGAATTTTGTATTAACGTGGATTAACTCATAAGCATCAAATTATATAGATTAAATAACCATGAAAAAAAGAAAGTCTTTACTTAAGAAAACATTACTTTCCTGTCTGATGGCTTGCAGTCTGTCTTCAGCCCTGGCGGAAGGTATAAACATCATTCCCCAGCCTGTTCGTCTGGAGCAGCAGGCTGGCAGTTTCCGGTTGACGTCTTCTGCCGTAATCGGTTATCAGGCTGGTCTGAAGGAACATGCCGAGTATTTACAGCAGGTTTTGAGCCAGTCCACAGGATGGGACTTCCGTCTGGTGGAAGGAAAGAATCAGGGCGATATCCGTCTGGCTTTGTCTCCCGACAAGGCACAAGGCAAGGCCGAAGGCTATCAGCTGGATGTAAAGCCCGGTCGCATTGTATTGTACGGAACCGACAAGGGCGGAGTCTTTTATGGCATACAGACCCTGCTTCAGCTGTTCCCTGCTGAGATTTATAGCAGCCAGCGTCAGAAAGGAGTAGACTGGACTGTTCCTGCTGTGTCTGTCTTTGATGCGCCGGAACGTCCCTGGCGAGGAATGATGCTCGATGTGGCACGCTATTTCTTTGATAAGGAGTTTGTGAAGAAATACATTGACATGATGGCCATGTATAAACTGAACAAACTGCAGTTTCATTTGATTGATGACTCCGGATGGCGTCTGGAGATCAAGAAATATCCCCGCCTGACGGAGATTGGTGCCTGGGCTGGACCGGATACTCATCGTTTGGGAGGATATTATACACAGGAAGATATTAAGGAACTGATCGCTTATGGCCAGTTGCGTAATGTGGAAATTATTCCTGAAATCGAGTTCCCGGCCCACATGCTTTCAGCAGTGGCTGCTTATCCCTGGCTTTCATGTACCGGGCTGCAGCATGAAGTTCCGGTGCAGCATTTCATCAGCCGCGATTTGCTTTGTGTCGGAAAAGAAAGTTCTTATCAGTTCCTGAGTGATGTATTGGACGAAACAGTCAGCCTGTTTCCTTCTCATTATATCAATATCGGTGGAGATGAAGCTGTGTATGACCGTTGGAAGGAATGTCCGAAATGTCAGGAAGTCATGAAGCGGGAAGGACTGACCAAGGCTTCTGATCTGCAGGGATATCTGACAAATGTCGTAGCCGATATGATGAAGAAGAAAGATCGCACCGTAGTCGGCTGGGAAGAGATCATTCAGCGTGGAAAGGTCAACCACCCGGTAGTGGCTCTGATGTGGCACAATGTTGGAGATACGATTCAGGCAACCAAGACCGGTCACAAGGCAATTCTGGCACCGGCCACTCACATGTATCTTGACTTCCCTGAAAGCGGAACTCCCGGTGAAATAAAGGCTGCCGGCTGGATGCCGCCTATTTCTGTGGAGAAATGTTATTCCATGGAAGTTAATGACTATTCACCGGAATCTACGGTTCTGGGTGTACAGGGATGCTTCTGGAGTGACCAGTTTATTCATGGAACTGTATTGCAGGAATTGCCCCTGCTGAATGAAAACCGTTCTGAAAACTATGCCGAATATCTGACCTTCCCTCGTTTGCTGGCTGTTTCTGAAGTGGCATGGAGCAAGATGTCCCGGCGTGACTACAAGGACTTCTCCAACCGTCTGAGCCATCATTATGCCCGTTTGGACTATAAAGGATGCAATTACCGGGTTCCTGAACCTCAGATTGTTTCCATGAAGGAACAGGCAGACGGAAAGCTGGAATTCACACTGGCTCCCAGCGTAGCCGAATCTGAAATTGTGTACACCACAGACGGACGTTATCCGGAACATTCATTCTCCACGTTATACCGGACCGGTAACGGTGGATAACAAGAGTGATTTTCATGCCATGACGCTGGTGACTGACCGTCATTATTCGCTTCCGATTATTTCGCACCTGATTATTCTGCCTACAAGCAATATGGAACCTTCACGGCTGAATGGAAAACCTTTGCAGATACAGACGGTGATGACTCCGTGGCGTTTTGAATGTACCGGAAAGATCTCCGGAAACGGAACCTACGAAGTGACTTTCATCCGTACCAAAGGACAGAATAACCTGAAGCTGGGTACTCTGCAGCTGTTGAAGCGAGAAGAAAAACTGGCAGAAGTCGTACAGAGCGGAACAGCCAGTGAAGCTGCTCCTGCTGTAACCTATCGCTTCAAGGTTAGAGCTTTCGAAGCCGGAACTCCTTTTCTTTGTAGAAGTACAGGCTTGTGGAGAAGGAGGAAATGAAACTTCCGGTCTGGTATTTATCAAGAAAGTTGAAGATTGAATCAAACCGAAATAATTATGAAAAACAGAATGTTGAAAAGCGTCTGTTTACTCTCAGTGCTGGCTTGTGCGCCTTGCGCACAGGCCGGAGAACTGACGGAGACAGCGCATGTATGTCCCGCTGATGCCATCCGGAAAGACTGCCGTCCGGCAGAGAAAGACCGCCTGTTTCATTCAAAGGCAGTGGAAGCACAGATCCGGCGGGTACAGAGTCTGCTGACCAATTCGCGTCTGGTCTGGATGTTTACGAACTGTTTTCCCAATACGTTGGATACGACGGTTCACTTCCGGCATTTTGAAGACGGACGTCCGGATACCTTTGTGTATACGGGAGATATTCATGCCATGTGGCTGCGTGACTCCGGAGCACAGGTATGGCCTTATGTACAGCTGGCCAATGAAGACCCGGCACTGAAAGAAATGCTGGCAGGCGTTATCAACCGTCAGTGGATGTGCATTAATATTGATCCCTATGCCAACGCCTTTAATGACGGTCCGACAGGCAGCGAATGGAAGTCGGATCTGACAGACATGAAGCCGGAACTCCATGAGCGTAAATGGGAGATTGATTCTCTTTGCTATCCGCTTCGCCTGGCTTATCATTACTGGCAGGTGACGGGAGATACGTCTGTATTTGGAGACGATTGGCTGGCGGCCATTACCAACA
>ENA-OQDC01000770-OQDC01000770.1-human-gut-metagenome-genome-assembly--contig:-NODE-770-length-20119-cov-4.582233_pt1 | contig 20119 bp, 21 predicted proteins | sample MGYA00242770_ERZ504601 | MGnify/ENA primary metagenome ERZ504601 (study PRJEB26092, sample SAMD00036305) | human gut metagenome | host: Homo sapiens | study: EMG produced TPA metagenomics assembly of...
GTGATCGGTTCGCATGTATCCACCAAACCAAGAATGTCTGCAAGAGCCTCAATCTCAGCTTCGCTTGCGTACTGTTTTTTGCATGTGTTCTCGATAAAACACGTCACCGCTTCTGCGATACGTGAGTGTTGAGATGTAGTTAGTTGGAGTTCCATGAGAGTCCTTTCTTAACAGTAATTTATTTACTGTTTCCAAAGAAAAAAAGTATCTGAGACTTCGACACCTAAAAAGTCTGCAATCTTTTTGCAGTGTCTATTTTGATTTCTTCTGGGTTGTTTTCGTATTTTGAATAGGTCTTTAGGGTTACACCAATATGGTCTGCAACTGCTGTTTTAGTAACTCCCTTAGATTTTCGAATAGATTCGAGAGCGTCCATTTTCCTCCCTTCGACATATATAACTGTAATTTAATTACTGTGTACAGTCAAGAATTTTTTTACTAGAATATAGGAAACAAATTACTGATAGGAATAAATATGAGCGTTTCCGATAACATAAAACAACTAAGGCGCATATTTAATGTGACTCAAAAACAGTTAGCAGACATAGCTGGTGTTACTGAAAATGCCGTATCAAAATGGGAAAACGGTTATTCTGAACCACGAATGGGCGCTATAGAACGAATGGCAGCCTGCTACGGAATAAGCAAAATGAACATCATCGAAGATGGAGGAATGGACTTAATTGACCCTGTAACAAAGAAGCCCAAAACAGTGCCTTCAAATGCTATCCCAATATCTGAACCAAAGAAAGCATATCTTCCGCTATTAGGCCGTGTTCACGCAGGAGACGCACAAGAACCTGACGTAATAGATTCACATATACCAGTGCCTTATGAAGTTTGGGAACGCCACCAAAACGGTTACCTTCTCGAGGTCGAAGGTACATGTATGAATAAAGTTTATCCTGAAGGATGCTATGTACTAATAGACCCTGTTAAGATGCCAAAAAATGGCTCAATCGCAGTAGTGAAAATGAACGAAGAAAGGTACGTGATGCGCCGTATGTTTCGCGGAGCTAATACGCTAGTTCTAAGCCCTGAATCGTTTGATAGTGGATACGAAGATATAGTTATTACGAGCCATGATGATGTAAGCGTAGAACTTGTTGGTACGGTTGTTTGGTATCAGCCAAAAGAAGAGATGGAGTAAACAATGAAGAAAAAACTGCTGACACTTATATTGTGTGCATTCATGCTTACTCTTTCGTTCTCATTGTTTGGATGTAGTACATCATTAAATAAAGAAGTTTCCTTTGAAGGATTAACTCTAAAAGTGCCGTCGAATTGGGTTGAAGAAGATAGCTCTCTTGACACAAGTAGTTACAGTGACATCAATATCGGAACCGTCAATTTCCTCGAAACAAGCAATGCATCAACGGGAAATTGGATGTCGGTTTCTTGGAGTAATTATAACGATGGGAAAACTCCTGATGAGTTAATCAAGGAAGAGGAGCAGTCAGCTAAAGAAATCAATGGTAAGAATTGGCATCAAAATAAACTTGATGAATATGATTTAGAAAGTGCACATGTAGTTTTATACGAATCAAGTTATGAAATGGATTCGAGAGACGGAACCAATACATTCAATACTCAATATGCCTTCATCGACTCAATTGGTATGAGCTATGAAATCAAAGTGTATGGTGATGCAATCGATATAAAAGACATTATGGATACAGCAAGTATAACGTTGGCTTAAAGAACAAAAGAACCCCGTTAACTTTGGCGAGCGACACGGGGTTCAATGGGAAGTTCCAATCGTATAAACGATCGGTAGGTGAATCATACCATGAAAACACATGGTCAAGGTTCTATTGTCAAATTAGAGGATAAAGAGAAACGACGTTGTCGCAAGTGGCAATTACGCGTGAGTGTTGGTCGCGATAAATCTCAATCAGGTAAGTACGTAACTAAAACAAGGCGATTTGCTGGAACATACACAGAAGCGCAAAAAGCATTGAGCGAGTTTATTTGCGAATTAGAGCGAAAAGAATACTCTTTTTCTGACTATACAACCGTAAAAAAACTATATAGAAATGTGGGAAGAACGCCGTAAGACACAAGGGTTATCGTCGCGTACACTCGAAAGTGAAAGCTATAAACTAAAAAATGTGTCGCTTAATATAGGTAACTTGTATTTAAAAGACTTACGACCCGATCATATAGAAAAGCTGTATTACGACCTAGCAAATGGTAGTAGCGTTTCTGGTAGATGTCTAAAGCCAAAAACAATACATGACATACATAAATCACTTATTACCATGTTAAAAGCTGCTGATTACGACGGATTGGTTGATCGTAAGTTGTTGCATGGTATTAAAGCTCCGAAACAAACTGAATCCCTAAAGATCGCTTTGAACTCAGAGCAAATAACAGAGTTTATAAATAAGCTTGATATTAATAATTATTTCCAACTAGGGCTATTACTATGCATAACTACAGGAATACGTAGGAGTGAGTGCCTTGCGCTTCAATGGAATGATATTCGAAACGATGTTATGTACGTTTCTCGCTCTCTTGACGAACACGGAAAAGTAAAGCTAACAAAGAATAGAAAAGTACGTGCAATTCCACTACCTCAAACAACAAAATCAGCATTAGAGCAAGAACGACGTAGGCAAAAAACAATTGGCTACTATAGGGAATCAGGGCGCATAATAAGCCGCCTTGGAGAATATTTAACTCCTCACGCCTTTTCGACATGGTTTAGGCGTAACAGAAAAAAGTTCGGACTTGAGGGATACACAATACACGAATTAAGACACACATATATAACTGAATTAGCACGTAAGGGAGTACACCCGAAAGTTGCTCAGGAATTAGCTGGACATGCATCAATAGAAACAACGATGGACATATATTCTCATGTTGATTTGGACGATAAAAAAGAAGCTGTTTCGAGATTAGTTTTTTTAGTTATTGATCGGACATGGATCAATAAAAAAGCGGTACAAATAAGTTACTTCTCAATCCACTCTCAATCCATTTCGTAATTTTCAAGAATCGTTTATTATTTCTAAATATGGCATTTGACCTGGTAATACTATTTTCATGATTTTCAACAATTTCATTAACACTCATATAGGGGATGCCCTGGGGGTCAAGGGGTCGCAGGTTCAAATCCTGTCGTCCCGACCAGCTAATAACAAAAGGTCGTAAGCTGTTTTGCTTGCGGCCTTTTTTTGTTTTTGATAAAAAACGTGTCTGCTATGTGCCATGACTATGAAATCACCTTAAATACCCGATTTATGGGGTCAAATGGGTGATGCGAGATTATGCAGGCTTTACCAACGGTACTGCCACCATTGCTCCAAACAGTACGGCACAATTCACCATCCAGCCCAAGACCAGCCTTGCAATCGGTACATACAGCGAAACCATCACCGTCACCGACTCTAACGGCGCCAGCGCATCACTGACCGCCAGCTTTACGGTGTGTGCCATCCCCGCCACCGACGACACTTCCCCGATTAAGGAGACACCTGAAAACACCGCACCTACAAACGACAATCAAGCGCTGCCCCAAACAAGCGACAATAACTTCCTGTTTATGACCGTGCTTTGTCTGATAAGCCTCGTATCGTTAATTTCGGCCTTATCGCGCTGCGCAATTTAAAGCGTGTAAAGTAAAGTATTTCTACAAAGCAATAGCATTTCTCCTGTTAAACGCTATGATGGAGATAGTGGTCCAGATTATCATTGTCTGGATTTGGGGATCGCTACATAAAAAGGAGGGGCATCATGAATAGAGAAAAAATTCGTGTTGTTCAGTACGGATGCGGCAAAATGTCAAAATACACGCTCCGTTATCTCTACGAAAAAGGTGCTGAAATTGTCGGGGCCATTGATAACAACCCAGAAATTGTCGGAATGGATGTAGGTCAATATTGCGGACTCGGATTTGATCTAGGAGTAAAGGTCTCAGACGATGCCGATAAAGTACTTGATCAAACCGATCCACATATTGCAGTACTTACCTTGTTCAGCTTCATGAGTGATATGCAGCCTCATATTATGAAATGCGTTGAGCGAGGTATTAATGTTGTAACCACGTGCGAAGAAGCTATCTATTCTTGGACTACTTCTCCTGAGATAACCAACGAAATTGATGCTCTTGCTAAGGAAACTGGTTGCACGGTCGTTGGTGCTGGTATGCAAGATATCTATTGGATAAATATGATTGGCGCTGTAGCAGGTGGCGTACACCGCATTGATCGAATCGAGGGTGCCACAAGCTACAATGTCGAAGATTACGGATTAGCACTTGCAAAAGCGCATGGTTGCGGTTTGACTCCAGATGAATTCGAAGAACAAATTGCTCATCCTGAAACTCTTGAGCCCTCTTATGTTTGGAATTCAAACGAAGCATTAGTTAATTTGTTCGGTTGGTCTATTAAGTCACAAACCCAGAAGTGTGTTCCTTATATTTCCGATCATGATGTTTATTCAGAAACCCTTGGTGAAACTATTCCTGCAGGAAACTGCATTGGCATGAGCGCGGTTGTTACCACAGAAACCTTCCAAGGACCCATCATTGAAACTCAATGCATCGGCAAAGTATACGAACCACAAGATGGCGATATGTGCGACTGGAAAATACTTGGCGAACCTAATGTAATTTTTGGTTTAGAAAAGCCTGCCACCGTAGAGCACACCTGCGCTGATATAGTAAATCGTATTCCTACCGTCCTTGAAGCAGAACCCGGCTACATAACGGTCGAAAAGCTTGCTCCCGTAGAGTACCTTTCCTACCCCATGCATCTTTATACCAACGGCGGCTGTGGTTGCGGAGGCGGATGTCACTGCCACTAAGGTAAGAAATTGATTTTACCGTTGCAAACAACTTATAAAGCTCCATGCATTAAACTCAATAGCCTCCTCAAATGAGGAGGCTATTGTATAAACCTATCAAACATGAAAGGTGCGTCATTGGTTTCAGAAATATACCTATGATAATCATCGATATATTTCCGCATCTTTAATGTACCTTCTACTTTAAAAACGTCAGGATAATAAATGCGCACCTTTATAGCACTTGAGCTGCCCCAAACATATTGTGCTGAGACTGAAGCACTTGCAAATCAACTCTCAACTACTGTGCAAGGTAGATTCTTAAAACAAGATACCTATCACCTTACCCTTGCATTTCTTGGAGAAATAGACGAAGCAACCGCCCAAAAAGTTATCGGAATCCTAAACGCAACCTTCGATAAATTCTGTGCAAACTTCCCCAGTTGTCAGAGCGGCATTGCTCTTAATGCAGTTGGCTTAGGAAAATTTGGAAAGTCGAATGATTCCACCTTATTTTTAGAAATTCAACTTACCGAAGCACTTTCAGCTCTTTCGACTACCCTGCGCGAAGAGCTCAAGGCACAAGGGGTGAATTTCGATCAAAAGAAATTTCGACCCCATATTACCCTTGCACGGCGAGCAAATCTCTCAAAAAGGATCCCTCAAAAACCTTGTATTTCCTGCACCCGACACTGCTACAAAGCTAACCTTCTTTAAAAGTACCCTCACTCCAAAGGGAGCTTTGTACAAACCACTTTATACCGTTGATTTAAAAATCAAACACTTCCCCAACACGCGCGGGAATGCATAAATCAGCCTGCCTATCAGATGAGGTCGGCTGCAAATTGACTATTACTAGATGTGAACCGTTAAAAAATTCCAAAAGCCCTGCAGCGGGATAAACCACCAGCGATGTTCCCGCAACTACCATCAAATCAGCACGTGAAATCTCTTTAATAGCAGCTTGAAGTACTTGTTGATTGAGGCCTTCTTCGTACAGCACAACATCAGGACGTACAACACCACCGCACTCAGGACAGCGCGGCACACCAAGACAATTTTCACCCTTCATTTCGTCAAGAAGCGCCCTCTGCCGCAAGACCATAAATTCCTCTAGCGAAAAACGCTTTTTGCACTTAACGCAGTAATTCTGAAGGGAACTTCCATGCAACTCTAGAACTTTGTTACTACCTGCTTTTTGATGAAGCCCATCAACATTTTGCGTAATTACCGAAGAAAGAATACCCTCTTGTTCCAGTTCAGCTAACTTGCGGTGCGCCTGGTTGGGTTTTACTTCCGGAAAGATCATATGATTAAAGTAAAAGTCAAAGAACTGTTCTGGATATTGCATAAAAAATGAATGCGAAACAATTTGCTCAGGTGGAATTTGATAGTCCTGCATAAATAAGCCATCGGAACTTCGAAAATCCGGAATGCCGCTTTCAGTGGAAACCCCAGCCCCACCAAAAAACACCATACCACCTTTCTTGCATTCACGAATCCAGGTGCGAAGTTGTTCTATATCACGTGCAATGCTCATAGCTTGGCTCCCTCGTAAAACTACGATTCAAATGACACACGAACGCAGCAATTATTATTCTTTATTATCTTACTGATAAAACAAGGCACCGCAAAAGCGATGCCTTTAAAAGAGATACAAAATTGACCTGAACAGGTTTATCTTGCAAGAATACTATTGTTATTTCCCAAAGAAGAATTACAGCATATGAGCACGCAGCTCTTCTCCGCTTTGAGCGGAAAGATAAGCAGGTGCAATATCAAAAATAGTCTTGCAGCCGCTCTGTCCTTCTTGATTCATGCGATAAGCAGCACGTGCACAAGCCGCCAAAACACTGCCCGTAAATTCAGGATTAGAGTCAAGCTTTAAAGAAAATTCAATTACATGCTTGTTAGTGCCATCACCCGTTACACCCGTGCGGAAAACAGAACCACCGTGAGGAATACCCTTATGATCGCGGTCTAATTCTTCCTGAGAGATAAAAGTTACCGTAGTATCGTAATCGGCAAAGTAATTAGGCATTTCAACAATTGCCTTTTCAATCGCAGCTAAATCTGCACCCTGCTCTGCCACAACAAAGCATTCGCGCGTATGCTTTTCGCGAGTTGAAAGAGTTGGATTTTCTCCTGCACGAACTGCTTCAAGAGCAGCCTCAACAGGAACCGTATACTGGCGAGCATCTACTACGCCAGGAATTCGACGAATTGCATCAGAGTGTCCCTGGGAAACACCACGGCCCCAGAACGTATAATCATTTCCATCAGGCAAAATGCAGGTGCTATACAAACGTGCTACCGAGAACATACCCGGATCCCAACCAACCGAAATAATACCGACCTTGCCACTTTCTTTAGCTGCCGCATCAACCGCTGCAAAATGTGAAGGGATGTTTGCATGCGTATCAAAAGAATCGACAACATTGAACAATTTAGCAGCTTCAGGTGTTTGCTGAGGCAAATCAGTTGCACTACCGCCGCACAAAACAAGTACGTCAACATCTTCAGTATGTTGCGCTAAATCAGAAGCGGAATATACTGGCACACCTTCCGTAAGGGGAGATAAAGAAGCGGGATCACGACGGGTAAACAATGCAACCAGTTCCATATCTTCATTTTTTTGAACGGCTAATTCGACACCTTTTCCAAGGTTGCCATAGCCTAAAATACCAATGCGGATTGACACCATATCCTCCTCGTACTATTTCATACACTCAACAACTTTTTAGTTTACTTCCTATTTGTTTCCAGTAGGGAAACAAATACCGCATAAAGTAAGATCTAATAAGGTTTTCTCGGATAATAGGTAGATCCTCAAAACTATTCGTGGCCTTTCATTAGACCACGGCACGTGGCCTTTTCCTCAAAACTATTCATTAGACCACGGCAATGAACATCAATAACAAAGGAATAATCACAAACGAAGAAATAGTAGATAAGATTGTTCCTTTCGCAGGTAAAACAGCATCTTTTCCATAGCTTGCGCAAAACATAGAACACATTGACCCGACAGGCAACGCAAACATCACCACAAAAATGCCCAAAAGAACCGGATCAGAAATGAACATCCTTAAAACAAGGAATGAAAGTGCCGGTGCAATAAGTTGACGAAGTAGTATAAAAGGATAAAGACGCCATTCACTAACTACTTCACGCAGGCTTTCTTGAGAAATAATCACACCGACAAGCATCATAGCTAAAGGTGCAGTTAATCCACCGATCGTAGAAAGTGATTCTTGTAAGATAGAAGGAAGCTGGACCTGCGAAAAAAGCAAAATTAAAGCTAAAACAGCGGCAATAATAAGGGGACTTAAAAAAGCACGAAGCACTTGAGTCACTCTGTTACTTTTTGAGGCTTTAGCCAGATTATTGCTTTTTGGTTGCTCTTCCTTATCGGAAACCAATATTCCTACTCCAATACTGTAAATAAGTGTGCTCGTTGCCATGATGAATACACTGCATAACAATGCAGCACTTTCACCATACAGAGCGCTTGCAACAGGTATTCCCACAAAACTCGTATTAGTTAACACACTCATAAAACAATACACAGAGCGCTGCGATTTCGGAACACGAAAAATCGCAATGAACAAGTAGGCGATTGCAAGCCATAAGAAAAACTCTCCTGCACCGAACGTCAACATCAGAGGAAGTTGCGGTCCTAGTAGTGCCACATCAACATTTCCTGCTGAAGCAATAATCATACAAGGAAGGGTGATATTAAGAAGCAGATCAGTGATTTTGGTTTTAGTGTGCGCATCTAAATAGCCAAGTTTGGCAGCCAAAAAGCCCACCGCAGTTAAAATCAATAATATGGTCATTTGAAAAATCGCATGACTAGCTTGGTCCATTGCAACCTCTTACTTCGCAAAAATTCATTATCTATAAAGGAGTTTAAAAAAATACGCCTCAAGCATTACAAATGCCTATATTTAATAAATGTTTATTCAATAGGTGCATACATAAAACCCTGCTTAAACCCTATTTAGGAGTCCTATGAGTTTACCCAACGCTACTTCGCAAAAACCCAAAAGAAGAGACCATCCCATGCGTAGAAAAAACCAACTGCTTCCTGATGAGATGTGTAGTTCGATTCTGAAGAAAGCACATACGGGTACTCTTGCCTTAATTGACGAAGATAATTTTCCCTATGCACTGCCTATAAACTACGCTTTTGAAAATAACACGCTCTACTTTCATTGCGCGCTTGAAGGGCACAAATTACAAGCGATACGTCACTGCAATAAGGCTTCATTTTGCGTTATAGACAAAGATGAAATTGTTCCAGAAAAATTCACTACTGCTTATAGAAGTGTCATTGTTTTGGAGAAATACAAATCATAGAAGAGCTATCAACCAAAAGAAAAGCCCTTGAATTATTAGGACGAAAATATTCGCCCGATTTAGAACAATCTCTTCAAGAAGAAATCAACCGTGCTTTCGATCATACCTGTGTTATCGAGCTAAAAATAGAACAAATGACCGGAAAGCAAGGAATAGAATTGACTAGAAGTAAAACTAATTAATTTATTCCTTGTACGCTTTATAATTACTCCACCAATATACGTAAGGAGCCCCATGAAAATTTCCCATGCTACTGTTTTGTACTTTACTGGCACTAATACCACTAAACGCTATGCGGAAACGTTTGCTGAAGCACTCCCCTATGAAACTGAAATTCAACCCATCCGCTTAGATAATCCCATAACCAAACATTTTGCCTCCAATGAACTTCTTGTCCTTGCAGGACCAGTATTTGGTGGCTATCTCCCACCATTTGTATGGGAACAACTTGAAACCGTAAGCGGCAACAACTCTCCAGCTGTATTACTTGCGGTTTATGGCGCACGTGATTACGACAACACTTTGTTAGAGATGAAAACCAACCTTGCCGCAAAAGGATTTGTAAGTATTGGTGCAGCCGCCTTAGTAGCTCGACACTCCATAGCTACCTATATTGCAACCGATAGACCAAACGAACAGGATCTTGAAGAAATAAGTGCCTTTGCAAAAACCATTGCAGCACGTCTGACGGATATGCCTTCTATTGAAGCAGCGCCAAAGTTTAACTTTAAAGGCGTTTTGGACGGAAAGCGCCCGCACAATCCTGCACCTGAAGTAAATGAAAAATGTACCGAATGCGGAATATGCGCCATGGAGTGTCCTGTAGGTGCAATTCCAGAAGAAGCACCTAATACCACCGACAGCGAAACATGTATTGCATGTCTACGATGCGTGGAAATGTGTCCTTTTGAGGCGCGCTGCACTCCTGAGGCTGTTCTAGAAAAAGCAAAGGGTTTCCTGAGTAAAACTGCAAACCCAGAAAAGCCCAATGAGTTTTTCTAAAAACTAGTGAACACAGAAGTGTTTTTAGCACTCTTCTAAAAACACTTCTGGGCCATCGCCAAACAACAGTTCATTCAATCGATTCAGAAGCACGAAATACAACACAGTCTTAGTAGATTCAATCATAGAATTAAACGGTTGAGCCTCTTCGGAAGCAAGAGCAACAAGTAATGCTACGACTGGATACAACGAAGCGGTTTCTGTTTGGTAGTCAGAAACAGACTTTTCTGGAGCTCTATTCAAGCAGTAGGCATCAAGAATTGCCTGATAGTTTTTGCACCAAGATTTGTTTTCGGCAAATTTGAGAATATCTTTCTTTGCGCACCTAAGAGCAGGTTCTACCTCACTCATTACTTTTCCTAAATACAAAGAAGATTCGTCAAAGTCAAAATCATCCTGTGGTGCTTCAATAGGAGTAAATCCATATTCTGAGATAATTTGTGCAGCTTTATCTGAGAATGCAAAACGATATGCACTAAGATGCGCTAGCTCAATTGAACCAGGAAATGAAGCAGCTGGATGAAGCTTTTGCTCTGGGAAACCAAAATGCGCAACAAGTAACTCTACTACTTTGTCGAACTCTTCCGGATACCAGTTACTGCCGTAATACTCTTCGTCATCAATCGTCAAAGACCACTGATTTTCACCATAAAGAGAATTATCCCAGCGATGATACCAAGACAGAACTCCAAGCTTTTCTACCTCAACAAAAAATGATGCAACCTCGTCATTCGAAACATTGAGGGATTTTTCTGCACTTGGAGTATGAAAAGACTCGATTTCCAGCAAGTAGTCATCTTCTTGCTTTGTAAGCGAAAGCGAATCCCAAATAGGGTCTTGTTGCTCAATAGCAAATTTAAACGTAGTAAACATAAGCCCCTCCTGCTTATTCGGCGCATGTTGTGTAAACCTAATCCCCAAAAGAGTATACCGAATAGGTGGTCTTTTTGCTGAGTTCATGAGTTTGCACTTTTTTCATGATTGGTGGTATTCTGTGCACTGTTGCAGACATTTAATGCGTTCCTCCAAAACCATTAAAGCTTGCAGCAAATTATTATTCACCCCGCAAAGGCCCATATGCCAAGCCTTTGTTCAGGTTAGGAGATTGATCAGTGAAGTTCTAACGTCAATACCAAAGTACCTTTGGTTTTATTTCTTGTTACATGTTTGCCCATAAGGCTTTCTGTCACAAGTCCACGAAACTGGCACCTATCTTCTGGTGGTTTCTCTTTCTAAGGTACCCCCTGACGTTAATAAAAGGAGACTTCACATGACTCAGTCATCCATTCTTACTCTTTCCCAAGTTTCATACACTTTTCCTGGCGCTTCAGCACCTACCATAGACCATGCCAGTGTTTCCTTTCCTAAAGGATGGACAGGCATTATAGGAAATAACGGTTGTGGCAAAACCACCTTAGCTCGTCTAGCATGCGGACTTCTAACGCCCGATTCTGGGCAAGTATCACCTCGCCTTTCCTATGCCTATTGCGAACAGGATGCTGGAGTTCAGCCCGAACTACTTTTCGATTTCTCCTGTGACTACAACAAAGAAGCACAGAAATTGCGTTCGCTTTTTAATATTGATGATGAAATGTTGTGGCGTTTTTCTGAACTAAGTGCAGGCGAACAGAAAAAGATTCAAATTGCTGTTGCCTTCTGGACAAACCCGGAGCTTCTTATATTAGATGAGCCGACTAACCATGTAGATGCCGCCTGTCGAAACGAAATATCACATGTTCTGAGCACCTACAAAGGAACGGGACTTCTTATTTCACATGATCGCACTCTCTTAGACAATCTCGTAACCCAATGTCTGTGTTTCGAAAACCGCAAAATTATTATGCGACCTGGAACCTATTCAGAAGTAAAACGCCAATCACAGCTTGAAATTATGAGCGCAACACGCGAAAAAGAAGCACAGAAAGCACGGATTCAAAAACTGCAGACTGAATATGCACAACGCTCACATAAAGCAGCGCAAACTGCAAAAAGAAGAAGCGCTAAAAATCTTGACAAGCACGACCGAGATGGGCGAGCAAAAATTAAACTCGCAATTTATACGGGACAAGACGGTAAGGCAGGAGCACTTGCAGCGTCTATGGATGCTCGTTTAAAGAAGGAACAAGAAAAATTAGCAGCACTTCACATTGAAAAAGAATATCAAAGCACTCTTTGGGTCGAAAGCAAACCTTCGCCCCGAAAAACCCTTCTCTATCTTCCTGCACACCAGATACTTACCGCTCAAGGAAGGCGGTTAACTATACCTACCATCTCGCTTGAAAACACAACACACCTAGGAATTCAGGGGCAAAACGGTATTGGTAAAACAACTCTGGTTAAGCAAATCGTCTCTCAGATCACCCAAGAACAAGATAGAACTCCTCTGCAATTGCTCTATTTGCCTCAAGAACTATCAAAAGAAAAGCGCGAACAAATCTTAACTACCATTCGTTCTTTACCTAAACAAGAGAAAGGGAAACTACTCTCAATAGTCGCTCAGCTAAATTCAGATCCCAAACGCATACTTGATGGCAATGAAACAAGCCCTGGCGAAGCACGTAAACTGTTTTTGGCGCTTAGTATACTGCAAGCACCTGAGTTAATAATTATGGATGAACCTACCAATCACCTTGATATTCACTCAATAGAAGCACTTGAGCAAGCACTTGCAAACTTTCCTGGTGCATTATTGCTAATAAGCCATGATGAAACCTTTATGGAAGCGACAACAAATGAAATTATTACCCTTACCTAAATACTTCAATTCATGAAACTTTTCACAATCTTGAAAGACATACCCTCTGCAACCACAAGCATTTACTAGGAGCCTTTATGAACTTCAAACAAGCACATCTTTCTGACTTGCCCGAATTTAAAGTCGGGCACGCTCAAAATCTCGATGCGGCTACAGGATGCACGGTCGTACTATCAGTTGAAGGTTCCACCTGCAGTGTTGATGTTAGAGGCGGAGGTCCTGCAACACGCGAAACCGACTTGTTGAAACCAGAAAACATGGTTGAAGCTATTCATGCAGTAGTACTAAGCGGCGGAAGTGCTTTTGGTCTAGAAGCTGCAACCGGCGTCATGCAAGAACTCGCCAACCGCAAAGTAGGGTTTGAGCTATGCGGGCTACGAGTGCCTATTGTGGTAGGCGCTTGTTTGTTTGATTTACCCTACGGACAGCCTGAACACCCCACTGCAAAAATGGGCGCAGAAGCCTGTTGTAGTGCCTTGAATAATTCTCGCAAATCCAAGCAACCCATGGAAGGAAATGTGGGAGCTGGCTGCGGAGCTACCGTCGGAAAAATGCTTGATCCTCAACAAGCAACCAAATCAGGACTTGGCATTTATGGACTACGAGCACCAATCAATGAAGAAGAGGAGGTAGTGGTAGTCGCAATAGTTGCGGTTAATGCACTCGGCACCGTATGCACCCCAGAAGGTACCCCGCTTGCTGGACATGTAGACGAGAATGGGACTTTAATGGATCCTCTCGATCCAGTTTTACTATCAATGACTTCCTCTAAAGACGAATCAACTCCTAGTGATGAAAAAGAAAAAAGCATCTCTTCAGATAGTTCTCGCAACACGCAAAATTTCACAACTACATCGCCGTGCACAAATACCACCATTGGCGTAGTGCTTACCAACGCAAAATTAACTAAAGCTCAATGCCAAAAAGTCTCTTCTATTACTCACGATGCCTATGCTCGTGTCATCAAACCCGTCCACACCTCTGCTGACGGCGATACGATTTTTACCATGGCATCTGGAAAACAAGAAGCGAACTTTGATCTCGTTGCTATTATGGCAACAGAAGCGATGCAGCACGCAATCTTACGAGCAGTTACCCTCGCCACTCCCGCATGTGGACTTACCACTGCCAGCAAAATAAATCCAGAGCTTTGCAGAGAAATAGCCCACTGAGACTCGGCAATTAATAGAGTGAGGCTCCTTGAAGCTGCTGCTTCTTTACTAATTCACCAAGCATCCAACCTACTACATTGACATCAAAATGATCAAAGATAGGAGGAAATGCTGGGTCCTCCAACGAAGTAAATTTTTCTAAATCTTCGGAAGTCAGCTCAAAATCAAACACATCGAAATTTTCTTCCATACGCTGCTTATGAACCGTCTTTGGGATCACTACCACACCTTTTTGCATTAAGGCACGCAATACTACCTGTCCTGGCTTTTTACCGTATTTCTCACCAATCTCAGAAAGAATTGGATTTGTGAAAATATTGTTTTTACCTTCCGCAAAGGGAGCCCAAGCCTCATGGACTACTCCAAGTTTATCCATATTGGCATGCGCCTCATCTTGCTGACGGAACGGATGGGTTTCTATTTGATTAACTGTCGGAGTAACTTCAGCCAGCATGCAAACATCGGTCAAACGCTCAGGGTAGAAATTCGATAAACCAATAGCCCGAATCTTTCCCTGCTTATAGGCTTCTTCCATCGCGCGGTAAGCCCCTGGATAATCCCCCATCGCTTGATGAAGAAGCATCAGGTCAACATAATCAGTTCCGAGCTTCTTTAACGTTTCATCAATAGACACACGTGCTCTTTCATAATTCATGTTGGAAACCCAAATTTTACTGGTAATAAAGATCTCTTCACGAGGAATGCCACTTTTTGCTACCGCGGCACCCACTCCTTCTTCATTTCCATACGCTTGCGCAGTATCAATTAGACGATAGCCAACCTCAAGAGCCTCTTTAACGCAGCGCTCGGTTTCCTCGAGAGGTGTTTGGAAAACACCATAGCCCAGCATGGGCATTTTTACTCCATTATTGAGTGTTACGTATTCCATAACCGTATTCCTTCTTTCGATTAATTGATTACGCTTGCTTGCTGTAGTCGTTATGGTTAAGCACGAAAGCTGGTGCTTCTTCTGAAACTACGTAATAGGCTTTTGAGGCAAGCTGTTAATTGCTGCCATTTCTTCATCAGTCAATTCAAAATCAAATATGTCTAGATTGTCTGCCATATGCTGCGGGTTAAGCGTTTTAGGGAAGATAACGTTTCCTTCCTGCAAGTGCCAACGCATAATGATCTGAGCGTTTGTTTTGCCGTACTTCTTTGCTAACTTAGCGAACACAGCCTCATTAAGCAGATTTGCATCACCATGTCCTAAGGGGTACCAACCCTCAAAAGTAATGTTTTGCGCTTTGAGCTGTTCTTTTAATTCATGCTGATTCCAGTAAGGATTGATCTCAACTTGAAGAACTGCAGGCTTAATCGTTGCAACATCTAAAATTTCCTGAATCTTGTGCATAGGAAAGTTCGAAAGACCAATAGACTTTACCTTGCCTTCCTGCACAGCTTCCTCCATAGCCTTCCAGCCAGAAACGTATTCACCATACGGTTGGTGGAAAAGCATTAAGTCGAGATAATCCAACTGCATACGTTCAAGCGTTGCGTCAATATCTTTCTTGCACTGTTCGTATTCATAGCTTTGTGGAAACAGTTTCGAAGTAATAAAGAAATCTTCTCGTGCTATGCCAGATTCCTTTACGACTTTGCCTACCGCAACTTCATTGAAGTACGCATTTGCCGTGTCAATATGACGATACCCCACCTCAATAGCTTCAGGGAGATACTGCTCAACCTCTGCAGATGACATCATAAAGACACCATAGCCAATTGCAGGAATATCCAAACCGTTATTCATAGTGAAATTGATCATAATAGCCTCTTTTCCTTAACGTTTTTCTAAGACTATTTTTCCAGGCAGAGACTATAAAGTACAATGCAATATAAGATATCTCTTATGCACAATGGTTATAAAGGGGAGAACGCATGAATTTTGAACAGCTACATCAATTCCTCTGTGTCGCGCAGCTTGGAACCGTAAGCGCAGCGTCTGAACAGCTCCATATTTCTCAGCCTGCGTTGAGCCGATCACTTGCACGATTAGAACAAGAATTAGGTATTCAGCTTTTCGATCGCAATGGACGAGCAATCTCTCTCAACCAAGCAGGAGCAACTGCCTTGGAATATGTTCGTAGTATTCTTCACGAGGAGCGCCTGATGCGCATTGCGCTTAATGATTTAGCACACAGAGCAACCGCGCTCCATGTAGGCACTGTTGCACCCGCACCCCTCTGGCGCCTAACCGCATTGGCGGTCGAACGATTCCCAGATCAACTTCTGTCTTCTCACATCACCAAACAAGAAGATGTAGAACGCGGAGTGATGGATCAATTATTCGATCTCGGTATTTCTTATAAACCAATTACGTATCCCGCAATGCGTTGTTGCCACTTGATGGACGAACATCTTTCCGTTTCTATCCCTAATTCACATCCCTTAGCTAAGAAAACTTCTCTTAGCATTTCCGAATTGGATGGAGAAACGTTTTTGCTGTATGAAAACATAGGATTTTGGCGAGATTTGGTCGATAAAGCTCTTCCTCATTCAACCCTTATTATTCAGGAGGATTATTCCGTATTTCAACAACTAACCCAATCAAGCTCTGCTCTTTGTTTTGTTACTGATGCTGCCTATTTATCGAGAGAAATAGAAGGGCGCACCATTGTTCCTCTTACCGAAAAAGAAGCATGCGCCCATTTCTATCTCATCGTAAATGCCGAAGCATCCAATCAAGCTTCAGCATTATTTGATTGGGTTGAATCACACTCAAAAACAGGTAATTCATAATAATCAACTTATGATTTATTCTGCGATCGAGCCTAAAGAATGCGTGCACGTCTTACCATCCGACGTTCGTATACTTCAAACCCTGGAGCGTAGAGTTCATCTATCAGCTCAAACCCTAGATGCTCATACATATGCTGCAATCTATCTGCGTAACACTCCAGATAACAATTAAGACCATGATCGTCAGCAAAAGTAAAGAGAGGGTCTAAAAGCTTACGCAAAGCGCCTGTTCCACGCGCTGAAGGATCAACCGCCCACGCATAGAAATAAATATGGTCACTGCCCTTCTCTAAATGTCGAGCCCAATCAAATTGTGAAATGGGCTCCATTTTGCAAGCTTGCTCATCAAGGAGCTTTAGCTCTTCCTCCGTAGCAACTTCAGTTAAATGTTTACCCGTTTGCTCTTCAAGCTCAGAATGAGTGGTGCCCTTAAGCTCACTAAACCTATAAGCACCTGTTGCTGCCGTTAGATCTGGCAGTGCATACACCCTTTCAAACGGTGCATGTACTTCTAAATCATCAAGAAAAACCGCATGCATCAGTTCTTCTTTTCGCTGCTTTGTTGTTTCCAAAGCATCTAACGCGGAAAGCCAAGTAATAAACCAGTTTTCTTCTAAGAATGAAGTGCCCATCATAACGGCAACATCCCGTAGAAGCTGTTCTTGATTCGGTTTGATCGTAACTAAACCTGGAATATTCATACTTGCCACCCTTTTGTACTGAAAAACTTAGGTTAAAGAAAGACTATACTGCACTTCTTGATAAGCTACCATTTTGGATACACTTTTCATGTTTTCGACGATTATCTTCCACTAACCCTAACAAAATGACACCAATACAGTCTCCTTATCGCGTATCAAAAAAGCCCGGAGTATAAATAAACAAAAAGCAACGATTTTAGGAGGTCATACTAATATGGACTTCAAGAATATCGTAGTAGCAGGCGGAGGAGTTCTCGGAAGTCAAATTGCACTTCAATCCGCCTACAAAGGATTTGAGGTTACCATTTGGCTGAGAAGCGAGGCTTCTATCGAGCGTGCCACGCCAAAACTTCAGCGATTCCGCGATATCTATATTGCTACCCTAGAAGCAATGAAAACCAATCCTGCTGCTTATGCTCGGGGACTCGCCGATTCACCTCAAACTCCCGCAGAAAAACTCGATCAACTCAAAGAACAGGCACTTCATGCATTTGAGAGCCTAAAATTAACCACAAGCTATGAAGAAGCATTCTCTCATGCCGATTTAGTGATCGAAGCAATTGCTGAAGATCCTCAGCAGAAAATTGATTTCTATACGCAAGCTGCCCGTTTTCTTCCTGAACATGCAATTATTTGCACCAATTCATCTACTATGCTTCCCAGTATGTTTGCGTCATACACAGGTAGACCAGAAAAATACTTAGCACTTCACTTTGCTAACGAAATATGGCGCAACAATACCGCCGAAGTAATGGGACATGCAGGTACTGAGCAAAAGTATTACGATCAAGTTGTTGAATTCGCTGAGGCGATTGGTATGGTTCCTCTCTGTCTTAAGAAAGAACAACCAGGTTACATCCTCAATAGCATGTTAGTCCCCTTCCTTTCCTCAGCACAAATGCTTGCCGCAACAGGAGTAGCTGATATTGAGACCATCGATCAAACCTGGCGACTAGGAACGGGAGCTCCCCTTGGACCATTCCAAATTTTAGACATCGTCGGACTGACAACGGCATACAACATCATTGCAATGGATCCTGAAGCAAAAGACCCCGAATCAGTAAAAGGCAAAATTGCCACAATGCTAAAGTCTTATATCGATGAAGGTAAATTGGGCGTCAATGCAGGCGAAGGATTCTATTCATACCGATAGGAAATTCTATTCAGGAGATCCTATTCGTACCGATAGATCAAAACGAACTTACTTGATTTATTTTGAGCAATGCCACTAAACAAAAATTGCGTCGCAGAAAACCTGCGGCGCAATTTTTTTAAACTCAAAAGCTAGATGTTAGCTAAACGACACCAAGCGCTTATTTATGCACGTGCCAGGCCATCAACGGACAGCACAACGCCCGTCACATAGCTAGCAAGATCAGAAGCTAAGAATAAATATGCATTTGCAATATCTTCCGGTTCGCCCATACGTCCAAGCGGAATCGTAGCAATAAGAGGTTTAATCATTTCTTCAGGTAATGCGTCTACCATATCGGTATGGGTAATGCCTGGTGCAACCGCATTAACACGAATGTTATCAGGAGCCAATTCGCGACCTAAAGACTTAGTGAGACCATTGATTGCAAATTTTGACGTAGGATACGCGCATCCAGAAGGCTGACCATAAATACTTACCATAGAGGAAGTATTGATAATGACCCCGCCCCCTTGTTCCTTCATGATCGGAGCAACGGCACGACAGCATAAAAATGCCGCATTCACATTGAGTTCCATGGTTTTCTTGAAAGCCTCAGGATCATATTCATAGATCGACTCACGTGCTGAAACGCCCGCATTGTTGCCTAAAATATCAATGGACCCAAAAGCCTCTTTAACTTTGTTGAATTCAGCAGTAATAGAATCAAAATCAGAAAGATCAGGAGTAATACCCATTACAGGATAATCGGGATTTTCCTCACGAAGTTTTGCCAGTGCCTTATCGACGGTCTCTTGGCGCGACCCGCATAAAGCAACCTTTGCCCCATTCTCAAGATAGGTTTTCACAATGGCAAAACCGATTCCACGTGTACCGCCAGTAACAATTGCGGTTTTTCCTTCGAGTAGGTTCAAATTCATAGAAACCCCTTTCAACAAAAAGTTGAGCTTTCTACGAGTCTAGGCTAACCTCCAAGCACTTCTTTGATAAGTGAACTTATACTAGGCGAATGCAACAAATTCAAACCCGAAAGACCAAATAATCTCAATGAAACAAATCGACCCTATAAAACAAAACTACAAATTATCGCAACGTTTTTATAGTTTCTCTTTAGCAAACTATCCTGAAACAAAACCCTATAACAAGTTTTTACGGATCTTTTTCGCACTGCTTCTTTCTCTTTGCGTGCTTCCCTTTTCAGGATGCACTGAGCATCGAGACTATGGCCAATACGACTCCTCTACCACCCAAACATCCAGTCAAACACCGAGCGATTCAAATCCTGAAACCTCAGACGCCAGTGACGAAACAATTTCTGTTGACGCAGATGGCGAAGTAAAGCTCTCGGAGATTCCCGACTATTCAGGTGAACCCTATATCGAAGTCAACGATAATGAGCCCACCTTTACTGAACAAGACAAAGAATCTTCTTCATTTGAAACGTATG
>ENA-OQDC01000771-OQDC01000771.1-human-gut-metagenome-genome-assembly--contig:-NODE-771-length-20107-cov-6.687588_pt1 | contig 20107 bp, 12 predicted proteins | sample MGYA00242770_ERZ504601 | MGnify/ENA primary metagenome ERZ504601 (study PRJEB26092, sample SAMD00036305) | human gut metagenome | host: Homo sapiens | study: EMG produced TPA metagenomics assembly of...
CAAACGGGAAACCGGCAGTTTCACCGCCAAGTGCTCAAGAATAGCATTCGCCATGCCCAAGTTTCCTTCCGCATTTTCAAAGTCAATCGGGTTCACCTTGTGCGGCATCGCGCTGGAACCCACCTCACCGGCTTTAATCTTCTGCTTGAAATATTCCATAGATATATATTGCCAGAAGTCACGGTTCATATCAATCATCACCGTATTAATGCGCTTCATGGCATCAAAGATGGCAGACAGATTATCGTAATTGGATATCTGGGTAGTATACTCCTCGCGTTCCAAGCCAAGCTTTTCGGAAACGAACTTATTGCCAAATGCCTTCCAGTCATATTCCGGATAAGCCACATGATGGGCATTGTAATTGCCCGTAGCGCCACCGAACTTTGCTGTCACCGGACAAGCCTTCAGCGTTGCCAGCTGGCGTTCCAGACGGTAGACAAACACCATTACCTCCTTACCCAAACGGGTAGGCGAAGCCGGTTGTCCGTGTGTCTTGGCAAGCATGGGGATAGCGGCCCACTCTTCCGCATAAGCACGGAGCTGCGCTATCAGTTCCTCTATTTGAGGATAGTACACCTGCTCCAATGCCTCTTTTACAGACAAAGGAACAGACGTGTTATTGATATCTTGTGAAGTCAAGCCGAAATGGATGAATTCCTTATAGTCCTCCATACCACCCAACTTATCAAACTCTTCTTTCAAGAAATACTCCACAGCCTTCACATCATGGTTCGTCACGCTCTCAATATCCTTGATGCGTTGTGCGTCGGCTTCGGAGAAGTTACGGTAAATGTTTCTCAAGGTTTCGAAAACGCCCTTATCCACCCCTTTCAGTTGCGGCAAAGGCAGCTCACACAGCGTGATAAAGTATTCTACCTCAACTTGTACACGGTATTTAATCAGTGCAAATTCTGAAAAATAGGCAGCCAAAACATCCGTTTTGCCTCTGTATCGACCGTCAATCGGAGAGATTGCGGTAAGTAAATCAAGTTTCATACGTCGTATTTATGATGATAATTATCGGACTGCAAAATTACTGCTTTTTTCTGAGTAACAAGACATAAAGGATAAAGATTTTAAGAAAAGGAAGTTAATGGATAAAAAAAATGGCCTTACAATCACTTGCAAGACCACCTTCGAATGAAAATTTCCAGTGGGCGTTGACGGATTCGAACCGCCGACCCTCTGCTTGTAAGGCAGATGCTCTGAACCAGCTGAGCTAAACGCCCTTTTGATGAACGAAAGTGCTTGGATTTTGTGTGGGCGTTGACGGATTCGAACCGCCGACCCTCTGCTTGTAAGGCAGATGCTCTGAACCAGCTGAGCTAAACGCCCGTACACTTCCGTTTCAAAAGCGATGCAAAGGTACAGCTTATTTTGACATTACCAAAACTTTTGCATAATATTTTTTCTGATATTTTTTTAGTCATTTAGCGACATCGCTCTGTTTTTCAAGCATTTAGTTACGTTCATCTTTTTTGCCTCATTTTTCCGGATAACCTTTGCCGGATTGCCAACGGCTATGCTATCGGATGGAATATCTTTCGTCACCACACTACCCGCACCGATGATACAACGGTCGCCGATGGTGACGCCCGGACACAAAATGGCACCGCCGCCAATCCAGCAATCCTCTCCTATCGTCACCGGATAGGCATATTCCTTTTCCGTACGACGCTCGATATAATCCATCGGATGATGGGGAGTGTATATCTGTACGCATGGACCGACCAACGTATGGGTACCAATCGTGATATATCCCCCGTCCAGGAAAGTGCAATTGGCATTGACAAAGACATGCTCACCCAACCGGATACCATCCCCGTGGTCGCAATGGAACGGCGGACAGATGACGGACGTGGCGGGAATGCCCGGTACCAGTTCCTCCAGCAAGCTCCGGTAATCCTCATCGTAAGTACTCATCACACGCATCTTTGCCAGCAAGCGCTTGGCATGCTCGAACTTTACCTGTATCTCCGGAGCGGACATGTCCGCCAGCTGGGAGCTACGCATTTTTTCTACTTCATTCATATTGTTTCTTCTTTTGATTCATACAGAGACCCAACCCCGAACAAAGATAGAGAAATAAACCCAGTATAACAAAAGAGCGGAAAACCTTTCGGCCTTCCGCTCCTGCAATCGTTTACAGAGCAAACAAATTATTTGTACTCCTGCCAGCTCTTAATCTGGATACCTTCCAGATTCATTTCGCAGAATGCCTCGATAAAGGCACTTGCGAGGCGGGCATTGGTAATCAACGGGATATTGTGGTCGATGGCGCCGCGACGAATCTTGTAGCCATTGGTCAGCTCACGTTTCGTATGGTTCTTCGGGATGTTGACAATCAAGTCGAAGGCATGGTCGGCAATCATCGTCATCACGTTGTTTTCCGCATCCGGGCGTTCATCCGGCCAGTAAACGGCCTCCGTCGTCACGCCGTGAGCGTTGAGGAAAGCGGCTGTACCTGCCGTAGCATAAATCTTATAGCCTTTGGCAAAGAGCATGCGACTGGCATCCAGCAAATCTACCTTGGACTTCATGGCTCCGGAGGAGAACATCACGCCCTTCTCGGGACGAGGGATTCTGAATCCGGTAGCAATCATGGCATTCAGCAACGCTTCGGAGAAATCATCGCCAATGCAGCCCACCTCACCGGTAGATGACATGTCTACACCCAACACCGGGTCTGCCTTGTGCAGACGGGAGAAGGAGAACTGGCTTGCCTTTACACCGATGCGATCGATGTCGAATGCCGACTTGTCCGGTTGTGTATAAGGAGCGTCGAGCATGATGCGGGTAGCAGTCTCGATGAAGTTGCGCTTCAGCACCTTCGATACGAACGGGAAGCTGCGCGATGCACGGAGGTTACACTCGATAACCTTCACCTCGTTGTTGCGAGCCAGGAACTGGATGTTGAAAGGACCGGAGATATTGAGTTCCTTTGCAATCTGGCGGCTGATTTTTTTAATGCGGCGTGCCGTTGCAAAGTAAATCTTCTGTGCCGGGAATACCAGAGTAGCGTCACCGGAGTGTACACCGGCAAACTCTACGTGCTCGGAGATGGCGTATTCCACCACTTCACCGTTTTGGGCAACAGCGTCGAACTCGATTTCCTTGGTGTTCTGCAAGAACTGGGATACAACAACCGGATATTCCTTAGATACTTCGGCAGCCATCTTCAAGAAGTTTTCCAGCTCTTCTTCGTCGTAGCATACGTTCATCGCAGCACCGGAGAGTACGTAAGACGGACGCACCAGTACCGGATAGCCCACCTTCTCTACAAAGCCTTTCACATCTTCCAGGCTGGTGAGTTCCTGCCAAGCCGGCTGGTCGATGCCCAGCTGGTCGAGCATAGCGGAGAACTTGTTACGGTTTTCTGCACGGTCGATGGAGATGGGTGAAGTACCCAGCACGGGAACTGACTGGCGGTGAAGCTTCATAGCCAGGTTGTTCGGAATCTGTCCACCCACTGAGACGATGACACCGCGCGGCTGCTCCAAGTCGATAACGTCGAGCACACGCTCGAAGGAGAGCTCGTCGAAGTAGAGACGGTCGCACATGTCGTAGTCCGTAGAAACGGTTTCGGGGTTATAGTTAATCATGATGGACTTGTAGCCCAGCTTGCGGGCAGTCTGGATGGCGTTCACCGAACACCAGTCGAACTCTACAGACGAACCGATGCGGTAAGCGCCCGAACCAAGCACAACCACTGATTTTTCATTCTTATAATAGTTCACATCATAACCCTGAACGGCATACGTCATGTAGAGGTAGTTCGTCAGTTCCGGATGTTCGGAAGCCACCGTATTGATGCGCTTCACGGCAGGCAGGATGCCCAGCTCTTTACGACGGGCACGTACGGCGAGGTTTTCCTTCTCCATATTGCCTTGCGGATTCAGTACGAAGCGGGCAATCTGGAAGTCGGAGAAGCCAAGCACTTTTGCTTCGCGCAGCACATCGGCAGGAATGTCTTCTACCTTATTATATTGAGAAAGTTTCTGCTTGTAGTCTACGATGTTCTTCAGCTTGCCCAAGAACCAGGGATCAATCTTGGTCAGCTCGAAGATACGGTCGATGGTATATCCCTTTTCCAAAGCCTCGGCAATAGCAAAGACACGCAGGTCGGTGGGGTGCGACAGTTCATAATCCAGGTCCTCGAATTCCACGTCTTCATTACCCACGAAGCCGTGCATTCCCTGACCAATCATACGCAGACCTTTCTGAATGATTTCTTCGAAAGAGCGACCGATGGACATAATTTCACCCACGGACTTCATGCTCGAACCGATTTCGCGGCTGACACCTACGAACTTCGTCAAGTCCCAACGCGGAATCTTGCAAATCAAGTAATCCAGCTGCGGAGCGGCATATGCAGAGTTGGGAGTTCCCATCTCGCCAATCTGGTCGAGCGTATAGCCCAAAGCAATCTTGGCAGCCACGAATGCCAGCGGATAACCGGTAGCCTTGGAAGCCAATGCGGAAGAACGGGAGAGACGTGCGTTCACCTCGATGACACGATAGTCGTTTGTCTCGGCGTTGAACGCATACTGGATGTTACATTCACCCACGATGCCCAGGTGGCGGATACATTTGGTGGAGAGTTCCTGCAACATTTTCACCTGCTCGTCGGTCAATGAGCAAGTGGGAGCCACTACGATGGACTCACCCGTATGAATACCCAGCGGGTCGAAGTTTTCCATGCTTGCCACCGTGAAGCAGTGGTCGTTGGCATCGCGGATTACCTCAAATTCAATTTCCTTCCAACCCTTCAGAGACTCTTCTACCAGAATCTGCTTGGAGAAAGTGAAAGAGCTTTCGGCCAATTTAATGAAGGCTTCCTCGTCCGGACAAATACCGCTTCCCAGTCCGCCCAGAGCATAAGCCGAGCGCACCATCACGGGGTAGCCAATCTCGCGGGCTGCCTTCAGTGCGTCTTCCATGCTCTCCACAGCGTGGCTCTTCGGAGTCTTCATCGGAATCTCGTCCAGCTTCTTCACAAAGAGGTCACGGTCTTCGGTGTACATAATCGCCTCAACGGAGGTACCCAGCACGCGCACGCCATATTTCTGAAGAATTCCGTTCTGGTAGAGTTCCGTACCGCAGTTCAGCGCCGTCTGTCCGCCGAATGCCAGCAAAATGCCGTCGGGACGTTCTTTCTTGATGATTTCTTCCACGAAATAAGGAGTTACCGGCAAGAAATAAACTTGATCGGCGATACCTTCCGATGTCTGGATAGTAGCAATGTTCGGGTTTACCAAAACAGAACCGATACCTTCTTCGCGCAACGCCTTCAGCGCCTGCGAACCGGAATAGTCAAACTCTCCGGCCTGACCAATCTTGAGCGCACCAGAACCCAAGACAAGCACTTTCTTTAAATTCTTTTCCATATTCTCTTGTTGTCTATTAAGTTACGAGTTACAAGCTACGAACTACGAGTTGTAGCTATTTCACAAAAAAAGTGCGTCACCCAATAAAGGATTAACGCATTACCAAGAACTAAAAATATCTTTCTCGAAAAAAGAGAAACTGACGGCTCCCGAATGAAATTCATTCGAACGGAGGTTATATTTGCTTCTCATTTCCTGCGATTGCATAGTCTCTTTAAAATTTGTGCAAAGTAACGACTTATTTACGAAAAGAGCAAATTGTGGCATGTTTTTTTGCATAAAAGAAACGTCATCCTCCATAATAGAAGAACGACCGCCACCCGCAACCGAAATCTTTTTCCGAAAAATGCGATTCCATATAAAAAGAAAGACTATACCTCAGTAAAGGCATTTGCAGATAAATATGAAGATTCTCCCCACCAAAACTTGCTTTTCTCGCCACGGAAACTTACCTTTGTGCCTATACAAAAATAGAACAAGGATTCTGTTTCTACAAACAAAGCCTTTATTCTTAAAAATAAAATTTCTATTCCTTGGAATAAAGGCTTTATTCTAAGATTTCTCCGCCACCAAAAGAACTTTGCTCCGCAGGGAAAAGGACTTTGCAACGAAGGAAAGAAAATGAAAGGAGAACGCAACAATGACCACACGCTACCAAATGAAAGAAATGCCCGACTTGCAAGGCACGGGCGAACCGATCACCTACCCCAAGATGGTGATGACCGGACAGACCAGCACGCGCGAACTGGCGGAATACATCGCCATGACCTCGGGATTCTCGAAAGGCGTAACCGAAGGAATCATCTGCGAGTTGGGCGAAGCCCTGGCCCACGAAATGGGAATGGGACGCTCGGTGAAGATAGAAGGATTGGGCGTATTTACCCCCGCACTGTCCATCTACCCCGACAAGGAACGCGAACAGCCCCAAGAAAGCACCACGAAGCGAAACGCACGGAGCATCTACGTAAGTGGCGTGAACTTCCGCACGGATAAAGCCTTGATTAGAGAAACCAACCATTGGTGCGAACTGGAACGTGCCTCCTGGAAACCCGCACACTCGTCGAAGAAATACACCCCCGAACAACGTCTGGCTCTGGCGCATCAGTATCTGGACAAACACGCCTTCCTTACTGTCAGCATCTACCGGCAACTGACCGGACTCGTCCGCTCCACCGCCACTGTGGAACTGCGTAAATGGGCCCACACTCCCGGCAGCGGAATCGATACAAGCGGCATCGGAAGCCATAAGGTGTACGTGAAAAGGAAAGAAAGCGTCATCCCTTGAGGTTTCGATAATTATAGGTATCTTTGCCAGCCCTAATGGCTTTTATACAATGAAGAAACTAAAAAATACATAATATGGCAAAAGAAAAAATCATCCTTACGGGCGACCGCCCCACAGGACGCCTGCACATAGGACACTATGTAGGCTCATTGAGAAGAAGAGTGGAACTGCAAAACTCCGGCTTGTACGACAAGACCTTCGTCTTCATCGCCGACGCACAAGCGCTGACGGACAATATGGAGAATCCAGAAAAGGTGCGCCAGAACGTCATCGAGGTGGCACTGGACTACCTGGCTTGCGGACTGGACCCGACGAAGAGCACCATCTTCATCCAATCCCAGATACCGGAACTCTGCGAGCTGACCTTCTACTACATGGACCTGGTGACCGTGAGCCGCCTGCAACGCAACCCGACGGTAAAGACCGAAATCCAGATGCGTAACTTCGAGACAAGCATCCCCGTAGGCTTCTTCACCTACCCCATCAGCCAGGCAGCGGACATCACCGCTTTCCGCGCCACCACCGTGCCCGTGGGCGAAGACCAGGAACCGATGATTGAACAAGCTCGTGAAATCGTACGCCGTTTCAACTATATATATGGTGAAACCCTTGTGGAACCGGAAATCCTGTTACCTGACAATGCAGCCTGCCTGCGCCTGCCGGGAACGGACGGCAAAGCCAAGATGAGCAAGAGCCTCGGCAACTGTATCTATCTTTCGGACTCTGCCGACGAAGTGCAGAAGAAAGTGAAGAGCATGTATACCGACCCCGACCACCTGCGTGTGCAAGACCCCGGAAAATTGGAAGGCAACACCGTATTCACTTACCTGGATGCTTTCTGCCGTCCGGAACACTTTAGTCTTTATCTGCCCGAATATCCGAATCTGGACGAACTGAAAGCCCACTATCAGCGTGGCGGTCTGGGCGATATGAAAGTGAAGAAGTTCCTCAACGAAATTATGCAAGAGACACTGGAGCCTATCCGCAACCGCCGCAAGGAGTTTGAAAAAGACATCCCTGCCATCTACGACATGCTGAAGAAAGGTTGCGAAACTGCCAGGGAAACTGCCGCCGCAACTTTGGATGATGTACGCAAGGCTATGAAGATAAACTACTTTGACGACGCGGAACTGATTGCAGAGCAAATAAAGAAATTTAGAGGGGAATAAGGGAAGAACACATAAGTTAATTAAGAAAAGGGGCATGCGTCACGGTAACGCATGCCCCTCGTCTTTTGTAGCTAGTAACTTGTAGCTTGTTTCTTTTATCCCGTCTCCTAGTTGGCTGATTTCACCAACACTACACGGTTCAGAATCGGTTGTCCGAACTTGTCGACACCACCACCGGCATCCACCTTCAGGCGGTCAGCAGGAATTCCGTATTGTTTTACCAATACATCGACCACGGCTTGTGCACGCTTTAAACTCAACTCTTTGTTGAATGCCGGTGTACCGGTTGCAGAGTCAGCATATCCGTTTACGGTGTAAGTGGCGTTCGGGAATTGCTTCATCTGATCTGCCAGATAAGACAAGTTCATTGCTTCACGCGGAGAAACTTCTGCAGAGCCAATCTTGAAGAATACGGTACGCGGTGCAATGTCCGGATCGGGAACAATCACTTCCGTTTCTGTAACTTCGGCCACCGGCTGGTTCTGTGCGGCAACCAGTGCATTCTGCAGCTGCTGGTTGGCAGCTCCCATCTCTGCAAGCTGTGCCTGCATGGCAGCCAGCTCTACCTGAGAAATCAACTGAGGCATCGGGCGACGGAATCCACGGGCGGGGAAACGGTATGTCAACCCTACTGTTGCACTCAGCACGCCATCATATCCATGATCGCCGCCAACTTCGCCATCGAACTTATCTTCAACGCCCATTGCGCTCAGCTCCAGGTTAATATCTATCGCATTCGAAATACGGAAGCGATTGATGATACCTGCGTTTACGGACAAAGCTTCGCGATGAGGCTTTGTGTAGTTGTGAGTGAACCCCGCACCTACATAAGGAATGATCTCATATACGCGGTGCTGGTTGTATCCTCCAAACAGCGCATTCAGATTGAACATCACATCTCCGTGCAGATTCATATAGTCGAAACGCTGTTTGTAGTAGCCGTCATCCATCTGAGTGCCTTTCACGTAGTCAGCACCTGCATCATACGTATATCCTCTTGCCTGAAGGCCGCTATATTGCAGACGTACTCCCAGTCCCGGGGTGAACCATTTGCCGATGGCAAAATTCAGCGTCGGACTGATACGCTTGCCAAAACTTCCTGCCTTATCATTATCTCCAAAAGTTGCTTCGGCACCACCGCCTATAGAGAAAAACCAATTACTCCAGAACGGATTAGTGATTACCTGATATTTATCCTGGACCTGGATAACACCAAACTCTTCCACAACTTCAGTCTTTTGCTGCGCCATGGCAACAGAAGACACCCCGGCCAAAGCCAGTAACATTAGAATCTTTTTCATATACCTTAAAATAGTTAAGTGGTTAATTAAACTCTTTATCATTCAAACTGTCTAATTAACGCCAACAGAACTAAAAGGTTCTGAATATTTGTACTTTTTTTGCCTTGATGCCAAAGAAAGCACTCTTCCTTATTTGGAGAAAAGCTTTTCTATGTCGTCTTCTTTAATGGTCGCCAGCACCGTCTTTCCGTCCGGAGTATAATTCGGGGATGGGCATGCAAACAGATTGTCCACGAGATTGGACATTTCCTCGTTGCTCAGCACTTGTCCATAAACGATGGCCGCAGCACGCGCCAAAGTCGATGCAAGAATTGTCTGTACCTCTTCCTTAACGTCATTCCCTTTTTCCATAGCAGTATGTACCATATTCCGGACCAATTCTACCGGGTTCAATCCCTCTATGCCCGAAGGTATGCCGTTGATGGCATAGCTGCCGCCACCCAGCGGACTCAAATCGAAGCCTACGGCCGACAAATCTTCCAATATACCGTCCAGCACGGCAGCTTCCGAAGCCGGCAACTGGATAATCTCTGGAAACAATACCCCCTGCGATACCCCTTGTTTCTGTCGAATCTGACTCATATAGCGGTCGAACAATACCCGGACATGCGCACGGTGCTGGTCTATCAGCATCAGACCCGATTTAACGGAAGTCAGAATAAAACGCCCCTTGAACTGAAAGTGTTGCGCTCCTTTCTCTACCGTTGCCTCATTGCCGTAGAAAGAGGCGCTTGCCTCGGAAGGAACCGTTTCCTGAAAATAAGAAACCCTCTCCTCCTCTCTTGGAGCCGTACCGGTAACCGTATCCTCTACAAAAGGCTCTTCCGCCATCGGCTCGTTCATCCTGCTAGCCTTTTCCAAACCGGAATAAAGCCCCTCCCACTCCACCTTGGGGCGCGAATAATTGCCACCGCCTCCATAGGAAGAAGTGGAAGACGTCTTGAAGGGATTGAAATCCGTGTTATAGTGTACCTTCGGAGGCTCTATCGGACGAGCCTGCTCGAATGCAGGAATATCCGGCATGTCCTCGGTATCAAAATCGATAGTAGGTATAGCGCTAAACTTGCCTAAGGATTCCTTGACCGCAGCCGATATAATCTGCCAGATAGCCTGCTCATTCTCGAACTTAATCTCCGTCTTCGTCGGATGGATGTTCACATCGATATTGGCAGGGTCTACCTCGAAATAAATAAAGTAGGAGATTTGCTCACCGGCAGGAATCAGATGCTCATAAGCGTCCATCACTGCTTTGTGAAAATAGGGGTGACGCATATAACGCCCGTTCACAAAAAAGTATTGGTGCGCTCCTTTCTTGCGCGAGGTTTCCGGCTTGGCAACAAAACCGGAAATCTTTATCATCGTCGTATTAACGTCTACGGACAGCAACTGCTGATTCAGTTTCTTTCCGAAAACTGCCATGATGCGTTGCCGCAAAGGCATTACCGGAAGATTGAACAATTCCGTATCATTACTATACAGATAGAAGGCTACCTCAGGATGCACCAGCGCTATACGCTCGAATTCCGTAAGGATATTGCTCAACTCCGTAGAGTTGGCTTTCAGGAATTTACGCCGGGCAGGAATATTGAAGAATAGGTTCTTGATGGAAAAATTGCTTCCCTTAGGGCAGGAAACGGCTTCCTGGCTCTCGACTTTAGAGCCGGCAATCAACAGTCGCGTCCCCAGCTCCTCGCTGGCTGGGCGTGTTTTCAACTCCACTTCAGCTACCGCAGCAATGGAAGCCAACGCTTCTCCACGGAAGCCCATGGTGCGTAGGGCAAACAAATCGGCAGCTTCGCGTATCTTTGAAGTCGCATGACGTTCAAAAGAAAGGCGCGCATCCGTTTCGGACATACCCTTCCCGTCATCAATCACCTGGATGCAGGTCTTGCCCGCATCGGTAATCAGCACATGTATTTCCTCTGCTTCGGCATCAATTGCATTTTCCACCAATTCTTTCACAACAGATGCCGGACGCTGAATCACCTCTCCGGCAGCAATCTGATTGGCAACCGAATCGGGCAGCAAATGAATGATATCGCTCATGATAATGTTTAATGATTAGGGATTAATGATTAATCATTATTAAATGATTCCGTTACTGATGGCATACCACAGATAAATCAACACAGCCATGACAACAAGGATTATGCCCAAATGCATCGGCTTACGTCCGCTCTCCTTGCGCCGCTTCAAGTGAGTTGTTCCTTCTATGAATTTGCCCCGTATATCCTCGGGCGAGAATTCCTTTTCCGGCAGCATACCCAGGTCACGCTTGGCGTTTTCTTCCATCTTCGCCAACTTCTCTTTCCGCTCATCCACATAGATATAGCTATGATTGAAGCCACGAGGCTTCCGCATTGCAAACATTCCCATGACGCTACTTATTATTTCGTTTAATATGCATATTCCTTGGCGAAGTTACAGGTTTCCGGTCACTTTTCTTCAATACTTCACCTGCTTTTTTAGCCCTCCACTCGAAGATATCCTCCTTGTTGAGCGGACGGATGTAGTCGAACCAGACAAAAGAAGGCAGCTTGCTCTTATCTGGTGGAATCTGGTCCAGAGGATAGGCTGTACCGGTAGTCTTTCCAACAAAGACTCCGCGCTCCATCCTTCTCTCCTTCAAGTACATTTTCAAAAGTCCGCCTTCCGAATAGTTCATCATAATCAGCGAACTGTCCTTCTCCTCTACCGGATAATACACCACCAGTACATTGCCGTTTACCTCCACCAGACGCATGTCTCCATCTATGAAGAAAGCCTTCATCTCCTTACCGGAAACTTGGTTATAGTGAATACTGTCCTTTTTCTCTACCGTCAGGGCCTGGTTGATGATATGCGCCCAGTCGATGGTACTATCGTTCATGTAAATTTTAATTTCCTCGCCCAACAACTGCTGTTCCCCGTGCCACAAAATAGGGTCGGTATACATCGTCATGCAAGAGTCCTTGGAATTATACACCAACGAATCGCATACGGCCTGCACATCCGTGCGATAAGCACGCACCTTATGATAGGCACGCATCTCCCGGTACATGGAATCGGTATTCATATGGTAGGTAATCAGCCTCAAAGTATCACCGTGCATGAACAGACTGTCGCCCTGCGAATAGTCGACAGCTACGGCACGTTTGGTGGCAACGGCGCTTCTGGTCAGTTCGTTGTAGAAACAGTAGTCGCCAGTCAACATGTTCCGGTTGACCGTATCATTCATCTGTACATTGTCAAAAGCCTCGCCGTATCCCAAGATGCGGTCGTAGAAAAGGCTGTCACCGGTCAGTTTCTTGCCTTCGTTAGTCAGTACGGAACGGTCGAGCAGTTCTGCCTGCTCAGTAGTCGTATTGTACACGCCACGTTCGGAATAAATATGATTTTGATCACTCACAATGTCGGAGGGTCCTAAAATTGTGGCAATCTTAGTAGCTGTACTATACTTCAAGGTATCCGAAGTCAAAACAAACTTCGGGTTGACCAGCTTCACGTCGTGGTTGAAGACAGCCAACTTAGTGGCAGGGCTATATTCTCCCCACTCGGAAGTCAGCACATTATCCTCGTCGGTCAGCGTACCGCCTTCGAAGTAATAGCCCAAATCGTACAGACGGTCATAGTTCAAACTGTCAGTTGTCAGCACCGTATTACGATTTATCATACGTACATTCTCACGCAGCATGGCCAACTGCGACATGCCGTCATAATACAGATAGTCTCCATAGATAAACAAGGTGTCGCCCTGCTCCATACGCACATTGCCGAATGCCTCCACAGAATTTATCTTTTCGAATATCAGCGCACTGTCACAGAACATGTACATACTGTCATGCTTCATCCTCACCGAGCCGATGAGTACCTGCACATCAGGACGCAACTGTTTGTCCGCCTGCGCCTCATCTGCGTACAACAAATCGACGCGCGTCTTCTTCTTTTCCGGCGTCTCCGTCTTTTTCTGTTCAATTGAGTCCACTTTCTTCTTCTCCGGTGCACCAGTACTCTTCTTCTTGTCCTGCGCACTCAGCAGACAGATGCCAAACAAGCATAGAATACCTACCAGGAGGTATCTATGCTTGTTCAGGAAATGATTTTTTGTATTCTTCTTTTGCATACAAATCTATGTAAATCCTTCCGGATTATTCTTTAATCCAGCCCGGATACTTGAACGTACAGTTATTCTTCCAATTATCCTTGATACGGACATACGTGTGCTTCTGCTTCTCACGAATCCACTTGTCCAGCACTTCGTCGCGGCGTTTTTCCAACACAATCTCTTTCAAGTTCTGATAGTCATCGGCAATGGTAGCCTTGTGTCCCATCGTACGGCTCTTCAGCTTCACAATCACGCACTCTTCCTTTCCGGTCTTTTGCGGAATCATGGTGAAGGCTTCGGAGATTTCGCCCACTTTCATCTTATCCACCACCTTGGCTATTTCAGGGGGAAGTTCCTGCATCTCAAAACGGGAAGTGTTCGTATTAGGATTCGGCAACAAACCATGATTGTTGCGCGTATCCTTATCCTGCGAAAGCACGGAGGCAGCCTCTTCAAAAGAGAATTTGTTATTGCGGATATCATCAGCAATAGAGTCCAAACGGGCACAACCGGCAGCCAGAGCTTCTTCCGGAATATGCGGTTTCAACAGAATGTGGCGTGTTTTAATACGGTCACCGCGCTTCTCTATCAACTGAATGATATGGAAACCATATTCAGACTCTACAATCTTGGAAACCTTGCTGGGGTCTTGCAAGTTGAAAGCCACATTGGCATAAGCGGGGTCCAGCATACCGCGTCCTGAGAATTCAATCTCACCGCCACGCATGGCCGAACCACGGTCCTCAGAGTACAGACGAGCCAACATGGAAAAGCTTTCACCCTTATTGACACGGTCGGTATACTCACGCAAACGTCTCTTTACATCTTCTATTTCCTCCAAAGGGACCTTAGGCTGCTGAGTGATAATCTGCACCTCCACCTGGGTAGGGATATAAGGAATGCTGTCCTGCGGCAAATCCTTGAAGTAACGGCGCACCTCGGCCGGAGTTATCTTAATCTCGCCCACCAGTTTCTGCTGCATCTTCTGAACCTTCAATCCTTCACGGGCATTCTCGCGCAGCGTTTCACGAATCTGGCTGGAAGTCTTGTTGAAGTATTCCTCCATTTTCTCGCGCGAACCGATATTGGCGATATACATATTCGTCATATAGTCCACACGCTGGATAACCTCACTCTCGGATACTTCGATACTGTCGAGGGCAGCCTGATGAAGATACAGTTTCTGCACGGCTATCTCCTCAGGTATCACGCAATAAGGGTCACGGTCAAATTTACGTCCTTCATACAATGCACTCATGCGTGCCTCTTCCACTTCGGACTTCAGTATAGCCTCGTCACCTACTACCCACACTACCTCGTCAATCACGTTGTCTTGTCCATAAACGGTAGAACCGACTAATAGCGTCAAGGCAAATAAAATTACAAACTTAAAGTTCATACACTGTTTCATTCTTGGTGTCTTATTCTAAATAATATTTAATCTTGTCTCTTTTCACCGCCCGTTGGTACAAATCATCCTTCACTTGCTTCATGAATTCCACCTGCTTCACGTTCAGCAGCATATCCTTCACTTGCCTACGGGCAAACTCATAGGGTTCCTGCTCTCCCACCGGGCGATAATCGCTCACATTCAGGAAATAATGGAAAGCTGTATCCTTCAGCTCTACATGGCGATTCTTGTCCAGATACTCGTCCACATCAGAAACCTTCAAGGGCAGCATATCCAGTACTTCCGATACCTGCACCCATTTATCATAAAAATACTCATACTTCACAGCATTCTGCAGACTGTACTTTTCCAGATGTTCCACCGCCTCACGGGTTTCCATCTTGTACCAGCGACGAACATTGCCCAGCTGTGGGGCTGTCAAAGGAACTTTGATGAACAAGCCTTTCATCAACGGACGTTCCACTTTGAAGAGCGCCTGATTCTTCTCGTAATACTCCGTCAAGTCTTGTTCTGAAATCTCCTCTGATAGTCGCTGATGTATTAAAGCCTGCTGATAGGTATGCATTATCAATGCTTTGCGATAATTCTCCACAAGTTTATCAATCTCACCGTTATTGGGAATATTGCTCTGCGCTTTATCGTACAACAAAATATCTTCCACCCAATTACGGATATAATGTTCTGCAAACAACAGACTGTCGTCTTTGGACAAACCGGTCGGAAGTACCGATTGCAAATCTTCCCGGTAAAGGAAATTGCCGTCCAACTCCACTAACGGTGTCCGCCCTTTATGGTCGTGCCGCTCGCTGCACGCCGCACAGAGAAGGAAAATTAAAAGCCCAAAGCAGGTTGTTCGCATCACCAACTGATATTTACTTCGTTTTGAGGTACGAAGATAGTGTTTTAATCGGTTGCATCAGTGATTATTAACGGTTTTTAAAACCTCTTGGTCAATTTCAACCTTACCGGCAGCACGCAACTTTGCCACCCAATGCGTTTCCAAATAGTTCCGATAAGCGGTTACGAGCGGCTCTCGCACCTCTTGCCAACTGTCCGGTCCCTTCTGCTTACGACCTTGTACAGCAGTAAAGGGAAATGACAAAACCGGAGTCGCATCCTTCCTTTTAAACACCAAATCATCCACATATGCATTATCACCGGGGGCAAATAATCCTTGCTCTGCCTGCACCTTGGGAGTATCGCCGGCATTGAAAGTGAGACGGATGGCATCCATCCACTCCTCTTCCGGAATCAGTTTCAGAAATTTCCGTACTTGCTTCGCCACTCGCTTGGTAGTACAATGCAGCACAATACCCCTATAACGCGGTTCGTCCCAATGGAAGTCCGAACGGTGCGCCTCAAAATATGCTTTCAATCCCGCTTCATCCACCACACTCCTCTTTCCCACTTCACGGTCAGTGATTTCGGCAAGCAACATGCTGTCACGATGCCCCTGCACCAACGCACAAAATTCGGGATGCTTCCATTCCAGACGGGAGTTTTCATAGTCCAGAATCGTTTTTACTGTAAAAGCCTCCAACTGTCTGCGCATCCCTGCCGGATAAGCAGCGGCAAATCCGACAAATTCTTTTCCACCGTATGCCTTGCCATCCAATGTAAACAATGTACGGGAAGTGCTTCCTTTAGCCAGCAGTTCGTCGATACCGGCTTTATCCGGCATATAGTGATACTCTTTCTTCAGTTTCTCCACAAAAGCCCGCGTTCCTTTATCCATTCCATGACGACGGGTTTGACAACGGATGATTTTGTCCTTCATCCTCTCAAAAGGAAGGATTTCCTGCTGTTCGAGTACTTTCACGATATGAATGCCCTGAGGAGTGAGGAACGGACGAGAAATCTCTCCGGCATTCAACCCGAATACAATATCCTCAAACTCCGCCGGCATCTGCAGCCAACCCACCCAAAACGCTTTCTTCTCATCGGAAAATTGCTCGACGCAAGCATCGAAAGACGGCGTACTTTCCCCTTCCTTTGCAAGAGCCCTATAGATAGAATCCATCCTAAACTCCACCTCACGCAAGGTATGACCGGAAATATTCTGGGGGAGATATTTAAAAATATGCTTCACATATACCCGACCTGCACGCCGGTCGGATTTCATCTTGTCATAGTACTGCCGTGCCGCCTGCTCTGCCGTCTTCTCATCTGTCAGGTATGATTTAATCAGACAACGGCGATATTCATCCTGCTCCTTCTGAAAGACACAGGAAGTATCCAATCCCGCAACTTCGGCAGCCTCTATTTTCAGCCTGAAGTCTATAAACTTATTCACATATACATCCAATGCCTTCCGACCTGCACCGACAGAGGTACCGTCCTTATTATAGCTACGTTCGAATTCAGAACGGAGGACCTCCTTTCCATTGATACGCATCAATACCGGATCGTCCTGAGCCGAAACAGCCAATCCGAACCCAAGGAAGACAAACACCCAAAGCAATCTAACCATAAGCACCATCCGTTCTTTTTATACGGCTGCAAATATAAACAAAATGCCCGGAAAGCGGCAATCTCTCTCCGGGCATTCACTATTATTTTGTTATTATCTTACTCAGGACGGCTATAGTTCGGAGCCTCACTGGTTATAGATACATCGTGCGGATGACTTTCGAGTACACCTGCATTAGTAATGCGGGTAAACTTGGCATCGTGCAGTTTCTCTATATTGGCTGCACCGCAATATCCCATACCGGCACGCAGACCGCCAACCAACTGATAAATCACCTCATACAAAGTGCCTTTATAAGGAACGCGGGCGGCAATGCCCTCCGGAACCAATTTCTTCACATCACTGGTACCGCTTTGGAAGTAGCGGTCCTTGGAACCATTTTCCATAGCTTCCAGCGATCCCATACCCCGATAAGACTTGAACTTACGACCGTTGAAAATAATCGTATCGCCCGGAGACTCTTCCGTTCCGGCAACCAGCGAACCGATCATCACGCTGTAACCACCGGCAGCCAACGCCTTCACTACGTCGCCCGAATAACGCAAACCGCCATCAGCAATCAAAGGAATACCCGTGCCCTTCAGTGCCTTTGCCACATCATAAACGGCAGACAACTGGGGAACACCCACACCGGCAACTACACGGGTAGTACAGATGGAACCCGGACCGATGCCCACCTTTACTCCATCAGCACCAGCCTCGACCAATGCCTTCGCAGCTTCACCGGTAGCAATATTACCAACAACAATGTCAATATGAGGGAAATGTTCTTTGGCCTCTTTCAATTTTTCAATAACCCCTTTAGAATGTCCGTGAGCCGTATCAATGACAATGGCATCCGCCCCTGCATCCACCAAAGCCCGCATGCGCTCCAAAGTGTCATTCGTCACTCCCACTCCGGCAGCAACGCGCAGACGACCTTTGCTATCCTTGCACGCCATAGGTTTATCCTTTGCCTTGGTAATATCCTTATAGGTAATCAGACCTACCAATTTGTTGTCTTTATCCACTACCGGCAACTTCTCGATTCTATGTTCTTGCAGAATTTGAGAAACAGCCTCCATATCCGTCGTAGGATTGGTAGTAATGATGTTCTCCTTGGTCATCACCTCGTCGATACGCTTATTCATATCTTTCTCAAAACGAAGGTCACGATTGGTAACAATACCTACCAAATATCTTTCATCATCTACCACCGGAATACCACCAATCTTGTATTCAGCCATCAAAGCCAGCGCATCAGCCACCGTAGAACCTCTCTTGATAGTTACCGGGTCATAAATCATACCGTTTTCGGCACGCTTCACAATAGCTACCTGACGTGCCTGCTCCTCAATGGACATATTCTTATGAATAACTCCGATACCACCTTCACGGGCAATGGCAATAGCCATCTTCGCTTCGGTAACCGTATCCATGGCAGCAGTTACAAACGGGATTTTTAACTCAATGTTTCGTGAAAACTTAGTCGAGAGTTCGACAGTTTTGGGCAAGACTTCAGAATAAGCGGGGATTAACAGTACGTCGTCATAAGTTAATCCATCCATTACAATCTTATCAGCAATAAATGACATAGGGCTATGCGTTTAAAATTTATTGCGTGCAAATATACGGTTTTTATTCCATTCCGTATACTTGCACGCAACATTTTTTTCTTTTTTATCAACTAAAGCCAATCAATTTGCCATCTCTGAAATAAACTTGATGCGTACCAAACGTACCTCTTCTTCCGTAAAGTCATCACCCAATTCATCCAGAGCATCGTCAATCTTATCAGTGGTAGATTCCTTGAAATAATCATAGATATCCAGCAAGTGGTCTTCATCCATAATATCCTCCAAGAAATAGTCAATATTCAATTTCGTTCCGGAGTAAACGATAGCTTCTATCTCATCCAGTAACTCTTCAAACTCAATACCCTTTGACATGGCAATGTCATCCAACGCCACCTTACGGTCAATAGCCTGAATGATGGCCACCTTCATTTTTGACTTATTAGCTACAGTACGCACACGCAAGTCCTCAGGACGTTCAATCTCATTCTCTTCACAGTGACGCTTAATGAGTTTGCAGAATTCCTCGCCGTAGCGTTTTGCCTTTCCGGCTCCTACACCCGGTATGTTCTGCAACTCGTCCAAAGTCACCGGATATATGGTCGCCATTGCTTCCAAAGACGGATCCTGGAAAATAACATAAGGAGGCACTTCCAACTTCTTGGACAACTTCTTTCGTAAGTCCTTCAACATGGAGTACAATGCCGGGTCTACCGCACACGCACCGCCTCCACGTGCAGGTGCTTCTTCTTCCACATCCTCAAAGTCATTGTCTTCCACTATCTTGAATGATTTAGGATGTTTAAGGAACTTCCTACCGTCATCCGTCACTTTCAGCAAGCCATAGTTTTCGACATCCTTACTCAGATAGCCGGCAATAAGCGCCTGACGGATCACAGCATTCCACGTTTTGTCTTCTTCGCCCATGCCAGAGCCGAATACTTCGAGATCTTCGTGCAGATGCGCCTGCACTTCTGAAGTTTCCTTACCTTGTATTATGTCTATAATATAGTCCGCTTTAAAATTTTCTTTCACCGCGAGAACAGCTTCAATCACGGTACACAATAATTCTTGAGCTTCCACTTGTTTTTTCGGATTTAAACAGTTGTCACAATTACCACAATTTTCTTCCATATATTCTTCGCCGAAGTTAATGAAGCAACGCCTTTCGGCGGCATACGGAAGATTCGGCATACGCAGCAGTCTCCAGCAGAAGCTGCTGCCAATTTCCTGCTCTGCTACAGGTTTGCCTTGCATAAACTTCTCGAGCTTCTGCAAGTCTTTATTGGTATAGAAAGTAATACACTGCCCTTCTCCTCCATCTCTTCCGGCACGTCCGGTCTCCTGATAATATCCTTCCAGACTTTTGGGTATATCATAATGGATGACATAGCGCACATCCGGTTTGTCAATCCCCCATACCAAAAGCAATGGTAGCTACAAT
>ENA-OQDC01000773-OQDC01000773.1-human-gut-metagenome-genome-assembly--contig:-NODE-773-length-20024-cov-8.213248_pt1 | contig 20024 bp, 16 predicted proteins | sample MGYA00242770_ERZ504601 | MGnify/ENA primary metagenome ERZ504601 (study PRJEB26092, sample SAMD00036305) | human gut metagenome | host: Homo sapiens | study: EMG produced TPA metagenomics assembly of...
ACAGCTTGCCCCATGGAGCGAGACTGCGAAAACGAACTGTCAAAACTAAAATAGAGTAAAACGCTTGCATCTATCATTTTGGTGCAAGCGTAATTCATGAGTAACGTAGCAATATTTTGCGCTTACTTTCTTTATCCTCTTTTCTTTGAAATATGAAAGAAAAATTAGCCCTTCATATAACGAAACGCTCAGAGCATGTTTTACAGTGGTCAAAAGCAAATTTTTTTACTTTTTTTCTTACGAGTTTTCTTGCGAGTTTTTTTAATGCAACTCGTAACATTAGATTTTTACATTTTTCATGAAATTAAGTAAAGAAAAAGAGCATATGGAATTGAATCCATACACTCTATGATTACTGGAACTTTATTTCATTTTTAATTCAACAAACTTCGGATTGTGACATCATTTCTTTCACTAATTCATAATCACTTTTCCAGTATTGATTGGAAATAAAATAATGTGCTTTCAGATTTGTCTTTAACCATATGTCAGTGACTCTATCGATATCTCTGTTCAGCAACTTTCTAATCATAACAAATATTCTCCACAACAACATCCTTTATGCTTTTCTCTTTATCTATTCTATCACAAGCTCACCATTAATCATCATTTTTTTGATATTTTTTCTTTTCCCCCACTGTAAAACAGCCTCTGAGAGTTTCGTTATATAGAGGGATACGAATAAGAGCAAGATCCACCCATGTTTAACGGTATTGCCATTTGGCCTCCCGTCAACCTATGGATTTTATCTTGATGGGGATCTCCCCATACCCTCTCAATAACAGACGTTTCACTTGTCTGTTGGTTCCACCTAAAGGTGTTCACAGCACTATTTCTAATATCGGAAGGGACAGCCGATATTGAAATACGTGGACTCCCAGTGGGAGGAATAATCGTAGCGAAAGGAGGAATATGAGAACAGAAAACAAAGATAAAGAACTGAATCACAGACATTTTATAGGATTACGTCTTACCGATGTCGAACTGGATTTATTAGACCAAGGCGCTGCTTGTTTATCTGTTAGCCGATCAGAATATCTGAGGAAACTTCTATTGGAAAAGCAAATCCATCATCAGATTGAAGTTGTTGCAGACATGAACGATCTCAGAAAACTGGTCAGTGAATATGGAAAAATCGGATCGAATCTCAATCAGATCGCCAAGCATTTTAACAGTGGTGGCAGTCAGTCTCGTGCTATAGAAAATGAAATCCATCAGTGCATCACGGACTTATTCCTGTTGAGAAAAGAGGTACTGAAACTGGCAGGTGGTATGAATGGCAATCGTAAAACACATTAAAAGCAGAAATGCAAATTACTCGGCTGCTATTAATTACCTTCTGTTTGAACATGATGAAAAAACCGGAAAAAAGATTGTAGATGAATCCGGTCGAAGCATCCTGCGAAAAGAGTTTTATATGGATGGTCTGAACTGTGATCCGATGTCTTTTGACAAGGAATGTGAACTGACAAATGCTCATTTTCACAAAAATAAGAAACGTGAAGATATCAAAAGTCACCACTACATTATCAGCTATGATCCAGCCGATGTTACAGAAAATGGACTTACCGGTGAGAGAGCACAGACAATCAGTTTGGAACTTGCAAAGCAGATGTTTCCCGGATATCAGGCACTGGTAGTTACTCACACCGATGGCCACAATGAATCCGGAAATATCCATACTCACATCGTCATCAACAGTGTGAGGAAGACTGCAGTGGAAAGGCAGCCTTATATGGATAAACCACATGAAGAAGTTGCCGGATACAAGCATCGTTCCACGGATAAATTCATGAACACTTTTAAGAAAACTGTCATGGATCGTTGCCAACAGGAAGGACTTCACCAGATAGATCTTCTTGCTCCGGCTGAAAGAAAAATCACTCAGAAAGAGTATATGGCACAGAAACACGGCCAGCAAACAATAGATGAGATCAATCGGAAAATTATCGAAGATAGTCTCAAACCAACATCCACCGTATTCCTTACGCAGAAAGAATATTTGCGACAAGCGATTGATGAATGTGCTGTCACTTCCAGTAATTTTGATGAATTCCAATCTAAACTTCTGGAACTATTTCAGATCTCTGTGATTGAGCATCGTGGCAGATACAGCTATCTTCATCCTAATCGACAGAAGCGGATTACTGAACGTGCACTTGGAACACGATATGGAAAAGAACACCTGGAACAGACCTTCTTACGCAAGGATCCATTGACCATTCTCTACGTCAGATCTCACCTGCGCCTGGTTGTAAATCTCCAGACAAATGTGAAAGCAATGCAGAGCCCGGCTTATGCTCATCGGGTAAAACTTTCTAACCTGCAGCAAATGGCAAATACCATTATCTATGTGCAAGAACATGGATTTGATACACAGTCAGATTTGAAAAACACACTGCTTGCATCAAAGCAAGAACTAAAAGAAATGCAGACACAGGTTGCTCAGCATCGTTCCGATCTAAAGATCCTCAACGATCAGATTCGTTATACCGGTCAGTACTATGCAAACAAGGAAGTTTATTCCCAGTTTTCAAAAGCAAAGTACAAAGGAAAGTACCGAAAAGAACATGCGAAGGAAATTCAGAAATATGAAGAAGCCAGAAATTGGCTGAAATCCTTTTATCAGGATGGAAATATGACAAGCCTAAAAACCTTGACTTTGCAAAAAGAAAAACTGCAACAGCAGATAGCTTCCGAAGAAGAAGCAATAAGCAGCTTGAAAGAAAAATTAAAAGATCTGGATACTGCCGATCAGAATGTTGATGCCATTCTTCAGATGCAGATACCAGAACCAGTAAGATCAAAAAACAAAGATCTCGAACGATAACTATCACAAAACAAAGGAGGAACTATCACATGACACAAGAAGAATTTAATATTGTATTTGAACTTCAGATGAGAAAGTGTGCCGATATTCTGGCACATAAAAAGAAAGAATATACCGGTGACAATATTGACCGCCTCAGTGCATTCAAGATTGCTGCCGCCTTACAAAACTGCGATCCAAAAGCAGCACTGGCCGGTATGATGTCGAAACATGTCGTATCCCTTTACGATATGTGTTATTCCACTCTGTTACATTTTGACATGGAACAGTGGGATGAAAAAATCACAGACTGCATCAATTATCTGATCCTTTTAAAAGCTCTGGTAAAGGAGGAACAGGCCTATGGATCACATTGAAACAGCTATCTTAAACTGCTATGGAATCCGGGAAGCAGAACAGAATATGGTCTTTGCTGCCAGACTCACACAACACGGTCATACGATCCAGAACATGGCAGATCTGATGGATCTTTACCGTCAATCCTACAGTCAGAAGACTGTAGAAAACATTGCAGGGCTTCCGCATCCAACCGTGCAGAAATTCATGGTCATTACCGTAGCTGTTGTTGGTGCAAGCAGACGCTTCCTGGCACAGATCACAAGACATCAGAATGAAGTAAAGTACATGAGTGCATCTCTGCAGTACAGCAATTATTCCGGTCATGCTGCATTTGCTATTCCATATGGAATCATGAAAGCAGATAAAGAAATCCAGGATATTTACAAGAAAAGCTGTCAGTCAGATCTGGATCATTATGCAGAGCTTTGTGCCTTAGGCATTGATCATGATTCAGCCGGATATGCTACACCTCAGGGACTTCGAAACGTATTGATCATCAGCACGACACCTTACCAGTGGAAGCATATGATTGGTCAAAGAACCTGCCGAAGAAATACTGATGAAACCAGGATCGTGATGCTCTATATCTGGCAAAGATTGTACAAATTAAGTCCGATCCTTTTTGCACCGGATCTGACCGGTCCATTCTGTCAGAGAGGAAGCTGCATGGAAAAACAGATGTCCTGCCAGAATCCTATTTCAAAACTTTGGATGCCGTCTGATATTTTAAAGACTGATTATCCATTGCTCAGTAGGAAGGAGGTGAGCAGCCATAAAGATTAAACTGATTGACTTTGGTCTGAAAGCAGATCATCATCCCTTCCGACCACATGAAAATGATGCCGGTGCGGATGTATTCATGCCTTATGATTGCGTATTAAAACCAGGCGAGGTTGCAAGAATTCCACTTGGATTCGGTCTCATCATCCCAGATGGATTTGCCGGATATGTCTTTCCACGAAGCAGCATGGCAGCAAAAGGACTGGTATGCGAACTTCCACCGATCGACTCCGGTTACCGTGGTGAGATCCATGCCATTATCAGCAACGTGAGCACATCTTCTCAGACCATTCATAAAGACACACGCATCGGTCAGCTGGTGATCACACCGGTCGTGATCGCAGACTTTGTCCTGGACCTTGGTGAAGAACGAGGAACTAGGGCATTTGGAAGCACAGGAGAATAATACTATGATTACATTTGGAAGAAAATTAAAACACTTAAGACAGAAAAATCATCTCACTCAGAAAGAACTTGGCATGGCTGTTGGCTTTCCCGACAACTGTGCTGATGTCCGGATTGCTCAGTACGAAAGCGATGTCCGAACACCGAAAGAGGATCTTATGAAACTCTTCGCATCAACACTCGGTGTTCCGGTTGAACTCTTTACCGTACCGGTACTCTCAGAACCCAGAGAGTATGAGGCCGCGGAGTATTGGAGGTATGAACTTGGGGCAGAGTTGGGTTGATTTTTCCCCGCTAGCTAAAAAACGTCTGCGTAATGTCCGAAACGTTTTAAACCGTATAACACAAGAAAACTGATTCCACCGCAATGGATCAGTTTTCTTTAAATAATAGCTACTTCATTTTTCTCTTTTTATAGAGTCCTACAATCAAACCAAGACTAACAATCGCTATTAAAAACCATGCAACTATATTTGTTGTATCTCCGGTTTTTACCGTATTTATTATTTTCTGAATAGTATTTGGCTTATCTGGTTTTGAAGGTGTCGGATCCTTAGGCTTATCTGGATTGTTCGGTGGTGTTTCTGGTGAAACCCATTCAGCTTTTGGCTCTATCGTTACATTATATTCTACATTCCCATTAATTTCAGATGGTATATTAACAAGGAATGGAGCAGATTCAAATTTATCTGTACCACTTTCTACATTTCCGATCTGTGCAAGCAAATAAATTCCCTCATTTAGTTCACCAAAACTCGTGCGTCCCGAAGTATCTGTTTCTTGCATTAATCCGGAAATATTATTTTCTTTCGCAAATGCAAACAATTGTCTTGCTTGTTTTTCTCTTGCTTCTGCACTGGTATCTTGTAACGATATACCTGAATCTTTAAAACCATCTTCCCAGACCAGCTCATCATTTTTCATATATTGAATTGGAAATATCGAGAACTCTGCTCCGGAAAGAGTCACTTCTTTATCTGAGCTATTTCTCCCCTTGTAAATAATTTGAATGCTTCCTGTTCTGCTTCCTGCTTCAGCATGGATTGTTGAAATATCTATAAAACTACCGACAAGAAAAAGCAAAACGAATAAAATAATGTGAATACTTCTTATCTTCTTTCTCACCTTACTTTCCTCCTTTTTCTATCTCGTATACTATAAATTATAGCTATCATCAGCCCTATAAAAATTAATATAATTGTTACAATCAGCACTTTAGCAGTAAAAGACAACTCTGGTTTTATATTTGTATCAGGCTCTTGCTTTGTTGCCTCTTCATAAGGTATTCTCTCTCCACGAACTAAAAGTCTATGTGTGTTGATTGCAAATGGTGTACAAGTAACAAGTGTTGCATAATCCTTACCTGGTTCAATGGACAAGCTATCTGTCTCTTGTGGCAAAACCGTTAATATCTGATCAATCTGATATGCCAGTGTTTCATCTAAGACTTTAATGTAAAAAATATCCCCTACTTCCAGTTTATCCATATTGGTAAATAGTGTTTTTGTCGGAAGACCTCTATGTCCAGTCAGAACTGTATGTGTACTTTCTCCACCAACCGGAAGAGATGTACCCCAGAAATGTCCGACACCTGCCTGTAACACAGCTTCACTTGTTCCATGATAGATTGGAAGTTCTACATTAATCTTAGGAATGCGAATGTATCCCATCATTCCAGAACCATCTACGTTTAACAGGCTCTCATAGCGAGCATCTATTTCCACATCTTCCTGCGAAAATGGATCAATCAAATCAATATTTCCCAACATTTCCTTATTGTATGCTCTCGCATCTTCCAGCATTTGCTCTTTTTCTGCCTTACTTAACTTTACGCTTTCCTCATCATAATAGGATACAACTTTGGAACCATTCTTTTCATTCAAATAACTACTAAACGTTGGATATAACAATACGGAGAATGCAACCAAAAGCACAATCAGACGAAAAATATCTTTTATTGTTACCTTCTTTTTTTCTTCTTACTCTTCATTTCATTCTCCCTGTTGTTATACTTGGAATTGCGGTTACCTTCCGTGGAAGATAACCGCCAATTCCTTAAATATTATCTTATATCTCTGGTAAAATTATTATGCTTCTTTTCTTTTATCACGAATGAAGCTTACTGCTACACCGAATACAAGAATAGCTGCGATTACAGCAAATGCGATTGCTCCACGTCCACCAGTAGATGGAAGAAGAGAACCTGTGCTGTTTTCTACATCGATGATTTTATCGTCTTCTGCTGTATTGTTTTTCTTAACAGTCCAATTTGTATCGCCATCTTTTGTAATTGTAACTTTAATTGGATCTGTCAACTTGTTGAATCCTTCTGGAGCCTGTGTCTCTACTAACCAGTAGTCTTTAGCTTCAAGACCATTTACACGAAGGTTATATCCACCAAGATCTTTTTCAACGGATACGAATTCTGTAGTAGTAGATACTGGATCTACAACATAATTTCCGTTGCTTCCTGTTACTGTAATAGCATTTTCACCGTTTTTAGCATCTGTTTCAGATCTATATAAACTAAATTTTGCGCCTGCTAACAGTCCACTCGTTTTTTTGTTAATCTTTTTGATATCTAATGGGTATGTATTTGTTTTTGCTTCACTTGGTGTTGTAGTTGTTGTATCGCTTGGATTGTTTCCATACTCTAATGAAGCCTTGTTGTTATTTGTTACTTCTGCATCCTTATTTACTTTTGCATAATATGTAACTGTGAATGCTTTTCCTTTGTTTCCTTGATTAGCTCTTACCCATGTAGAAAGGTCAAGACTCATTTTTTTGCTGTTATTTGTGGCAAGTGCTGCTGTTGTAGGTGCTGTACTAGCATCTGTTCCATCTGTAAATGCTACTTTAACAGCTACTTTATTATCTGTACAAGCTGTTCCATTTGCATCATTTACAAAATCAAGACCTTTAGTTAATTCATCATTGATTTTATATACATATGAATCATATCCTGTTGTATCTGGGATTGCGCCTGTTACGGTATATGTTACTACCTGACCAATTTCAGCTGTTTCTTTATTTGCTGTTTTAGTAATACTTGGTGCTTCTGTTTTTAAGTTTACAGTATTTGTTGGTGCATCTACTGTAACTAAAGAAGACTGAATATCTTTACCACCTGTTACATATACAAGATAGTAACCAGCTGCTAAATCATTAAATGTATAAGATGTTTTATTTTCTTCTTTGATTTTTCCAGAATTTGCTGTAGCTGATAAATTCTTTGTCAGTGCCTCTGCAGTAAAATCATTTGCAAACTTCTGTACTGCAGTAGCGTTATCAGATCCAAGTTTAGTAACTGCTGCTGCAAAATCTTCATCTTTAGAAGTTTCATCAATTTTTAATACGGACGCAAGGGCAGCCTTATAAGTATTATTTACGGTATATGCGTAGTTTGTTGTTTCTCCGCTTTTTGACTCTGTCACATCAAATAATTTGTACAGATTAATTGTCTGACCTTTCAAATCCTGTGCTGGTTCTGTTGATTTTACATTAACTGTAAGTGTGTGTGCTCCTGTTGCTCCTTCTGCGGCAAATGCTGTGACAGACATAGCCATCATCATAATCGCTGCCAGCATTAATGCCATGATTTTTTTCATTCTCTTCATAACAATTGTCTCCTTTTCTTGAGAATTTTTCTTTTATAGTTTTTCTGCTTTTTTATTATCCTTGCATTTTTTATATCTCATTACGAAATATACCAGGAAAAGCAGAACAGCTATCAGGTAAATCAAATAACTTCCATATCCTCCGGTATCCGGAAGACCTGGGAAATGTCTATTAGTTATTGTGAAGGTAAATCCATCTGGCGATTTTATCTATCGTTGTTGTATAACCATCCACCTTTGCTTCTGTGATGGAATACGTGTAATAATAAATTTCATCTCCATCTGTCTTGTATGCCGGGAGTTTCTTTATCACCTCCTGCCACTTAGATTTATCGCTGGAACCTTTTATGGTGTAACTCTCGTAACCCGAAACTGGTTCTGTGTGTTCTATACTGCTCGCATCTGTCCAGGTACGTGATATTGTTACCGTAATACTGTTTGGTCTTGAATTATCAAAATTGTTTAAATCCTTCCAGATTTTATTGATTGTCAGCTTAATGTACTCATCACATGGATCCTGCGACTCGGACGGTTCCGGTGTATCACTATCTCCTGTGTTCAATGTTGTTTTGGTATCTGCCATCAATACTGCTTTTGCCGACGATTCATATGCTTTCAGTTCTGCTGTTGTAGACGATGTATCATCTGTCAGCTTTGCATTTTTCAAAGTATCATAGCTTTTTACCGAATTCATATGGCCCAGTGTGTAAATATCCCATCCACTGGAAGCGTCTTTTTCATAGCTGAGGTTCAACCTGTCTGAATTCTTTTTGATCTGATCCAGTGTCTTCTCCAGCTTTCTATAAATACGGTAATTGTTGTCCTCACCTTCCACTTTTTCCAATGTGTTGAACTTATATTGTGAATCTAATTTACTTATTCCGCTAAATGGTCCGACAAGATCTTTTGTTCCCCGAACCACGTCACAGTAATACATGTTGTTGTTCTTCAATAATCCTTCGTCGTTGAATCCAACAAAGCCGCCACTTCGTCCATCTTCTGCAGAACCATCTTTATCATTTCCGGCTCCACCGGCATAGACGTCATATCCATAGCTGATACCATAGACATTACTGTCAGTGATTTTTGTTCGATTCGCCTTGATCAGACTCACACTGATATTGGATTTGGCATCATTATCATTCAAAAGTCCATTTTCATCACATGGAAGTTTGATGGATGAATCTCCAATCGTAATAATTGCAAGATCTGTCTTCTGCTTGTTATCTGTTGACTTCTTCGAAAGTCCTACAGAGATATCCAATCCAAGCAGATTTACGTGAAGCAGTTTGCCATCATACAGTGCATCCACTTTAATAATTCCAAGATTAATCTTCAGAAGATTGGAGTCCTGGATTTTATCCAGATATAATGCTTTTATAAGTTCATTAACAAGTGAGAATATTACATTCACTGCTCCTGAATCCAGCTTCAGATCTGCAAGATAAGCGAAACTTGTTCGTCCTGCAAATCCGCCGGCTGTTCCACCTGACGCTACCTGTTTCAGTCCAATTTTCTGGTTCGTTTTGTCACCTGCTGTACAATTCGACATTCTTGCAAGATTGGCATATCCGATAAATCCTCCGGCAATCTGCTCATCTCCATTTGTACTCTGCACGGTGTAACCGTCATCCGTTCCTGTAACTGCACAGTCATCAATGTGAGAACCAAAAATGTCCATAACTCCAAGAGCTCCACCAAGTAACTGTCCTGTATTATCTCCAAGAACATCGATCTTATCTGCCTTAACCACTCCGCTCTTTCCAGAATAGCCTACAAATCCACCGACACTATTTAAACCTCTTACATTACTTAATTCTGTTACTTTACTGTTTTTCACAGAACCATTTAACAGTGAGCCACCAAAACCTCCGGCCGTTCCGCTATATGTAACCTGATTGTTCTGTCCAGATTTTATTGCTGTGTTTGCACTGACACTTAAGCCAGCATCTTTACTTCCGTTTACAGTTCCGTAATATACATAACTTCTAAATGCATCCAGCACATCGGTTCTTCCAAGCTTTAATAATTTATCAAGGAGCGAGGTTTCATTTCCTGCACTGATATTGGCAACTCCGGCTACATCAGCAACACCGAAGCATCCTCCGGCATATTCACCTGCGACTACGGAACGGATATTCTGTACAGAAACTCCTGCCTCTTTCGTACCCTTCTCACCGAGTACAGTTCCTTCCAGATTTCCGGCAAATCCTCCGGCTGCTTTTGCATAAGAAGTGTTATTACTTCTACTTGCGTAAGCACCATTTACGATGATTCCCCAGTCGTCCCAGGATTCCACATCTGCATAACGGATCGTTGCGACTGTAGCATTTAATACTTTTATCAAATCTGACGGTGTACTTAACAGTTTATTCAGAAGCTGGCTGAGCAATCCTTCTCCTGCAGTTGGATTCAGTGTTGCTACACTTCCTGGTCTAGAGCTTCCGACGAATCCACCGACATAACTTCTTCCGTCAACTCGTCTCAGCTTTGTAACCTGGCAGTGAGCATTATTTTCGCCCCAGATCTGTCCACCAATCAGTTTTCCTACATAACCTCCTGCATAACCACAGGCATCCTTGGCATTGATTCCTTCTGACTGAACAATTAATCCACTCTGATAACCTTCCACAGAAGACTGCTTAATTACTGGTACAAATACATTAAGAACATCTATCATTCGTCCTAATTCCAGTTTAAGACCGAGGATATCAACTCCTCCGAGATTTGCTGCTCCGCCGTTTATCATTTCTCCTGCAAAACCGCCGGCACAGCGAAGCCCTTTAATTGTCTTCGCCTGATAAGCCTGTCCATTTGTAATGGTTCCAGTCTGCATCGAACCAACATAGCCACCGGCTGCACCGCCATTCGCCAGTTTTATTTCATCCCGGTAATTTTCTCTTCCTGCGACAACATTGTATCCATATATATATTTCCCAATAATCGCATCAAGTTCTTCTTGACTGTTTACTTTACCATTCTTTGCAAGATCACTTCCGTAACCTTTATATTTACCAACGAATTCTACCCAATCATTCCAAGTTTTATAATCCATCAAGGCAAGTGGACCGTAAACTGCCGTATTTTCTTCCGTCGGATAGACAACACTGAGTGCTCCCAGGATGTTATCTGATTTTACCAGTCCCCACAACAAGGACAGGTTTCCGGTACTTGCCGTATCAGCTGACTCCATAAGTCCTGTGAAGCCACCAGCAATTTCTTTTCCGTATACCGAACGGATTCTTACTGCTTTACAAGTACCTGTTGGTTCGGTATATTCTTTACCTTTCCAATTCTTTGTATTGTTTCCCCAGATGTGACCACCTTCATTATGTCCTGCATAACCTCCGGCCATACCTCGTTGTACCTGTGTTGTGGAAGCCGCATCTGCACGAACTGCACCACCGCAAGGAATACAAGTCGTAGAGCTGTTTCTGATCGTCGGTACAAAGTCCTCCGCTAATGATGCCAATGTATCTGACACATCAACAAGACCACCTAAGATACCAGTATCGCCAAGTACATTTGCCACATTTCCGGGTTCAAGATCTCCCACGTAACCACCGGCTGTAATCTGTCCAATGATATAGGAGAAGTTATTTGCGTTGGAATCCTGAATATGTCCGCCAGATATCTTTCCGGCAAAACCTCCTGCATCACCAAGTATGTCATTTGCTGAGGCATCGGATGCTTTATTTTTCCAGGTCGCTTTTACTGCAAAACCTCCAACATTTCCTGTAACATCAGAATGTTCTATTGTAGAAACAACGACATTCAATGCATCCAGCACATTATTGATTCCTATCGATTTACCAAGTACGCTCAAACCTTTTCCAACGGAAGCTGCCGAACCAATATCCATATATCCGATATATCCACCAGCATATCTGGCACCCGTTACCGCATATTCGCTGTCTTTTTCATTGAAATATGTCGGTGCATCCTGGGTTTCCAGATTCGTCGGTGCTTTCACAGTTGTGTGCTTTAGGTTCGTAACATTACAGTAGCTTACCTGAACACCGCTTCCGTAACCGATAAATCCTCCAGCACTTCCGGAATTGCTGTCGTCTGTTTTCGTTTTGTTGGCAGTAACCGTAAATCCGTTGTCTGACTTAACTCCGGCATACTGCACATATGGAATGTAGGCATTAATCAGATTAAGCAGATCTCCAACATTTATATTCAGACCTGTGATTCCGCCCAGAATGCTGATTCCACCTCCAGCATCTGCCAATGCTCCGGAGTAAACATTTCCGCCAAAGCCTCCGGCATAAGACTGCCCGTTTACATGATCCAGATTATAGACAGAATAATAGCTACCTTCTCCTGCGCCTTGGTTGTTAACCGTTCCACTCTGGAAGTTTCCGACAAAACCGCCAGCTGTATCTGCAGCAACTCCGCCTTTATCAACATAAGTAACCGTGCACTCTGTATAAGAAGGAAGCAAGTACGTGACAGCACCTAACAACTTATTTGCATTTAGCAAAGCCTTGACATCCGCTTCACCAGCTACATCTGCAAGACCTCCGGTCTGTGAAGAACCTACAAATCCTCCTGCAAAACCATCTGTATCATTTGCTGTTACTTCTTTTAAATTTTTCACATCAGACTTAATGATCTCACAGCTGTTACTCTTTCCGATGAAACCACCGGCTGTATAATCCACTACTTCGCCGTTGGAATTTGCACCTGTTGCTTCTACAGTCATGCCTCCTGCGATGCCATTTACATGAGCTTCATTGATTTTAACTCTGACACCTTCTGCCACAGAAAGCAGATTTCCTACTTTCAGCAAATTGTTTAGTCCTAACAGATTCAAAGTCAGTCCGTTTCCACCAGCCAGATCTCCCGGACCTGCACAACCGATAAAACCACCTACTCTGTTTTTTGCCGAAACAGATTTTACCTGATTCAATGTTACAGTATCCACATCTCCACCAACAGCCTCACCAAGTGCTCCGCCGGCATAATTTTCTTTTGCTTCAACTATATATCCATCATTTACTCCCGTCACTGTTACATGATGCACAGTAAATCCAAGAAAGTTTCCGATTCCAAGCGTATTATTTAAAAGTCCTGTGACATTTGCTGTTGTTACACTTCCGGCAATACCTCCGGCACGATTTTCACCTGCCGTAACTGTTTTTAATCCTGTGAGCACGTTATCTCTTTGGGCTACACTGCTCACATCCCTTCCGCCATGTTTCCAATACGGAAGTTTATTTAGATACTCTGTACTGGATTCTGCAATATAGACGCCATCACCGCCACCAAGAATACCACCAGAATAACTCTTACCAGCCTCAACTGAAACAGATGAACAATCCATGTTACATCCCAAGATTGCTGATGGTGCAATTCCTACAAGTGACAAGAGCATACCTGCTTTTTCCGGATTACTCGACAAAAGACCTGTCAACAAGTCTTTCACTGTTGTTAAAAGGCTTGCATCCTTGACTTCTTTATTTCCAAGGTTTGTAATCCATCCAACTGTTGAAATACCACTCACACCACCGGCATAACTTCCGCTTGCTTTAACTGCAATGCTTCCGCTCACTCCGCAATTGACTGCATAGCTGTTTGTCTGTGCTCCTACAATACCACCTTGATAATTTTCACCAGATACTGAGACATTACATCCTGTCAGATTGCAATTTAACAAGATACTCTGTGGCTGCATTACTCGAATAAGTTCAACACCTACATCACTTAACAAACCTCGGATTTCTGCATCTCTGCTGATTCCTGCAAATCCTCCGCCGTATTCTTTTGCCGTTACAGAATAACTACTGTTTTTCACGGAGCAGTCAAAGATTCTTGTTCCTACCTGCTGTCCTACAAAACCACCTGCATAATCTTTATCCGCAGCTCCGATAGTTCCTGCCAGATTCTCTACATGACAGTATTTGATATTTACATTTTTGTATCCAGTAGGGATTAAACTACCAACCGGCAATGCATTGTCCAGAAGAATTGTGATCAAATCTCCAAGCCCAAGTCCCGGAATTGCATTTAACAATGATGATAATGCATTCACCGTTACTCCAAGAGCTTTTGACAATCCGTCATACTCTGTTACTCCTTCTGTATAACCGACAAACCCACCAGTACGATCATTAATATTCGAAACACTGACTTTTCCTGTCACATCACAGTTTTCAATGGAAACATCACCCACTAGCCTTCCAGCGAATGCACCTGTTGCATAAATCGTCGGATCCTTTGCTCTTGCATTTAAAAGTGCTGATAATGTATCTTTCAAATTCAGGTTTACGTTTCCAAATGTTAAAACTCCTACTAGTAAATCAACTACACCACCTACAAGCCATCCAAGTCCTGATGTGAGTCCACTTATTATGGTCTGAGTGTTTTTATGTTTATTCGTGTTATTTTGTACATTTACATTTTGTAATTCCAGGTTTGATACGGAAACCGTTCCGGCGCTGACACCAATGTTGTTTACATTCACCTCATTCGTAATTGTTCCAAAAATCCAATTCCTATATACTTAGAACCATCCATTTCTTCTGTCTGGTTCACATTCACATTAGAAATTACAGGTTTTCCAGTTGCCAAAATAGAATTTCCATCCGTAAGTGTCGCCTGTCCATCTGCTAACTTTGCACCTTTGATGTCCCCGACACCATAAGCGGTGTCCACAGATCATCTTCTTTATTTGAGTTCACACCATCCTTGGATAAGTCAATATCTCGAAAAATGATGTAATTTGCATTGGATGAATATTTTAAGCCACCATATTCTTGCTTTAACTTCATCAGACTCGCTGTTTCATTGTCAGGTAACCCTTGGTCGTTAACACCACATAAACTACCAGTTCCTACTGTAAGACCACCCAATAATGTCCCTAACAGTCCGCCTACTCCCTTCAACAGACCCGTAACAATATCATCGCTTGTCAAATCGACATCTGCCAGCTTATACTTACCATTATCTTTATAATATAGATACGCAGTTATCACCTTTCACTGTATCTGGCTTTTGTTGGAATCCAGAAAGATGGGTAGTTGCCCCATTCTGCAGCAACAGCATCAAGTCCAAGATCCGCATCGCCTGGATAGTATGGTGTGTAGAAAGGCTTTCCGCCAAGTAATCCGCTTACTAACCCCTGACGGTAATAAACATACAGTCTCGGAGTTACGCTCTTATTGCTTCCAATCGCCCGCAACTGTGACTCATTTCCGATCAGAATATATTTCTTCCCGGAAACTTCTACATATAATTGTCCCGGTTTTGTTCTTCCATCTGCATGTTCACCATCTAGCCACTGAACTCCATTCGCTGATTTTTCTGTCAATTGATCTGCAACCAGTTCTGGCTTATCCGAATTAAACTTCTGCGATAACACATAATTATGAGACTTACTATAAGTCAGATACTCCTGATCTTCTCCATCCGGGTAAATCATCTGCCCCATACCAAACTGTGGTGCATCATAATCCATCGACATAACTGGTTCGGTTTCAGATTCTTCCTGTGCAAGTACCATTAACTGATATGGATTGTATATGTAGATTGTATCCGTTTCCTTATCATACAGCGTTGGTGTTTCGTTTTCTCCTAGTTTCGTACCTGTGATAGTTCCGGTAAAGGTATCCGGTACTGACCAAATCTGTTCCGAGTTCATCTGAATGTCATTCATCAAAATGTACTGGGCATCTGCACCGTATTTCAGCTCTGTGCCTTCACTCTTTACTACTTCTCCAGAACCAATCTTTCCATCCTTATCACCTGTGTAAATATAAGCATCTGAACCAATCTGTTTTAATTGTTCATAATTATAAATGCATATTTTACTATCCTTATAATAAGCATCTATATTATCTGTTGATTCCGTTTTAACATTTCCACTTGGCGATTCCGATTCGTCATTTTTCGAGTTTTCACTTGTTTCCCCCGATATCTTAGATTCGGATTCCGTGGAGCCATTTATTTCATCTGAAACTGTGGACTCGGTTGATACTTCACCATTACTCTTATTGGCATCATCAGAAAGTGTCACTTGACTAGTGTTGGTACCCGATGGATTTACGTCTGCCGCATCCGCAATATTCACTTGAGAAAATAAGATAGCCATACATAGTATTACTGCGATAATTCTGTTCTCTATCCTTCCTTTTTTCTTCATATCTGGACCTCTAATCGGAATAAAAATTCCTACCCTTTACTCAATATTGCATTCTAATATCTAGAATGATTTTTTAGCATAAAATAACTAATTTTATTATAATATCCGTTAAATTTTCTTTCATTTTCATCAAATACCTACTGGACTTTTTCCTTACTCTTCTCTGTTTGATTCTACTTTCTGCACCCACTCTTTTTGCATAGCCGCAGTAAAAAAACATTGAAGCAATTTCATGGAAAACGCTCCACATTCAGCATTTACAATCATCCTTACCGCCTCGGCATGTTTCAGTTTTCGTTTATATGGTCGCTCACTGACCAAAGCATCATAGGCATCCACCAAACCGACCACCTGAGCACAAAGCGGAATCTGATCTCCCTTTAAACCGTCCGGATATCCAGAGCCATCAAATCTCTCATGGTGATGTCGGCAGATTTCATAGCTGTACTTATTCAATTTCTCTGTTGTCATACCATTCGGAAATCTCAATGTCATCTCTGCACCGGTAATTGGATGCTGCTTCACGACTTCCATCTCGTCTATCGTTAATTTCCCATTTTTATTCAATATTTCTATCGGTACCCGGATTTTACCAATATCATGGATTGGTGCCAGGTGTGATACATTTTCAATCTCTTCTTCGGTAATTCCATATTCCGGATAATTTTTCTGCAGTTGGCGATAAACCTGCTCCGTATAAAAACTAATATCATCCTGATGTTCCGTTTCCACCAGATTATTGTGATTCAATACCGCAACAAGCAAAGAAACCATATCCCAATACTGTTTCGTGATATTCTTTTCTTTCTTCCGCAATTCCTGTTCCATATTAACAATCGTATCTGGAATGACCTTCGCATTATGTAATGTGAGAATGGCAATATTCTCCGTCTCATCTACATATCTTTTTGCTTCCATCCAAATATAAGAATCTGCTTCATTATCACATGTTCTGCGGTAGGACATATCATCTTCCATACAGCCGTCTACTAAGTGTTCCGTAAGCTTTTCGCTTGTCAAAAATCGTCTTAACTTCTGGCGATCCTGTTCATATACATATTGTTCTGTGTACTTCCTTATAAACTCATCATAGGTAGCTGAATCACTTACTTTATCATAGACTTCATGTACGTGGGAATAAATACATTCATATGTTTGATCCTTTAAATTCAATTTTATAACTACATAAAAACGTCCAAAATATTCATCTTTGCCCGGTTGAATAATATCTGATATTTTCACATTTTCCAGCCTGTTATTATAAGTGTTCTGCAGATCCAGTAACACCTTATGTACCTTGCAGCAATCTGAATAATTTCTGGAACAGTATCCGTCCTTCTCCAGACATCTGCTAATTGCCATTGTTGACTCTGTACAGTTAATAACGTCCATAAGAGAAATTTCTTCCGGTCGTTTTTCCAGCATATAGCCTCCATTCGATCCCTCTGCCGCTTTAACAATTTCTTTTTCTTTTAATTGCTTTGTTATTTTAGGAATGTAACTTGCCGGAATATTTAATTCACGAGATAGTTCTGCTGTAGTTATTACCTTATTTTCTGATGCTAGATAACATACGATTCTAATGGCATAATCCGTTGTATTTGTAAGCTGCATAATGTCACCCTCTCTGTCCGTCCCCAATAATGATTTTTATCCTGAACATTTTTCTTGTTTCTTTCATTGTAAAAGGAAGAATCATACTTTCAGGTTCTTCACTTCACAAGCACAATTCTTCCTTTTTGCCTTAATGATATTTTCTTTTTACTTTTCTGAAAAATACCATGCTTCCAATGCCAATCAGTAAAACCACAATCAGCATCATAATCCAGCTATTATTCTGAATATTTCTTCCGGTTACGGGCGGTGCCACGGTTGATGTATTTGTAAATTGGATATCTTCCGTTCCTGTTGCTGCCATTGTAAATGATGCTGCTTCTCCAACGGTTTTCGATCCACCATTTATCGAGTATGACACCTCGAAGTTTGTTCCCGGTGCTGTCTCCGTAACGGTATATGTCCATCCTGTCGGTAAGCAACTGATATCTACAGATTCATCTTTTTTCAATGTAAAGGCTGCCTGATTATTTGTGAAAGTCAGTTTTTCTGCTGTTCCATTTCCTTTTTCAATAACAGCTGAAAGATATCTTCTCCCAGTGTCGTTTCCTGTCTGGGAAGCTGTTTCTCATTATTCTGTTCTTTCTCAACCTGTTTCTTTTTCATGATTCATTCCTGCTTCATATCAACTTAGATAATCAAGGTATCCTTTTATGTACTGGTTAAAGTATAGCACTTGTTTTTTGCAAAAATAATACAGAGAGTAGGAAGATATTTTCACGTTTTGCTACAAAAAATTTGTAGTTATCGGTTTTTCGCAAAAAAAGAAACCATACCATAGAGATATAGTTTCTCTTTGAATTACAGTGTTTCTGCCATTTTGAATAAAACGATTCCATTTCTAACAGCCAGCATCTCAGCAGAATTCTTGAAATCAATGCCGGAAATATCTTTTATTTTTTTCAATCGCCCTGAAAGAGTACGATAATTTACATAGAGTTTTTCAGCTGCTTTATTCGCACTCTTATCACAGTCCAGATACGCCTGCAACGTTTCAATCAGTTCTCCATCATGTTCTTTATCATACCAATATAATTTCACAAGTGACTCTGGCACATATTCCATCAGTTCATCACGATTTTTGATTTTTTCAAAAATCTGGAAAAAACCGAGCTTAGAAAAATCGGCTACCGATATATTCTTATCACCATAGAGATATCTGAGCATATCCATATAGTCTATGATTTTCTTTGAATCCTTAAAAGATTTTTTCAAATCTCCATATCCATTAACAATACTTCCAATGCCAATCTGAAAATCCGTTGTCTTATTTCTGTGAAAAATCTGTTTCTGTACTGTCTGATATAATTTTTCCATTTCTTCCCGGAACCCTGCTTGTGTTTCCCCATGCTTAATTTCATGAATACACACAATCTGATTCAGATTCCGGTAAATATGTTCATCCGGAAGTAATCTCTGAATCTCGCCTTCTATCACTCCGATTTCTTCTAATTCTTCTTTTGTATAATAATCTTCGCTATTGCTTGAAATCGTATGAAAACTTACCACACAATATTGAGCTGTATCTTTCAATTTTAGCATTCTTGCAGCTTTACTCAATTCATCGCCCGTTAATAAACCATTAAGCAAGCTATATTCAATATCTCGTTGATATTTTTTTTCTATCTCATTTTTAGCATATGTTTCCATAAAACTATACTGTAAAGTAATAACAGCATTTTCCAATGCCATATAGTCCAGTATTGTTAATGGCATATTCACTTCCGTGACTACCAAATAAATTTCTGTTCGGCCTAACACATGTATTTTTGTAATATATTGCGTATGCTCTTTTCTCTGTTTTTTGTATTCAAATCTGGTAACAATATCCGGTTTATATTTCTCAACATTTTTCTCAAATACAAAATCAGACAGATCCTGCGTTGTGGACGCACAGCAAGTTAAGTTACTATAATATAACGCTACCGGATTATCAATCATGGAAGACAATAGAAACAAAATATTTTTAGTTGGATCTTCAAAATCCTCTCCATCCAATAATATGTTAGAAATATTGTCGTGTGTCAATTTGAAATAAATCAACCGTGCGATATTTTCATCATAGATCTGCAGAATAACATATTTTATAATACCCCAATAATACTCATCTTCCGAAATTTCTATCACTGGAATATTACGTTCCGAACAAAACTTTAATAAAATATCATAATAATTGACTTTCTGTACCATGTCCGGATGCTGCTTTATAATAAATCCACTGACCTGTTTCTTCTCCAGTTCATTCAAATGTTTCCGAAACTCTCTGTCCGTTTCTCCGAAATACACTTTCATA
>ENA-OQDC01000776-OQDC01000776.1-human-gut-metagenome-genome-assembly--contig:-NODE-776-length-19964-cov-7.724001_pt1 | contig 19964 bp, 19 predicted proteins | sample MGYA00242770_ERZ504601 | MGnify/ENA primary metagenome ERZ504601 (study PRJEB26092, sample SAMD00036305) | human gut metagenome | host: Homo sapiens | study: EMG produced TPA metagenomics assembly of...
ATTCCACACGGTTTCTTTTCTTATGCATTCAGTATATCACTTTTACCTGGTTAATCAACCAAATTTTGTTTTCATAATATTTAAAATTTCATGTTCATGCGCATTATATTCACTGCACTTGGAATGCCAAACTTGCATTTCAAGTTACTTTACCGCACAATCATTTCTTATGAGTTTCCAAAATCCATGTTCACATTTTACCCTATTTTTCTCATTCTGCCTACTGCTATTTTTCATACAATAATGAGGTCGCAATCCACGACCTCATCACCTTCATTTAAACATAAATCAACTCTTTGAGAATAATCTCTTCTGCAATTGCTCTGTGCTGATTAGCAGCTCTTACCCATGCCATTTAATCTGCTTCTTTGTCCGGCAGTGGTTCTTTTTCTTCCAACTGTTTCAGAATTACCTCTTCCAGTTCTCTGGCTGCCTTGTCCACTTCCAGAAGATGCTCTCCAATGGTATCCTGTAAAAGCATCACCTGATAGGTTGAATTTCGATGGTTTTTTTAGATAATCTCTGCGAAGTAAAACCATACTTGCCAAGTTGCTCCATCTGCTCACCGGATTTATAGGTGAGATTCAAGATCAGATATCCATTTACATCCGTGTACGTTATATAAATAAGACATTCGCAATCCGCTTTCGCTACTTGCTCATGAACGCAGTTGCTTCGCTACCTGCGTTCATTTTATTAGCACTCTCCATTTCTCATCATTTTTGACCACAAATTTACGACAAATCTGACACTGCTTTACAATACCAGACAAAATGACTGATGCCCCGGAAAGCCTGTAAAACAGGCACTTCCGGGATACACAAGACAGGACAAAAATCGACTTTCATTATCAAGAGGCGAGTGCTAATTTTTTAAAATTTTTTAAAATTTTTATCATATACTGAAAAACTTCAGTTGACCAAGATACAAATTATAATTTCTTAGCTAATTTAGCTTCACGTCGCTTCTCTAAATTAGAAACAATAATACTACAACTAGCATCTCCAGTAATATTAACAGTAGTACGTCCCATATCAAAAATACGGTCAACTCCTGCAACTAACGCAATACCATCTACTGGAAGTCCTACAGATGTTAATACCATAGCCAGCATGACCATTCCAGCTCCTGGAACTCCTGCTGTTCCGATGGATGCTAAAGTTGCTGTTAAAATGACTGTTAACATCTGAGATAGCGTTAAGTTAATTCCGTAACAAGATGCAATGAAAATTGCACAAACGCCCTGATAAATGGCTGTTCCGTCCATATTGATCGTTGCTCCTAATGGAAGTACAAAAGATGCGATCTCACGATCTGATCCTAATTTTTCTACACATTCTAAGTTGATCGGAAGTGTTCCTACAGATGATGCACTGGAAAATGCGAACATGATTGCTGGTAACATTCCTTTGAAGAACTGTAATGGACTTAATCCACCCATTGTTTTGACTGCCATAGAGTAAACAACAACTGCATGTACGATATAGCAGATATATGCTGCTAATAATACCATTGCTAAAGATCCGATGATCATTGCTCCGTTTTCAGCGATTACTGGACATAATAAGCAAAATACACCGATTGGTGATAATTTTAAGATCATTTCCATACATTTCATGAAGACTGCATTCAGATCGTTAAATGCTGTAACCAGACGATGGTTCTGTTCTTCTCCGATCAGGATGATTCCGAATCCAAGTAAAACCGCCATAACGATAACCTGTAACATATTGGCTTCAACCATTGGTGATACAAAGTTTGATGGGAAGATATTTACAAGCGTATCCATTAAAGATGTTGTTTCTCCCATTTTATAAGACAAGTTTGTTGTTGCGATAACTGGGAACATTCCTTTAAAAAGGTTTCCCCCGATCAGACCGATCGTGATCGCAAATGCTGTTGTACACATATAATATACAACTGTTTTAATCCGATAGATCCAACCTTCTTGATATCACGCATAGAAATGATTCCACACATAATAGAGAATAATACGATTGGAACGACGATGAATTTTACAAGATTCAGGAAGATTGTTCCGAATGGTTTGATATACGTGTTTGCAAATGTTGCATGATTCTGCATCAGAAGTCCTGCTGCGATAGCTAAGACTAACGCAATGAAAATCTGCATTGCCAAAGACATTTTTTTGCTTTTCTTTCATAGTATCTCTCTTTCTAAACTCAAAAATTTAATAGGCTCAAAATTTTAAACTCAAAAATTAAGGCACTGCTCCATTGCAATGCCTTATTTTTTGCATTTTTCCTTGATGATTTTATCATAATCATCTTGTGAAATCAATATATTTATACTTGGAAAACATGATAAAACTTCTTTTTAACTTAATTTAAATGAAAGAAGATCATCTCTACTTAACGGTCTTGTATAATAATATCCTTGAATCAAGTCTACACCCCATTCTTCTAATAGTGCAACTTCTTTTTGTGTCTCTACACCTTCTGCAACAACTTTATGCCCAAGATTCTGCAAGATCGATACCATATTCTTATATAATAATGCGATCTGCTGGTCTTCACAAATACCATCTAACATAGAACGATCAAGTTTCACTGTTGAAAATGGCAATTTCAAAATAGTATTCAAATTCGCATACCCTGATCCGAAATCGTCCAGACAGATTTCGATTCCAACTTCTCGAAAATCTGAAATTGTATTGTATAATTCCTCACTGTACTCTGTTGCAACTGTTTCTGTCACTTCAAACTGAAACCAGCTGTATGGAAGTTCTAATTCATTGATGATCTTAAACAGTTCCTGACTATATCCAGTTTTCAACAACTCTAATGGTGAAAGATTGATCTTGATGCTTCCAATCTGTTTCATAAGTGCCGTATGACTCTTCATAAAGCGACAGATTCTTCGAAATTGCAGCTTTCCAAGTTCAATGATCTGTCCATTCTTCTCTGCAAGATTAATAAAGATATCTGGCGGGATCATTCCCAAGGTTGGATGTTTTAAATGACTTAATGCCTCCATTGTCACATAATGACCATCTTTTACCGAATATAATGGCTGATAATATACTTCGAACAGATCATCCTCAATCGCAGTATTCATATATTTCTTCACACGCTGTTCATATAAGAATCCCTGTCTTGTTGTTTCGCTATTCTCTATCAACGTTGTCTTATCTGATTTTGGTTTTAACAAGATCAGATATTCAAGGTATGCCAACATCATATCATTGTCCACAAGCTCTTCAGCATCTGTTATTCCACAGATCGTTGCTGGAAAATCAATCATCTCATCTCCAATATCAAATGGTGTCTGAAACAACTCCATTACTTCTTGTTTTGTTTTTTCATAATCTGCTTGACTCATAGAAAAGATCAAAAACTGATTCCCATGAATTCGAAAAATATAATTTCCCTCTGTAATCTGATTTAATTCATCTGCAACATCGATCAGCAACTTGTCTCCTACACTGTTTCCATATAATTTATTCACTTGTTTTAACTTCCATATACTGATCTGTAATACATGGAATTTCTGTTCTCGTTTCATCTGTTCTGGAATCCACTGATTTAAATATCCTTTGGCAAATACGCCCGTTAGACTATCAACAACTGTCTGTGGATTATAAAGTGTCCAAAATATAATAAAAATACCAATGATCAGACCAAATTCCGTCAACAAATATTGTGAATAAACAGCCTCGATCGCTGTACATACGAATCCAACTACAACAAATTCCCAAACAGCACGAAGTTCATTTTTCCCATACTCATCTTGATGGAAAATGAAATTATACATTGCTATCACAACAAAAAAGAACGTATAGACATATATCATCAAATACCATGGCCCATATAAATATTCTCCATTTGTATTACAATAAAAAAACTGCCCATGAAAGATATTAAGGATCACAAGAGACTCCATAAAAATGACTGGAATCATACCAAGCATGATATTTCTTTTTTTCATCTTATGCTCACAATATCTCAAGATTTGTATCAACCCATAAAACACATATGGGATCAATACTTCCATCAGATATAAAAATGTCGTAACCCCAATGATCAGCGAATTATATGCTGGATTCCTCTTCTGGATCAACATACAGCTGACCAGATCTGAAATACTGCATAGCGCAGCTCCAATGATAAAGATCCAGAAAAGCTTTCCACTAATTCCTGTTAATTGTTTGTATCTTACAAAATGAACAAAAAGGATCAAGAGAAATATCAATCCTGCGATCAAAAAGTCCATATTATATTGAATCATTTCCCCCACTCTTTCTTCTCTTCTTGCTTTTTATGATAGTTTCCTTCGGGTCAAATCTTGCATAACCAACAGACACATATGGCAGCCTTATATCTCCAATTCTAATATTCCCCTTGAAATTTTATGTTTTCCCCTATGTATTTTAGTATATCATTCTAAAAACAATTTTGGAATCATGATTTCAATATAAAATGTATGGCAAACATGATCTGTAATACGAAGATTCCAGGAATCCCTAATTTAAAATACCATTTTCTTGTCTTATGATGAAAGACTGTCATCCCGATCATGGCTCCTATCGAACCGCCGATCAGTGCTAAACCGATCAGTTTTTTCTCTCTGATGCGCCATTGTCTTGTCATCGCTCTCCATTTATCTAGGCCGTATAAGGCAAATGTTATAATATTTATAATGATCAGATATAAATGTATATATGCCGATTGCATTTGTAAGTCTCCTCTTTTGCTCTCACAACTTCTTCCACATGTTTCGCAACCGTCGTACAGCATCCTCCGACTGCACTTGCTCCTGCTTTCATGTAGCTATATGCATATTCTTCGAAAGATAATGCAGACTGTTTTCCAAACCAGACTTGCCGTCTCACCGATTCGGTAGTATTCTTTCATCTATGATTCACTCTTTTCTCTCAAAGCTATTTTTCTTTATCATAGCATACTTTTGTTACTTCTGAACCATATCCATTGCAAATAAGGCTGCTCCAAGTGCCCCGCATAACTGAGCTTTATCACTGATCACAAGAGTTGTTCCAAGTTTTTCTTCCAGTGTCTTTACCAGACCTTTATTCTTAGATACACCACCTGTCATCATATAGCGTTCTTCTCCTCCAACTCGTTTTGCAAGAGCTGCTGTTTTGGATGCAACGGCTTTATTTAATCCGTGAACAATGTCATCGGTTTCTTTGTTCTGCGCGATCAAGGATACGACTTCTGATTCTGCAAATACCGTGCACATACTGGAGATTGTGATATCTTCTTTGTATGTAAGTCCTGCTTCACTCATCTGGTCCAGATCCATTTCCATTGTTCTTGCCATCATCTCTAAAAATCGTCCGGTTCCAGCTGCACATTTATCATTCATAACAAAGTTTGCAACCGCTCCATTTTCATCAAGACGAATGACCTTGCTGTCCTGTCCACCGATATCAATGACCGTTCTCACTTCTGGATTTAAGAAATGTGCTCCTCTTGCATGGCATGTGATCTCTGTGATACTTTTATCTCCATCGGTGATTGCCGTTCTTCCATATCCTGTTGTTACCATAGCATCGATATCTTCTCTCTGAAGTTTTGCCTGTTTTAGGGCCTCTTCCAAAGCTCGTTCTGCTCCCATCGCTGCTCCAGCACCTGTTGGCAGAATGATTCCTGTCACGATTTCTCCATCTTTATTCAAAATAACAACGTCTGTACTTGTAGATCCGCTGTCGATTCCTGCAAAATATCCTTTTCCCATTTTCTTCTCACCACTTTCTAAATTGTCCATATTCATGCTTTCTGCAAATGCTTCTAATCTTGTCAGTAACTGTCCGCTGCTCTGCACTGTATAGTCTGACTCGATCTTTAATAATGGCACTGTAATGTTTTGTTTTACCTGTGCATACTCAAAACTGTAGAAATCACAAAATTTGACCGTATGGTAAATGATCCCTTTTAAGTTTGGATCATTATACAAACGTTTTCTTCCGCTGTTATCCATCATACGCATACAAGGTGTCTGTCCTAAAAGTTCTGCCGCATACCATTCCATTAATTCATTAAAATCATCTGTCTTTGGTGGCTTTACTTCACCGACGCTTCGGTTATTGACACAAGTATCATTCTCCACTGAATATGGCATGGATTCTTTGACCATTTCATATAATTCATTTCCCATTCTTGCCCCAAGAACACTGATATATGGTTCTTTCTGCTTTTCTGGTTCTTTAAATGCTTCAACAAATTTCTTTTGATCAAATTCAGATCCTTTGTAGGCTCCATAGGCTCTTGCAAGTCCTTTTAACTGTAAAACAGTTCGTTCCCTGCTGCATTCTCCGTCACAGTGCAGCATATCGATCATATATAAAAAATCAAGTTTTCCACTGTCTTCCAGAATATCATAGACACTTCGGATCGTATCACAGCAGTTTACTAAAACCAGTTCTTTTACTTTCCCAGTCATAACTGCTTCTAAGACAGCTTTTCCAAATCCACAGATATTTGGATGTGCGATCTGATCTGCGAGATCAAATCCTTCCGGCATCTGGTTTAAATTCTCACATTCCCCGCCAAATGCCTGCAATAATTCAATTGGTGTATATTTACAAACGTAATATGTCTTACTCATCTTGTCCACCTTCCATTTCTTCAGCTCCAAGCATCTCTAAAAATGCTCCTAGTCTTGTTGAAGTCTGTCCTTCTCCGCCGTGGCTTCGGTCACATCCATCTCCGTCTAATAACAGCATTGGAATTCCTGCTTCTTCAAACTTCTTCTTGGCAAGCTGTGCTGCTCCAAGTGTATGTTTACATCCCCAGTGTCCAAACCAGACAGCTCCATCTGCTTTCACATCTTTTGCATGGCGGATTCCGGCTTCAATTCTTCTTACCGCACTTCCATTTAATCCATGATAGACCATTCTTCTCGCCATCGCATCGTATGGATCTTCTGGATCAAAATCAGGTTCGAATGTACGACTTAACTCGCATCCTGCGATCTGTGCATTCTCATTAAATGCCAGTGCTTCCTGTACTGCACCTGACCAGAATGGGATCGTGTGCATCCAGTAGATCTTCTTTCCTTTTTTCTTTGGTGCTTTTTCGATATCTTTTAATAACTGATCCACATATTTCTCTTCTTCTTTTGTTCCCAATAAAATATTATTTGTCATTCCTGCAAAAAGCGGTGTGACAAGATCTGTTTTGATATCTTTATCTGCGGATTTTTTCTGACATTCAATGAACTTATCCATCGTACGTTTGCTTCGTCTCATTCGTTCTTTTAGTCCATCTTCTGTAATCGTCTTTCCAGTACATTTTTCTAAAAATACTTTCAGATCTCTGATCTGATCTGCGACATATTTGACGTTATCTTCATTTTGCTGCATCGGTACATCGATCGCAAATGCTGGTACATCATATAGTTTTGCTAATGTTTTGAATGTTAGCAGATTTGCATCGCAAGTAAGGTTTGTGTATACGATACATTTGGGCTTTGGAAGGATCTTCTTCTGTGCCGCTCCCAAAAATGTCTTATGATAGCTGCATAGTGTTTCTGAAATTCCTGTGTTCTCTGCCTGCTGTAAAAATGCTCGTTCTGCATTTGATGCGGAAAGATAGCAGGAAAATGCTTCTACATTATATGGATGTAATCCTGCTTCGTGTAAGATCTCACATGGTGTAAAGATACTGACGATCGCACATTCCTGAGGATTCTTAAGTGGCATCAGCATCGTGTTCATCATCAGATGTGCGAGATATCTATCTGCTGGCAGTAATCGTTTGTCTGGTGTAAATTTATATTTTAAGTTCTGAGCTTCCCATCCAAGTTTTAATAATACTCTTGCTCTATCTGGATTTGTATTTGCCCATTTCTCGATATATTTTCCGTATGTCTCTATGATCTGCATATTTATTTCACATCCCTTTTTTTGTTCTAAAGAACTATATTACTTGTTATTTTTCAAAAAATCAACGATTAAATTTGGCACAATACATATATATATGTATACATTTTACGGATTTTTGTGATAAAATGAATTTCTATGCTTAAGAAAGGATTTGGTAATTTTATTATGAATAATGATAAAGAATTTTTAGCAACGGAACCCATTGGAAAACTGCTTTTAAGACTAGCAATTCCGACTTTGGCCGCTCAGATGATCAATATGCTTTACAATATTATTGACCGTATTTATATTGGACATATTCCTGGAAGTGGCGCTTTAGCTCTAACTGGAGTTGGAGTTTGTATGCCGCTGATCATGATCATTTCGGCATTTGCCGCTCTTGTTGGAAATGGTGGTGCCCCTCGTGCTTCGATCTTGATGGGTAAGAAAGATCTTGATTCTGCGGAAAATATTCTTGGAAATTGTTTTACGATGCAGATCATTATCTCTGTGATCCTGACTTTGATCATGTTCTTTGGAAACCGTACATTTTTGATGGCATTTGGAGCTAGTGAAAATACGATCGAATATGCGGTCAGTTATATGAATATTTATTCACTTGGTACGATCTTTGTGCAGTTAACACTTGGAATGAATGCGTTTATCACGGCACAGGGATTTGCAAAGACTGGAATGTATTCTGTTTTGATCGGGGCTGTGATCAATATTATTCTAGATCCAATTTTTATCTTTGCATGCCATATGGGTGTTCGTGGTGCTGCACTGGCTACGATCATTTCTCAGGCTTGTTCTTGTATCTGGGTGTTGAGTTTCTTATTTGGGCCAAAATCTACACTTCGTATCAAGAAACAGCATATGCCTTTGAGTGCTCCGGTGATCCTGCCTTGTCTGGCTCTTGGGCTTTCCCTATTTATCATGCAGGCAAGTGAAAGCATTATCTCTGTATGTTTTAATTCTTCCTTATTAAAATATGGTGGAGATGTTGCAGTTGGTGCAATGACGATCCTTACAAGTGTCATGCAGTTTGCAATGCTTCCTCTTCAGGGACTTGGACAGGGTGCACAGCCAATCATGAGTTATAATTATGGTGCCAAAAATGCAGATCGTGTAAAGAGCACTTTCTTCCTTTTATTAAAGGCAAGTTTGACTTATTCTGTGATCTTATGGGTACTTGTCATGGTATTTCCTCAGGTATTTGCAGGTATCTTTACTTCCAATCCTGCATTAGTTGCATTTACCAAAAATGCACTTCGTGTTTATATGGCAGTCATGTTCATGTTCGGAATTCAGATTTCATGCCAGATGGCATTTAACTCTCTTGGAAAAGCAATTTCTTCTATTGTTGTTGCGGTTATGAGAAAGTTTGTGCTTTTGATTCCACTCATTTATATCATGCCACATATTTTCACAGCTGATCAGACAACGGCTGTTTACATGGCAGAACCAGTTGCTGATTTTATTGCGGTGACATTTACAGCAATCTTATTTTCTGTTCAATTTAAGAAAGCTTTGTCTGCAATCCGTGAACAGTAATTGGTCAAACATAGACTTTGAGTATATTAAATATTTTTCTGAATTTTGGTCATCTTTCGGACAGATAGAAATTTTCTATTTATACTCAATACACCTCTGTTTTTACAAGTTAAAATCTAATCATGACAATCTCCACTTTCATCCCAAACCAATACCCCAGTCTCCATGGCTTCTTCATACTTCGATATCTTATAAGCTAATCTCTCCACCGTACTTTCAATCTGTGCTTTTTGTTCTTTCAAAGCATTCATCTGCTCCTGCAATAACTCTAATCTTGCAGGAATCGTATTATCTCCTTCTTTATATAATTTTACATACTCAATCATAACCTCTATTGGAAGTCCTGCACTTCTCATACAAATGGCTAATTCTACCCATCCCAGGTCTGATTCCTGATAGTCTCTGATTCCATTTGGCCTTCTCGTTACTTTTGGGATCATTCCGACTCTTTCGTAATATCTTAAGGTATCTGCAGAGATATCATATTTTTCTGCTACTTCTTTAATCGTCATAGTATTGCTTGCTCCTTTCTACTTATTTCTGAGTTTATTTTAATCCTTGGAGCAGGGTTTAAGTCAAGATTTTTCTGATCTCCTCATGTATATCTGGTCTTTTATATGATAATTTGTTAAAATGATTTGGATACCACTTTTAATCTGAAAAGATTTAGAAGGAGATTTCTATGACTTATTATGATATTTTATTTAGTTTCTTTATCTATGGTTTTCTTGGTTGGTGTACCGAAGTTGCATATGCTGCTTTTAAACAACATTCTTTTGTAAACCGTGGATTCTTAAATGGTCCGATCTGTCCGATCTATGGGATTGGTGTGACCGTTGTCGTTGCTTTGTTGCAACCTTATGTTGGGAATCTGATCTTACTTTATATTACTTCTACCATTCTTGTTACATTTCTTGAATGACTGACTGGATTTCTGCTTGAGAAGTTATTTCATCATAGATGGTGGGATTATTCTGAGCTGCCTTTGAATATTGGCGGTTATGTATGTCCTTTATTTTCTGCGATCTGGGGTGTCGCTTGTGTGTTGATCGTGAAGCTTATTTATCCTTTTACGGATAAACTGGTTTCATTTCTTCCAGTATGGTTTGGTAAATTCCTGCTTGTATTATTAACGATCACGATTTTCGTTGATGTTTGTATTACTGTTCAGGGTATTTTAAAGTTCAACAAACGTCTGGCTCTTATGGAGGATATTGCGAAAGAATTGCGTAATATTTCTGATCAGATCGGTGAGAATATTTATGACAGTATGATGGATGGCTTGGGAGCTCAGGATCGATTGAAAGCTCGTGCGGATGTTATTCGTGAGAAAGTAGATGAAGTGAAACAGGAAAATGCTGAAGAAGTCAAAGCTCGTATGGATTCTATGAAGCAACGTGCATTTGAACTTCGCACTAGATATGAAAACATGGCAAAGCTTCCTACATTCACATCTCGTCGTATCTTGCGTGCATTCCCTAAGATGATGCCTCGTGAGCATGTAAGAGAATTTGGACAGTTGTGCCGGATCTTGAAGAAGCGAAGGGATGAATTGAAGAAAAAATAGCTGGATTTTAAAAGGAATTGCTTAGTTGTTTGCAGTTCCTTTTTGTACTGTCTTTACATATAATTTATTATTTATTGATAGGCTGATAGATAAGTATTCTTAGTATAAAAATATAATTTTGTTGAAAAATGTTACTTATATAGCGTGAAATATTTCATTGGGACATTATACGCACCCCAGTGGTTTGGATAACTGAAATTATTGAATATTATAATTTCTCCTGTGCATAAATAGACAAATCCCCATTCACTCCATAAGCAATCGCACAAACGATCACAAATAGTACCATATTAGCTCCTCCAAATACTTCCAGTCCGATCATGATCGGTGCGATCAGTGTATTTGTGGCACTTCCAAAAACTGCTGCATATCCTAATGCTGCACATAACATTGGTGGCAGTCCGAATAGTCCACCTAGAATTACTCCAAGAGATGTTCCGATTGAGAATAATGGTGTAACTTCTCCGCCCTGAAATCCAATTGCTAATGTAAAGATCGTAAATAGCAATTTTAGGATCCAGTCATACCCGTAGATCGTCTGTCCTGTAAATCCTGCTGAGATCAGGTTTGTTCCGAGTCCGCTGTATCTTGATCCATAAACAGCAAATAATAATACCGCCAATGGAATCGCCATAAATCCGATTCTCAAAAACTGATTCATAATCTTTTCACCCATAAATGCTTTTAATTTGCTTAGTGAGAATGAAAATAATCGTCCTGTCAGTCCAAAAATAATCCCAAGGCAGATCACAGCTGCAATCGTCTTTGTTCCTGACAGATTTACTGTATCTTTCATTACAACTGAAAACTTTTCCAATCCAAGACTATGTGATGTAAATGCTGCTGTATATGCGGATGCTAACGCTGGAAGTAACGCTTCATAATCCATTTTCCCTATGACAATTACTTCAATGGCAAAAAAAGTTGCACTTAGTGGTGTCTGAAACAGACCTCCGAATCCTGCTGCCATACCGATCACTAACATTAATCTTCCATTCTCTGGGAATTCGAATTTTCTTCCGATTGCATGAGATAATGTCGCTCCAATCTGGACAGCAACCCCTTCTCTTCCTGCACTTCCTCCGAATAAATGCGTCAACCATGTCCCGATCATTACCAATGGAATTAATAATAATGGGATAGCATCTGTTTTTTGCTGTCCAGCTTCAAAGACAAGTTTCATTCCTTTTAAGCTTGCTTTACTGAATGCATAATACATTGCCGTAATCACTAATCCGGCAATTGGCAGGAATGGAAGTAAGTATTGATAATGTATGGTTCTAAAATCAGAGATTGCGATCAGTACTCTTCCAAACAGTGCATCAATTGCTCCTACGATGATCCCCACGATCACTGCCATAATAAAATATTTCAACAACTGCAAAATATAGCTTTTCTTGTCCATTTTTTTATAAATTCCTTTCTTCTATAGAGTAAAATAAAAAGCTGATAACCCCTGTGTCCATTACACAGATGTCATCAGCTTATTTTGTTAAGATATCATATCTTTTTGATCGTGTCAATTTTCACCAGCCACTGCATTTGTAAGTGTACAACGCAGTGCCATTCTGTTTTGACCACCATAGGTACAGGTAAATAGTGTCATATCCCATTTGCCTTTTTCCATTTGTTTTACATCGGTTCCTTTAATGATCTCTATATCAGAAACTTTGTATTCAAATCGATTCCCCTCTACATCAATAAACCAGATCTTGCTTCCGATGTCCAACGTCTTTAATCGACTGAAATGACTTCGGTAATTATGACCTGCAATGATGATATTTCTTTTGTAGACACTTCCTTTGTATCTTCCTGGTGCAATTTTTAATCCAGCCAGGCTCCAGTGTGACATTACTGGAAGCTGCAGTGATAATTCCGGTACTTCCAAAACTCCAATATACTTGATTCCATCGATCGTCTTTGTCGGCATCTCGATGTCAGGGTTCATCTTGTATAAAGAGCTTGTGTCTTCTTTTTTCATCACATGGGCCAATTTCTGTACTACATTGTCTGCATTTTCCTTTGCCTGATAATCTTCATAATAATTATGTATTGTTAATCCAAATGCTCCAAAAAGCAATATGCTTCCTACGATGATCCAAATCTTACTCTTTCTCATCATTTTCTCTCTTTTGTTTTATCATGCCAATCCCAATGCATAAAAGTCCTCCTGCTGCCAGAAATGGTAATGGCCACCATAATTGTCCTGTTTGCGGAAGTTTCTCTTGTGTCTCCTTGATCGTCTTTTTAGTAAATTGCTTTTTTAGACTTTTTCTCCGTTGTTGTAGGATTTTTTCGCAGTTGTTTCCTCATAATAATCATCACCCCAGTAAATATTTTTAATAACTACAGATGAATCCTGTTTTGAAACTGACACAATATAACCTTTTTATTTTCTTTTTCTCAATGGCTTCCCATTGATATTTTGAGCTCAAATCCTTCCATGTGTACTGCCAGTTATTATCCTCACTTAACTGTACTTCCTGATAAATTTCACCATTCTCACATACTTGATTCTTTTTTACCTAAGATAGAATTTTCCTCACCAGCATCGATCCAATTGATCTTTTCTGGATTCTCTGATGCATAAACATATTTCCCTTCTTTATCTTTTGCAAATAATATAACAGGGATATTTCCATATTTATATAAATAATTTAGTAACTCTTCTTTGGAGTACACTTTTTCAGAATCTCTCAATTTTCCTCCTTTGGCTCTCCAAATATAAAGCACCCCCGCTTGCTTTCTTTGTACTAATTATAGTACACACTCCCCAGTTTTTCACCCCCCTTAGTTTAGTTTATTTATTTTATACATCTCATCCTTTCTGCTTCATCCTCTTAATAACCTTAAGCCTCGTAAATTCCTCCCTCTCCTTCTCTTCCAACTCATTTGAAATCTTATAAACAAACCCAGTATAAGTCGGAATCGTAATATTTTTCAGCGCATTCGCTCTCTTCTGTGTTTTCTTAATACTCGTCGCCAGCCGATAAGCTGCATTTTCGACCATCGACAATTTGATTGTCAGATCTTTCACTTGTCGAAACGCTTCTCTTGCAACATCAATCGACTCAAATGTCCCATCCATCGCATAAGTCAGCTGGTTTTCATGTGCATCATATTTTACATGTGGTATCTCCGTTCCCATGATGCTTCTGGTCTGAATCTGAATCGAATCCTCGATTGGAACCGTATAGGCAAGTTCTTCGACCTTACTAATCCCATGCTGGATATTTGCTCTCTGAAGACATGCATATGCTCTTGTAAATGTCGTATCGATCTCTTCCTGAATATCTTTTGCCTCATCGATCAGATCCATCAGCTCACGGATCAGGATATTCCTTTTTTTATCCATCAGATCATAGCCTTGTTTTGCTAATGCAAGCGAGTTCTTGGCTGCGATCAGATTTCCTTTGGTTGGGAATTCTCGTGGGTCCATAATCTCACCACCTTTTTAGCTTTCCTGCTCTTTCGGCAGGTATTTATCGATGATCTTCGTGTCGATTCGGTCTAATTCTTCCCTTGGCAGAATCTTTAATAATTCCCATCCAAGATCCAAAGTCTCAAACATAGAACGATTTTCTTCTGATCCCTGACCGATATATCGTTCTTCAAATTCCTTTCCGAATTCCAGATATTTTTTATCGATCGGTGATAATTCATCTTCACCGATAACAGAGGCTAAGTTCCTTGCCTCTCCCACCTTTGCATAGGCAGAAAATAACTGGTTTGCAAGATCCTGATGGTCTTCTCTTGTGTATCCTTCACCAATTCCATCTTTCATCAGACGGGAAAGTGACGGCAAGACACCGATCGGCGGATAAATAGACTGTCCATTTAAGTTACGATCCAGTACGATCTGTCCTTCGGTAATATATCCAGTTAAGTCAGGAATCGGATGTGTGATATCGTCATTGGGCATTGTAAGGATTGGAAGCTGTGTTACAGAACCTTCCGCTCCTTCAATAATTCCTGCACGTTCGTAAAGTGTCGCAAGTTCGCTGTATAAATATCCTGGGTATCCTTTTCTGGATGGAATTTCTCCTTTGGATGAAGATACCTCACGCATCGCTTCTGCAAATGATGTCATATCGGTCAGAATTACCAAGATATGCATGTTGCAGTCAAATGCCAGATATTCTGCTGCCGTTAAGGCTACTTTCGGTGTGATCAGTCGTTCGACAACTGGGTCATTTGCAAGATTTAAGAACATACATACATGATCTGCAACACCGCTTTCCTCAAATGTTTTCTGAAAGAAATCCGCAACATCATGTTTGACACCCATTGCTCCAAAAACTACCGCAAATGGCTCATCAGAACCATCTCCTAAGGATGCCTGTTTTACGATCTGTGCTGCCAACTGATCGTGTGGCAATCCGTTTCCTGAGAAGATAGGAAGCTTCTGTCCACGAATCAGCGTTGTTAATCCATCAATGGCTGAAATACCTGTGCGGATATAGTTTCTTGGATATTTTCTTCGGACTGGATTTAACGGAAGTCCATTGACATCTCGTTTTACATCCGTGATCAATGGGCCTAATCCATCAATTGGTTTTCCGATCCCGTTGAATGTTCTTCCAAGCATATCTGCTGCAAGAGAAACTTCCATCGGATGTCCGGTCAGTTTCGTTCTTGTATTGTCAAGGGACATATTTTCGGTTCCCTCAAATACCTGAATGACTGCTTTATCTTCGTATAATTCAATGATCCTTCCAATTTTCTTTGTCTTTCCATCGACCGTAAATTCCACGATCTCATCAAAAAATGCGTCTTGTACCCCTTCCAGAATGACAAGCGGACCATTGATGCTGCTTAAGCCTAAATATTCAATTCCCATAATCTATCCGCCTCCTTATGCATTCTTTTCCAGTACTGCGTCATAAAAATCATCAATCTGTTTGTGGTAAAGATCCAGTAATTGCAGATTATCATTTGGAACATCATATTTGATCGCAATGACTTTCTCAAAGATTCCTTCTGCTTTTAACACACTCATCGGCATTCCTCTTGCCACTAATTCTCTGCTCTTTTGGTATAGATATAAAATGACTTCCATCATTTTATATTGCTTCTCCATAGATACGCAGGTGTCGTCTTTGTGGAATGCATTTTGCTGCAGAAATCCTAATCGAATTACCCTTGCAATCTCTAACGTTAATTTCTGATCATCTGGGAGAACATCTCCACCGATCAGTTTTACGATCTCCATCAGACTGCTTTCCTGATTCAGGATTGCCATCAACCATAGCACCCATTTCCTTAATCATAGGAATAAGTGTAGCTACAAAAGGAATGTTATCAATAAATGCTGAAGCAATAGCACTGAGCCATAAGATAAGCATTGTGGAAGCAGTAACATTTCCAGATGTTATTTTTATAGCTTCTGCTGCCATAGCCTTGATAACGCCAGTTTCTACTAAACCGCCAACTAAAATAAACAAACCAACAAAGAAGAAAATAGCAAGCCATTCCAAACGACTTAAGATATTTGCAATTCTTTTTTCACGTCTACTTACAGTGATCAACATCAATATAGAAGCACCTGCCAAAGCTACAGTTGCCGATTCTAAACCAAGTTGAGAATGGAACATAAATGTAATAATAGTTAAAAATAATACAATCAAACATTTTTTCAATAATAAAGTATCTTTTAACTCTTCTTTTTCATTCATAGCCATTACTTGTTCTTGTAAAGCTGTTGTTGTTGTTAATTTCTTATGATATATAGCAATGATTATCGCTATAGTAATAGCAAAAATGACAATACAGATATCACCTAAATTAGTCAAAAATGCCATAAAATCCATTTCGGGAACAGCACTACCGATCATAATATTTGGTGGGTCACCGATAAGTGTTGCTGTACCACCGATATTAGAAGACATAATCTGTGCAATCAAAAATGGCTGTACTGGTATTTTTAGCTGTGCTGTAATACTAAAAGTTACAGGTACTGTCAATAAAACAGTAGTTACATTGTCTAAAAAAGCAGAACAAACAGCTGTAAGTGCAGATAATGCTACTAATAATTTCACTGGGTTGGCTTTTACTTTTTTTGCTGCCCAAATAGCCAAATAATTAAACAATCCTGTTTCACTGGTAATATTGACCATAATCATCATACCAGTAAGCAAACCAATCGTATTAAAATCAATGTGATGGATTGCTTGGTCTTGTGATAATATGCCCATAATAATCATAACCATAGCACCTGTCAAAGCCACTATAGTACGATGTATTTTCTCAGAAATAATCAACATATAGGCAATGACAAATACAGCTATAGCTATATAAGCACTACTATCCATCAATAATCACTTTCTTTCCTAAAAGATATTTATAATCATTTAAAATCTACTTAAATAAATTTTAAATATTATACATACTAATAGCTAAATCACTTAAATATGATTTATAAAATTTCATCTTATTATTTTGTATATAAAATCTAGGTACACGACGAGAAATCATGCAAGTTATTTCATAATTTATAGTTCCCAATTTTTCAGCCAATTCATTAGCTAAAATACATTCATCACCTTGTTTACCAAAGAGAACTACTTCATCGCCTACTTGTACATTTTCAATATCTGTAACATCAACCATGCACTGGTCCATGCAGATATTGCCTACTACTTTTGCACGCTTACCATGTATTAATACTTCCGCTTTTCCAGATAATAATCTAGTATAGCCATCAGCATAACCTACAGGTATAGTGGCAATCACGCGAGTATCTTTGGCTATAAATTTATGACCATAACTTACACCTTCGCCAGCATGTATAGTTTTTACATGTGTTACTTCACATTTAAAACTCATAGCTGGTTTTAAGCCAGTATTGCTGATATCAACTTCATCTGATGGTGCCATGCCATATAATATCACTCCAGCACGTACCATATCATAATGATATTCTGGTAAATCAATGATAGTAGCACTATTAGCACAATGATGTACATTGACCTTCACTCCAGCTTTTGCCACTTCATCACAAACCCATTTAAAACGTTTATATTGAGTATGTGTAAAAGTTTTATCTGCACAATCGGCTAAACAAAAATGAGTGAACATACCTTCTATTTTTACATTAGGTAATTTGCTTATTTTTACAATTTCTTCTACAGCTTCTTTTGTTGGTTGATAGCCAATGCGTTGCATACCGCTATCTATAGCTATATGAAATACCACTTCACTTTGTTGTTTTACAGCTTCTTCAGAAAAAAGCTTTGCCTGTTCATAATCAAAGATACATACATCAATTCCATAAGCAATAGCTTCACTAGCTCTCACTGGATTTGTATAACCCAAGATAAAAATAGGAGCTATAATACCTTGATGACGAAGTTCTAGCCCTTCATCTAAACGTGCTACAGCCAATCTATCAGCACCATTTTCCAATAAAGTTTTAGCTAAAGTTACAGAACCATGACCATAAGCATCTGCTTTGATTACAGCTGCCACTTCTTTTGATTTTGCCATCTTTCGTATAATTTGCATATTCTGTGCAATTACATCTAAATCAATTTCTGTCCACAATAATCTTATCATTTCGGACTCCACAATCTATTCGCTTCCATTCTTAATCATTCTAGTATATTTAAATTTCCAAATACTATTTTTTAATTTGCTTCATAACGACGAATTCGCAAATTCAAGTTATATTCTTCACAAACCTTTTTGCAAGCATTTATTTCATCTTCGCCGATAATATCCACTATAGTTACTACTACATTTGGAATATAATTTTTGCAATCCACTGCAAAATCAAGCATAGCTTTATAAGATTTTATACCAAAACGACTGCGTGTAACTTCTAAATATTTTTCTGCATTTGATTCATTCAAACTTATAGAAATAGTATTTAATAAACCTTTAAATAACACAGCTGTTTTTTTACCATATTCTAAATCACTCAAACCATTTGTATTCATTCTAACTTTAAATTTAGGATATGTTTGATGGATAAAAGTCAATAATTTTACCAAGTCATCTAAACGCATAGTTGGTTCACCAAAACCACAAATGACAATATCTTCTACATTTTCCATAGGTGCATTTAAAAATGCTTGTTTAATTTCTTCTAAAGAAGGTTCGCCATCTTTTAACCATAACTTATGGTCGTCCTTTAAATGACGCAAACAAAATGTGCAATTACAATTACATCTATTGGTAAAATTTACATACATATTGAATTTTTCTTTAGGAAATAATTTAACTTTTTCACTAAAATCAATATATCCATTATTATGTAATGTATATAATATCATTTAATCACCTTTTCCTTGTTACAATATAACATAAAAATTATAGCCTTTTAGCTTCTAAACTTCAATATAAAATCATATTTATAATTGACATACTCCCCATGCCTAAATGCAGGGGATTCTTGGATACAAACGATACTTGCCTACTAAAATAGCAGGTCTTACTATATCTCTCCAAAGAAGGTTGATGCCCCAACCTTCCATATATTTATAGCAGCATTTCTATCTCTATCGTGGCTGGTTTTGCACTTTGCGCAAATCCACTCACGAACTGCCAAATTTTTAGTTTCAGGATTTTTTGTACCACAAACATGGCAAATTTGCGAACTTGGATAGTATCTATCTATCTTTTGCACTATTGAGCCAATTTCTCTTGCTTTATATTCAAGAATTTTTATGAATTCACTAAATCCATAGTCAGATATTTTTCTACCCCAACGTTTTTGCATTCCTTTTATATTCAAATCTTCTATGCAGATTAAAGCATATTCACTACAAATTTTATTTGCTAATTTAAAATGAAAATCTTTACGTCGATTAGATATTTTCTTATACAATCTAGCAAGAGCTATTTTTGCTAATCTACGATGATTAGAAGTCTTCTTTTTTCTAGATAATATTCTATTAGCTTTTTTTATATCATTAGCATTTTGTTTAAAAAATAAAGGTGCTTTTATATCTTCATTATCCGATGCAGTTAAAAACTGTTTAAGTCCAAAGTCATAGC
>ENA-OQDC01000777-OQDC01000777.1-human-gut-metagenome-genome-assembly--contig:-NODE-777-length-19902-cov-3.373300_pt1 | contig 19902 bp, 23 predicted proteins | sample MGYA00242770_ERZ504601 | MGnify/ENA primary metagenome ERZ504601 (study PRJEB26092, sample SAMD00036305) | human gut metagenome | host: Homo sapiens | study: EMG produced TPA metagenomics assembly of...
CGCCATTACGCCATTGTGGAGCCCTTGTCTACTCGGGCATCAGCCCCCTTGAAACGGAGATAGATCTCCGGCAAGTGCCAAATCAGCCCCTCGAAATCGAGTTAGGCGTTGTTTTCGCGTTTGCGCTGCCGTTCGAGTGCGTAATAAGCCGCGTAGCAGCAGGCGACGAACGGGATCATGCAATACAGGGTCGAACGCTGCGTATCATCGAGCACCACGAGCACCAGCGCGCCGATGCACATCACGATGGCCAGCCACGGCAGCACCGGGAAACCGGGCGCACGATAGCCGAGCTCATCGGCGCTGTGCCCATCCCGCGCCCATTCGCGCCGGAAACGGATATGGCACACGCATACGGAGAACCACACCACCAGCGTCGCCAAACCTGACACGGCGACCAACACCAGATACACGGTCGAGGCGGCGATCACGGAAGACAGCAACGCCAGCAGTGAGCCCGCCATGCTGAACAGCACGGCCCACACCGGCACACCACGGAAATTCGTCCTAGCAAAACGTTCGGGAATCAGCCGCTCCTTGGCCAGCGACCACACCATGCGCGAGCACACGTACAGGCCGGAATTCGCGGCGGACAGCACCGCCGTGAGCACCACGAAATTCATGATGTCGCCGGCGAACGGCATACCGATTGACTGGAACACCAGCACGAACGGGCTCGTATCCACGCCGGCCTGATGCCAGGGGATCAAGGCCGCCATCACCAGAATCGAGCCGATGAAGAAAATCGCCAGGCGCAGCACCGTGGTGTGCACGGCCTTGGGAATCGCACGCGAGGGATCCTTGGTTTCGCCGGCCGCCACGCCCACCACTTCGGTGCCGGAGAACGCGAACACCACGGTCAGCAAAGTCGAGAAAATCGGCGCGATGCCGCTCGGGAACCAGCCGCCGGCCACGAAGTTGCCCAGCAACGGCGCGGAATCATGACCGGCAATCGGTATGGCGCCGAAGATCGCCAGCAGGCCGATCACAATGAACGCGATGATGGCGAACACCTTGATTGACGCGAACCAGAATTCCGCCTCGCCGTACAGCCGCACGGACATGATGTTGAGCGCGAACACCACCAGCAATGAACACGGCCGACCACACCCAGGACCGGCGAATGCGGGAACCAGCGTTGCATCAGCAGGCCCGCGGCGGTGAATTCGGAGGCGAGCGCCACCGCCCAGTTCAGCCAATACAGGATGGCGATGGTGAACGCGGTGCCGGGGCCGATGAAACGCTTCGCATACAGGTGGAAGCTGCCGGCGTACGGCATGGCCACGGACAGCTCGCCCAACGACACCATCACGCAGTAGACGAGCAGGGAGCCGGCCGCGTAAGCGAGGATCGCGCCCAACGGTCCCGCCTGATGAATCGCGTAGCCGGAGCTGACGAACAGGCCGGTGCCGATCACGCCGCCCAGGGAGATCATCGTCAGGTGACGCGACTCCATCTTCCGTTCAAGGCCGGTATCGTCCTTGGGTGTGCCGGCTGCCGCCATGCTCGGGTCTCCTTTGGTCGGGTGAACAGTTGTGTCTCGTGTCGGTTGTGCGGGCGGCGCTCGATGCCGCCTACCATATGATAGCGGTAACACGAACAGCGAGTGGAACACGAGGAGTTTGGAATGATGGAACTGTATATCGGATCGCATCTGTCGACGGCCGGCGGATGGAATGCGCTGCTGGAACGCTCCCATGAGGAGGGCGGCACCGCGTTCGCGTTCTTCCCGCGTTCCCCGTACGGCAAGCGTTCGAAGGCGCTCGACCCGGCCGGCGCGGCGGCGTTCGGTGCGCGTCTGAAGGCTGAGGGCTATGGGCCGTTGGTCGTCCACGCGCCGTACGTCTACAATCTGGCCGGCAAGGATGAGGCCAAGCGCGCATTCGCGATCGAGGCGTTGGCCGAGGACATCGAGCTGCTGACCGCCATCCGCGAGGCCGGCCAGGAGGTGTATATCAACATTCATCCCGGCGCGCATGTGGGCCAAGGCTCCGAGACAGGCTGCCGGCTGATCAGCGAGGGACTGAATCAGGTGTTCGAGCGTGCGGATGGCGTCATGGTGCTTCTGGAGACCATGGCCGGCAAAGGGCACGGAATGTGGCCGCAAGTTTCGATGAGCTCGCCACGATCATGGATGGCGTGGAGAATAAGGCGAACGTCGGCGTCACGTTCGACACTGCCATGCGTTGGATGCCGGTTACGATTTGGAGAATGACTACGACGGCGTGATGCGCCAGTTAAATGAGGTGATCGGCTTGGCAAGGGTCAAGGCGATTCATGTGAACGATTCGCAGTTTGGCCTCGGCTCGCATAAGGACCGTCACGCCAACATCGGCGAAGGGCAGCTCGGCATCCCGTTCTTCACGCGACTGGTCAACGATCCGACCATGGCCAAGCTCCCGATGATTCTCGAAACCAAGGAGCAGACGCCGACCACGCACCGCGACGAAATCGCGCTGCTGCGCGGGCTGGTGGACTGAATCACATCGGCAGTTCAGCACCACCACCGGCAGCAACGGCACCTACTGGTCCGCCTACCAACGGTGACATCGTTGTCATGCGAACTTCATATACCACAATTCAACAATATGATTTCATAGTTATGACACTGTGATACATATATAGCAAGCATTGATTCAGTGACGATCTCTCGTCAAAGATGTTCCGTCAAAACAGGCGCATGGGCTCGGTCGAATCCAACGGCTGAATCAGGCGTTTGCCGTCGCCCTGCAGCGGGGCGACCTCGTGAAATTGCAAGCGGCGGGATAACGCAGTGCCTGAGTTCCGCACGCCGGCGAGCAAGGATGCGCCGTCGATTGTGCGGTCCAGCCACGGCGTCCCATTCCAAGTCGAGCGCAAAACGTCTGCACATGCGTGCCAGTTTATGCCAATGTTCTGCCTAAGCCGGAATCGCCTGCGAAAGCCCAAAATGTAGGACGGGTTCGGCAATCGGGACAGGACGTGACCTAGAGTGGCGCATGACCGAACACCAACAAAGGGAGGACCATGTCGGTTTTGGACGAACTGGTGGCGGGAGCGCTGGAGGATCAGCGCACCCGTGAGCTCACCGTATCGCTTGAGGATGTGAAGAAGGCCGCGCTGGCGGCCCCGGCTCCGATTGACGCGACACGATGGCTTAAGCGCGCCGACGGCATCCCCGTGATTGCCGAGATCAAGCGCGCGTCTCCGTCCAAGGGCCACCTGTCCGACATCCCGGACCCGGCCGCGCTGGCCCGCGAGTACGAGAAGGGCGGCGCAAGCGCCATCTCCGTGCTCACCGAAGGCCGCAAATTCCTCGGCAGCCTTGACGATTTCGACAAGGTCCGCGCCGCCGTGCACATTCCAGTGCTGCGCAAGGACTTCATCGTCACCGACTACCAGATCTTCGAGGCCCGCGCCCACGGCGCCGACCTAGTGCTGCTCATCGTCGCCGCATTGGACGACGCCCAGCTCAAGCACCTGCTCGATCTGGCGCACGAGCTCGGCATGACTGTGCTGGTGGAGACGCACACCCGCGAAGAGATCGAACGCGCCCGCAAGGCCGGTGCCAAGGTGATCGGCATCAACGCGCGCAACCTGAAGAACCTCAAGGTGGACGTGAACAAATACAACGAACTCGCGGCCGATCTGCCCGATGACGTCATCAAGGTAGCGGAATCCGGCGTATTCGGCGCGGTCGAGGTCGAAGACTACGCCCGCGCGGGAGCGGACGCGGTACTGGTCGGCGAGGGCGTGGCCACCGCCGACAATCATGAACTTGCAGTGGAACGACTAGTAAAGGCAGGAGCACAAGTGAAAGCATCCGAAACGACCCCGCTCAGCGAACATCAGGGACCGTATTGGGGCCAGTTCGGTGGCCGCTATGTGCCCGAGGCCCTCATCACCGCCCTCGACGAGCTTGAGCGCGTGTACACGCAAGCCAAGGCCGACCCCGAATTCCACAAGGAATTCATGACGCTCCAGCAGCGTTACGTGGGCCGCCCGAGCCCGCTGACCGAAGCCCCGCGCTTCTCCGCACTTGTCAAAGAGAAGACCGGTCTCGACGCCCGTATCTTCCTCAAGCGTGAGGACTTGAACCACACCGGCGCGCACAAGATCAACAACGCGCTCGGCCAGGCCCTGCTCGTCAAGCGCATGGGCAAGACCCGCGTGATCGCCGAGACCGGCGCCGGCCAGCACGGCGTGGCCACCGCCACCGTGTGCGCCATGCTCGGCCTCAAGTGCCGCATCTACATGGGCCAGATCGACGCCCGCCGTCAGGCCCTCAACGTGGCCCGCATGCGTATGCTCGGCGCCGAAGTGGTCGAGGTGACCCTTGGCGACAAGATCCTGAAGGACGCCATCAACGAAGCCCTGCGCGACTGGGTCACCAACGTCAAGGACACGCACTACTTGCTCGGCACCGTCGCGGGCCCGCACCCGTTCCCGGCCATGGTGCGCGACTTCCAGAAGATCATCGGCGAGGAGGCCAAGCAGCAGCTCCAGGACTGGTACGGCATCGACCATCCGGACGCGATCTGCGCCTGCGTGGGCGGCGGCTCCAACGCCATCGGCGTGATGAACGCCTTCCTGGACGACGAGCGCGTGAACCTCTACGGCTACGAAGCCGGCGGCAACGGCCCCGAATCCGGCAAGCACGCCATCCGCTTCGCCCCCGGCACCGGCCAGCTCGGCATGTTCCAGGGCGCCAAGAGCTACCTGCCTGGAAACCGACGAAGGCCAGACGCTCGACACCTACTCGATTTCCGCAGGCCTCGACTACGCTTCCGTGGGCCCCGAGCACGCATGGCTCAAGGACATCGGCCGCGTGAACTACAGCTGGGCCACCGACGAGGAGGCCATGAACGCCTTCCGCGACCTGAGCCAGACCGAGGGCATCATCCCCGCCATCGAAAGCTCGCACGCCGTGGCCGGCGCGTACAAAGCCGCCGCCGATCTGAGGCCAAGGGCTATGACAAGGCCGTGATGATCGTGAACATCTCCGGCCGAGGCGACAAGGACATGGCCACCGCCGGCAAGTGGTTCGGTTATCTGACCGACGACCAGGCCGCCGCGCTCGATGTGACCGGCGCCCACGGCAATACTGTCGCCTGAACAAGAAGAGGAGATTTTTGATTATGACCAACGAAGCAACCACGCCGTCCGGCCAGCCGCTGGGCATCAGCCACAAGCCCAGCAAGTCGGGCGCTATGTTCACCAAGTTCAAGGCCGAGAACAAGCCCGCCTTCATCGGCTACCTGCCCTACGGCTTCCCTAACCCGGACGTCTCGCTTGACGCCTTCAGGACGATGGTCGAGCACGGCGTCGACGCCGTGGAAATCGGCCTGCCGTACTCCGACCCGGTCATGGACGGCCCGGTCATCCAGGCTGCCGCCTCCATCGCCCTGAACAACGGCGAGACCATCAAGCGCGTGTTCGAGGCCGTCGAAACCGTGGCCAACGCCGGCGGCGTGCCGCTCATCATGAGCTACTGGAACCTCGTGTACCACTACGGCGTCGAGCGCTTCGCCCGCGACTTCGAGAACGCCGGCGGCGCCGGTCTCATCACCCCGGACCTTATCCCGGACGAGGCGGGGGAGTGGATCGAAGCCTCCGACCGTCACGGACTCGACCGCATCTTCCTGGTCTCCCCGGACTCGTCCACCGAGCGCCTCGAAACCGTGGCCCGCAACGCGCGCGGCTTCGTGTATGCGGCCGCCCGCATGGGCGTCACCGGCGAACGCGCCACCATCGACGCCTCGCCCGAACTGCTCGTGGAGCGCACCCGTCAGGCCGGTGCCGAGAACGTGTGCGTGGGCATCGGCGTGTCCACCGCCGAACAGGGCGCCAAGGTCGGCTCCTACGCGGACGGCGTCATCGTCGGCTCCGCGCTCGTGCACACCCTGCTCGCGGATGACAACAAGACCGCACGCGACCCGAAGGAAGGCTTGAAGCTGCTCGCCGCCAAGAGCGAGGAACTGGCCGAAGGCATCCACAACGCCCGGTAAACACCCGGTGCGCCTCACGCGGGTTGTGCCGTGACACGGTAGGGTAGTCACAGAACGTCAAGCACAACCCGCGCGTGGACACACACCATGAGCACCAGCAAGTAGAGGCACGATGAATCTGGCTTATATTCCCTCGCCGACCTTCTCCAAGTTCGAGATCGGCCCGTTCACTATCCACATGTACGCGATCTGCATCCTGATCGGCATCTGCGTGGCCGTATGGATCCTCGCCACACGTTGGAAGCGGTACGGCGGCACCTTCGACCAGATTCTCGATACCACGCTCGTCACCGTGCCCTGCGCACTGGTGGGCGCGCGCCTTTACCACTGCATCACCACGCCGGCCGACTACTTCCCGCCCACCGGCAACTTGGTCAACATCCTCAAGGTGTGGGAAGGCGGCATGGCCATCTTCGGCGGCATCTCCGTCGGCACCTTGGTGGCGTTCCTGTGGTGCCGTCACAAGCACTATCCGTTCGCGATCTTCGCCGATGCCATCGCCCCCGCGCTGCCCGTGGCCCAGGCCATCGGCCGACTCGGCAACTGGTTCAACCAAGAGCTCTACGGCTGGCCCACCACGTTGCCGTGGGGCCTGAAGCTCAACGACGCGGACGCCATCGGCAAATCCGAAATCTGCTATTCTGGCGCGCAATGCCCGGACTACAGGACCACGCTGTTCCACCCGACGTTCCTGTACGAGATGATCTGGAACCTCATTGGCGCCGCGCTCATCATCTACCTCGGCCACAAGCTTGCCGACCGGCTCAAGGCCGGCCAGCAGTTCGCCATGTACCTGATGTGGTACGGCCTGGGCCGCACCTGGATCGAGAACGTGCGCATCAACTATTCCACGGTGATCCTGGGCCTGAGGACCAACGTGTGGACCGCGATCATCGTCTTCGTGCTCGGCTGCATCCTGTTCGTCGTGCTCTACCAGTACGGGCCGGACCCCAAGGCGCAGTCGCGCGGGCTTGCGGCGGTCACCGCCGACGAGCTCGAACGCCAGAGCATCGAAGAGGAACAACTTCGCCAGAAAAAGCAATCCAAGCACACTAAGTGACACCACGATAAACAGCGCCGAAACAGCGCGAAACACGGGGCTCCAAGTCCCATTGCACAGATAAGGTAGGAAACCATGAGCAATATCGCAATCGCACCCAGCATCCTGTCCGCTGACTTCTGCAACCTCGAACGTGATCTCAAGGCCATCGCCAACGCCGACCTGGTCCACGTCGATGTCATGGACCATCATTTCGTGCCGAACCTGACCCTGGGCGAGCCGATCGTCGGCCGCATCTGTCAGGTCACCGATCTGCCGGTCGACGTGCACCTCATGATCGAGGACCCGGACCGTTGGGCTCCCGAATACGCCAAGCTCGGCGCCGCCTCCATCTCCTTCCACATGGGTGCCACCCACGCCCCCGTGCGTCTGGCCCGACAGCTGCGCGAGATGGGCTGCAAGGCCTGCTTCGCCGTGCGTCCGGCCGAACCGGTCGAGCCGATCTTCGATATCCTCGACGAGTTCGACATGGTCCTCATCATGACCGTTGAGCCCGGCTTCGGCGGCCAGAAGTTCCTCGACAACCAGATGTCCAAAGTCCGCCGCCTGCGCGATGAGATCACCCGCCGTGGCTTGAAGACCCGCATCCAAGTCGATGGCGGTGTGAGCCCCAAGACCGCGCACATCGTGGCCGAGGCCGGTGCCGACGTGCTCGTTGCCGGTTCCGCCGTGTACGGCGCCGAGAATCCCGCCCAAGCCATCGACGACATCCGCACCAAGGCCGAGGCCGCGTTCAAGGCCTGAGCTCCAAGCCTGAACCGCAATCCACCTTTCATCCATAACCGCAAGAAAAGAATCTGAATCACATGAAGACGTTTGAATCCCTGTTCGCCGAACTGTCCGAAAAGGCCCAGACCCGCCCCGAAGGCTCCCTGACCGTCGACGAGCTCGACAAGGGCACCCACTTCATCGGCAAGAAGATCATCGAAGAGGCCGGCGAGACCTGGATGGCCGCCGAATACGAGGGTGCGGACCGCACCGCCGAGGAGATGAGCCAGCTGCTCTACCACGTCCAGGTCATGATGATCAAGCACGGCCTGACGCTCGAAGACGTCTACAAGCACCTGTGAGAGGAACGCAAATGCTGAGAATCGCAGTGCCCAACAAGGGCATGCTATCCGAACCCGCGTGGAACATGCTGGCCGAGGCCGGCTACCGTCTGCGCACCAACCCTCGCCAGCTGGTCGTGCAAGATCCCGACAATGGCATCGAGCTGTTCTACCTGCGTCCGCTCGATATCGCCGTATACGTGGGCCGCGGCGCCATCGACGTCGGCATCACCGGCCAGGATCTGCTCAAGAACTCCGGTACCGCCGCGCTCGAGCACATGCCGCTCGGCTTTGGTACTTCGACCTTCCGTTTCGCCGCACCGAACGAATCCCCGATCACCACCCTGGAGGATATTCAGGGCAAGCGCGTGGCCACCACATTCGATAAGCTCGTACACGACTATCTGGTCGAGCACGGCATCCAGGCCGAGACCATCCATCTGGACGGTGCGGTCGAATCCTCCGTGCAGCTGGGCGTGGCCGACCTCATCGCCGACGTGGTCTCCACCGGTACCACCCTGCGCAACGCCGGCCTGCGCGTGTTTGCCGAACCGCTCATGCACTCCGAAGCCTGCCTGATTCGTTCGCCGCGTCTGAACGAGCAGGACCCACGTCTGGCCGTGCTGACCCGCCGTCTGCAAGGCGTGCTCACTGCACATCAGTATGTGCTGATGGACTATGACATTCCGATCAGCAAGGTCGCCGCCGCCGTGGCCGTGACCCCCGGCTTTGAAAGCCCGACGATCTCCCCGCTGCACGATAAACAGTGGAACGCCGTGCGAGTCATGGTTCCCAAGGCCAAGGTCAACCAGCTGATGGATGATTTGTACGAAGTCGGCGCACGCGGCATCATCGTTACCGCTCTACAAGCCTCCCGCATGTAGACTGTTAGTCGATATGACCAACCAGAAAGTCAACACCAGATACAGTCCGGAAGCACGTGACATCTATTTCACCGTGCCCAATTTGATCAGCGCGCTGCGAATCATCTCGATTCCTTTCATCAGCGTGCTGATATCCAAGCACGAGATGATTGCGGCGCTAGCCCTGATCGCCATTTCCTCGGCTTCGGACGGACTCGACGGCATCATCGCGCGCAGATTCAACCAAGTGAGCAAGATCGGTCAGATTCTTGATCCGATCGCCGACCGACTGCTCATTTTCTGCTCGATTCTGGCCCTCAGCGTCGCCGGCATCATCCCATGGTGGATGCTGATTATCGTGGGACTGAGGGATCTGTGGATGGCGATTCAGGTGCTATGGCTTGCCCAGTACGGTTATGGTCCGCTGCCCGTGCATTTCGTGGGCAAGGCCGGTACCGCGCTGCTGATGATTTCCATCGTCGGTCTGATTTTCGCCGATTTGGGCACCAATACGTTCTTCCACTTGCTCTACATCGCCGCGCTGGCCGCCGGCATCTGGGGCATCGCCATGTATTGGCTCGCCGGATATATCTATACCAAGCAGGGCGTCGGATTGCTACGCAAGGAACTGGGGGAGAAGTATGGCGCTTGAGGCCACGGCCCCGGTCTCATTCCCCGTACCCAAGGAGAATGAGCCGGTACGACGCCGCGCCGTGTTCTCCCACTCAGTCCGAGGCGCGGAATCGCATCATGCGCTTTCCCCGGATGACGCCGCCGCCATCCGCGCCAGACGCCGCCGTAAAACCAACGACGATTCGCTTCAGCTCATCGATGATCTTGTCAATCGTCCGATGGATCCGATGTTCTCCGACTCACGACTGGTCCATGAGCATCGTTCGACCTTCTCCATCTGGTTTAATCGCATCGTCGTATTCATCATCTGCGTCGGCGTTGGCTTTGCCTACAGCCTATTCGTGCAACAGTTGCAATCCGATCCGCGTAAGCAGGTACGGCAGACTTTGGCCACGCAATTGGAGAATCGCAACTCGCAAATAGACGAACTCACCACGGACGTCAATAATTTGCGCTCCCAAGTTGACGAACAGTCCAAGAAAATATCCGGCAGCGTGAAAAGCGATACGCTTATCCAAGACGAAATGGTCAATGGTGCCACGGTGGTCGAAGGCGAAGGAATCACCATGACGCTGGCCGATCCAATCGCGGCAAGCCAGTCGGATCAATCCTCCTCGACGAGAGTCGGCACCTCCACGAACATCCGAGTCATCACCGATCTGGATCTGCAGCAACTGGTCTCCCTGATGTTCCAAAACGGAGCCGAAGCCATTGCCATCAACGGTAATAGGCTCGGCGCGCAAACCTCGATACGCAAGGCCGGCGGGCATATTCTCATCGGCATGACCGCGATACAAAGCCCCTATACCATTGAAGCCATAGGCGATAAGAGCGCCTTGGCCGAAGCGATGGGGAAGAAGAAACTTGCAAGTCTTTACGATTCCTTCAAGGAAGCCGGTATCTACCCGCAGGTGAGCAAATCCAATTCGATTACACTTGAGGCAGCAGTCACTGGCGAAGTGAAGTACGCGGAAAGGAATGAATAATGGCAGCCGTTCTGGGACTGATCATCGGCGTCGTCATCGGCGTGTTCGTCAAGCCGGACATTCCGATCATCGTGCAGCCTTATCTGCCGATTATGGTGGTCGCTGCTCTTGACGCCCTGCTGGGTGCCGCGCGAGCCTATTTCGAGCGCAGCTTCTCCGACCGCGTGTTTGTGATCTCCTTCCTCGCCAACGTGGTGACGGCAACACTGCTCGTGTTCCTCGGCAACCAGCTCGGCGTCGGTTCGCAGCTGCAGACAGCCGTCATCGTCGTACTCGGCATCCGCATCTTCTCCAACGTGTCCGCGATCAGACGCTTCATCTTCCGAGGCTGACAAGGGTACTGACGTATGGCACGTAAAGCACAATCAGACAACATGCTGGAGAAAATGCGCGACCAGCATGCACAAGACAAGGTCAACGACCGGATGGAAACCGGGTCGTTTCCCACGGTGCGTAAGAAGCCCCGGAAGGATCTCAACCGTGCCAGCAACAAATCACGGTTACTATCCTCGATTCTCATCGCTCTGATGTGCGCGTTGTTGGGTTTCGCCTACATGAGCCAGATCAATAACACTAAATCCACGTACGAAACGATGGACGAGAGTGAACTGGTAAGGCTGCTGAACGAGTCGAATACGCAAATCTCCAATCTCGAGCAGCGTAAAACCCAGTTGAACAGCCAGCTCAACTCGCTGAAATCGGCGGCTAACGAGCAGGAGCAGGCGCGTAAGATCGCCAAGCAAAACGAGGAGACCAGCGGCTTGATCTCCGGCAGACTCCCGGCAAAGGGTCAAGGCGTGACCATCCGAATCGGACGAGGCTTGACGACTAAAGTGGACGCCTCAATCATGTTCAACCTTATCGAGGAACTTCGCAATGCCGGTGCCGAGGTAATCGCCATCAATAACGTGCGCGTCATCACCTCCACCTACATTCAGGACGCCGAGGAAGGTTTGATCGTGGATGGCACCACCATCAAGCCCACATACACGGTGAAGGCCATTGGCAATCCGCAGGAACTGTCCAACGCAGTCGATATCGCCGGCGGTGTGGGCGCTCAGCTCCAGGTGAAATACGGGTCCAACGTCAATGTACAGCCTTCTGACAGCATCATTATCGACGAAGTACGCGAAGCTACGCAAAACCAGTATGCAAAGACGGTAGAATAGGGGATTATGACCAACCCGATTCCTAGCGCAGGCGAAACCACCATTATCGGCCTGCCCGCGATTAATGTACTGCCCATTACCACCACCGGCGATCGACCGCTGACTCAAGAGGATCTGGACACCATCACCAGATTGTCCGAGGGAACGGCATTGCTGATTTCCGCCAGGGGAGCGGTCTCAGGTTCTCGTTACTTGCTTGACGAGGATGAAATCACCGTCGGCCGTGATCCGCGAGCTGATATTCTGCTCGACGACTCCACCGTATCCCGTCAGCATGCCGTGTTCCGCAGGGTCAACGGTCAGTTCTTTGTGGTTGACGCAGGAAGTCTGAACGGCACCTACGTGAACCGTCAGCGTGTTGATCAGGCGACGCTGAAGAACGGCGACGAAATCATGATCGGTAAATTCCGCCTCGTGTTCTTCACGAAATCTGCCATTATTTCCCAATAGTCCACACCCAGCACGGGGTTAGACTGATTGCAGAAATTGCAATCATGTGATTACACCAGTGTGAGTCATATGCGAGACACGCATGAGTTAGGGGAGTGCCATGGGACAGACCGGGCTGCATCTTCATGTTTCGCTTGAGGACCGTCAGAATCTGAACGCTGACGCGATTCAGGGGGAGTTGTTCTCCAACGTCGATACTGAGGAGATCAAGCGCGGCTACCGTGGCACTGTGGCCTCCAAGGTGGCCGGCATCACGTACCGACAGCTCGATTATTGGGCACGCAAGCAGATTGTTGAGCCGTCCATCACGCCGTCTCATGGCTCCGGTTCACGACGACTATACTCGTTTAAGGATGTGGTGATTCTCGCTGTATCCAAGAAGTTGCTTGATGCCGGTGTGAATCTGCAGAACGTAACGGCGGCCATCGGATTCTTGACTCAACGCAGCACCGATCAGCTGGCCAATGTGACCATCATGTGCGATGGTCAAAACGTACATGAATGCACAACCAGCGAACAGATGCTCGAACTGTTGCAAAGCGGTAAGGCAGTGTTCGCCGTGTCGGTGGGTTCGTTGTGGCACCAGATTGAGACGGCCTTGGAACAGGAAGAATATGTTGATCTTGAGGCCAAGCCGCTGACGATTGCCACGGGCCGTCCGATTGATGAACTGACTGCCATGAGGATGCGCAAGAAGCTCGAGGCACAGCGCTTGCAACGCGCAACCGCCTGATACATGTATGGTTGTTGGCGACTTGCCGGCTTTGGTCGGCAGGTCGCTTTGTTGTATGTGTTGCTTTTGTTGCCTGCCATCTTATGTTTTTATATGTTGCGGTGATTATTATGACTGATTGGAGGACCGGGTGAACGGGATTGTTGTCGGATTGTTGCCGGGCGTTCTGTGGATGGTCGCCGTCATCTTTGCTGTGTCCATCATCACTATAACGGTCAGCCGAGGTCATCTGTTCACGCCGAAACGCCGGCGACCGCCGGTCGATCCGGTCGACTGGTCGATGGTGAAAACGCATTTCATGTCGTTTGCGGCGGCGCTGATCCCGTTTCCCGTGTTGACGTTTACAGCGGATCTGATGGATGCTCGCATGCTCGCGTTCTACGACCACGCGCAATTGCCCGGAGCAATCATCATATTCGCGCTGGTGCTGCTGGAACTCATCGCCATGTATCTGCAGGCACGCAACGCTTCGGAAACCGAAATGGACAAGCGTTTGGGCGTTGCTTCTCACCGGAATAAGGATGATGTTGCGAAGTAGCCGATTCTCTGCGGCGAGGCTAATCCGCAGCTAGATACTACTGGTTCGGCTAAAATCACCACATACTATTAGCCGATAATGTACGTTATGTCAGATTAGTTATCCTTGACAAGGATTCGGTCGCCTGTATCAACTAGTCCACGCATACCAAGGCCGACAGCCAAAGGAGCACCGGAGCGACCACCGCAATTGCAAGAATCGCCGTGCCTTTCAGCCAATCCTTGTCATCTCGTTTCCAGTGGAATGCTCGCCAAATGAACCATATCAGCATGGGAATCTCATACAGCGACAGCAATGGCAAACCGATGAAAACCAGGTCGAAGCCCGCGGCGCAGGCTCCATCGCATCCCATCATGAAGAAGTCCTCGCCGTTGTGTTTCAGTGTGTTTGGAAATAACGGGTTTACGGCTTCTTCGATCTGCTCGGGCTTCTCGATGATTTCGTAGGCACCGTGTTCTTCCATCTCACCGGCCGGAGCGTAGCCCCAGCGGCAGCCAATGGCGTCCAGATTGCAGGCGTGGGCGCCGTCCGATGTCGGTGTAGCGGTCGCCGATCATCACGGCCTTGTCCCCCGCTGCAGCATCAAAACCGATTTTGTCGAAGCAGTACCGAATCACCTGATCCTTGTCCAAACGAGAGTTATCCCTGGATGCGCCATAGATGCCGTCCAACAGCTCGGTCAGATGGAAATGCTCACAGATCGGACGCATTGGTACTCGGGCTTGCAGCTGGCCAACGCCAGATAATAGCCGTCGGCACGCAGCTTGAGCAGCTGTTCGCGGATACCCGGGGAAACACGACGTTCACCAAGCGGCCGGGAACTTTGTTGCCGGGCTCGTTCGGATCATCGAACACGGCGCGATCCGCATAGTAGCTGCGGTAGATGGTGACCGCCCGGTCAAGCTCATCCTCCGGCACATGGTTGCGTCGCAGCGATTCGATGATGGCCGGACCAATGAAACGATGCAGCTCGGCATCGTCGGGAACCGGGCGACCCAATTCCTCGAACGTCTTGACGACGGAGGCGATGATGCCGCCGTCGGACTTGGTAAGCGTGCCGTCGAGGTCCAACAGGACCACTTTCATCGGATGCTGTGCCATTGAGATTCCACTCCCCTTTGTTCATGTCGACTGCTTTGAATGGTCGTCAAACGATATGCGACTTGTTCCAACAATGATTATGCCCAGTCGGGATGACTGGGCATCAAGTTCACGTGTTGTTCAGTAGGAGATCACTCGTAGTCAGGAATCCAACCGTCACGGTGCATTTGCAGGCGCTTTTCGAGTAGGGTGGCCAGTTCCTCTTCGCTACGGCGTTCCAGCAGCATGTCCCAGTGGGTGCGGGTGGGTTTGCTGATCTCGTCGCCCTCACGGTCGGCGTCGCCCTCACGGTGGGCCACGGAACCACAACGGCACTCCCACTCGTCCGGGATTTCGGCACCTTCGGCAAACGGCAGGATGGTGCGGTGGCCCTTCGGGCATACATACGCCACATCGTTTCGTGCGGCGAAATCGACGTTGTCGTCGGACTCCAGCGATTTCGCTCCGATGCTCATGCCCCTGAGGCTACGTTCTGCCATATCGGCATCCTCCTTGAAAGATCTTTAACCCTACTAATTTACGCAACAGTTCGGACTTGGCCGCTATTCCAAGCTTCCGACGTCGGCTGACAAACTCCCATCAAACGGCCCCCCGTCAGTCCACGCCGGAGTAGGCCCACCACGCCACGATTGACCCGGTCGGCCGCTTCGTGGGCGAGGCCTGCCAGCCGCTCTCCCCCGTCGAACGGCAGCGGCTGGGCGACAGCGATCTGCTGCAGCACGTCAGCCAGTCGTTTGGCAGTGCGCACGAAGTCGCCGCCGGTCATGTCGGTGCCGTACAGGCACGATCCCAGCGAACCGCCATCCGCCCATTCATACATGATGTCGAGAATGCCGAAGTCCGGCCGCTGCATCTCGTCCAGACCGTGATCCTCGCACAGGATATCGATGTCTTCACAGATGCCCTTGAGCTTGGACGAAGCGATTGCGATGGGCCCGGAGATGCCGCCCGGGTAGTGCCTCGGTTCGCCGTCTCCCCCGCGTCTGGCCTCGTATACCAGTGAAGAGAGCACAGCGGCCAGTCCGTTGGCGTCGAGCTTGTCGAACGTGCCGGCGAGCAGCGCCTCGCACAGTTCCAGGTCATGTTCACTGTAGATGCGGCGCAGCAGCGAGCCTTTTTCGGTCAACGTCATGTCAATGTGGCCGGCCGCATTGACATGACGTTCGAGGTAACCAAGCCCGGTGAGAATATCGCAGATGCGATCGAACTGACGGGCCACGGACCCGGTACGGGAGTCGTAGCGATCGGTGACGCGCTGCAGTTCGCGGGTCTCGCGGGCCCAGCGGTGGCCCCACTTGAGGTGTTGCTGGAGGTCCGGGCAGTTGCGGCATGGATGCTCGTGCTCCGCCTTGCGCAAATCGCGAATGCGCTGGTCAAGGTTCTGGAAGGCGCGTGAACGCTCCTGATCGGTCAGGAACACTTCGTGCTTCAGTTTGCGGCGGCCTTCCTTTTCGATGTCGCTCAGCTCCATACGCAGGGTCATGAACTGTTTGAAGTCGCCGTGTTCGCATGCGAACGCCTGTTCGTATCCGGCCAGCGCGTTCTTCAGTGTGTTGATCTGCGATTCCAGCTGCCAGGCCGATTCGTTGGCCTCCCACTGGGCAAACGACTGGTCCAGGGTAACGTGCGCGGTCTCGTAGTCGCTGGAGTTGAGCAGGTTCACGGCCATGTTGAACGTGGGTCGGAAGCTCGAGTGCAGCGGGTAGACACGCTTGGATGACAGCGCGGCGGCCGTGGCGGGCACAAAACCGTGATGGTCGACCACGATGGCGTGGCCGATGGTGTCGATGCCGCGCCGACCGGCACGACCGGTGAGCTGCGTGAATTCGCCGGGACGTCAGGCCCACATGACCGGTACCGTCGAACTTCTCGAGTTTCTCTACCACCACGCAGCGGGCCGGCATATTGATGCCCAAGGCCAGTGTTTCCGTGGCGAACACCATTTGACCAGACCTTCTTCGAACAATCGTTCGACTATCTGGCGGAACAGGGCAATCATGCCGGCATGATGCGAAGCGAAGCCTTCTTCCAACGCAAAGCGGAACTTGGAGAACTGCAGGGCTTTCAGGTCTTCCTGAGTGAGTTGCCCCTCCACCATCTCATCCACGATGCGGCGAATCTTGGTCACTTCCTCATCGGTGGTGAGCTCCAGTCCAGCGTTGATACACTGTTCCACGGCCTGGTCACAACCGTTGCGCGAGAAGATGAAGTAGATGCCGGGCAACATTCCCAGAAAGTTAAGCTCGTCCACCACGGCCCAGCGGCGCGGGGTGTGGCGTTCCGCTTTCGGGGCATGGCCCTTGGCGCCTTTGCCGCCGCGGCCTCTGCCGAAGCCCTTGCGCTTATCGGGGCGTTCCTCGCCGCGCCGGCGTGCGGCCTTGCGGTCCAACTGGTCGAGCCGGTTGATGAGTTCGGCGTTGAGCTTGGTGGTCTGCTCGCCGTTGCCGTCGCGGCGATAGAGATCCAGCACCTCAGGCTCGGTGTGTTCGTCCGCCTGCACGATGACGTGCTGTTCCAAAGGCACGGGGCGGTGTTCGCTGATCACCAGTTTGGTGTCGCCTCGCACCGAGGCAATCCAGTTGGAGAAATCCTCCACGTTGGACACGGTAGCGGACAGGCCGACGATCTTGACCGTCTTGGGCAGGTGGATGATGACTTCCTCCCACACGGGCCCGCGGAACCGGTCGGCCAGATAGTGCACTTCGTCGAGAATCACGTAGCGCAGTGCGTTCAGCGTGGTGGAACGCTCGTAGAGCATGTTGCGCAGCACTTCGGTGGTCATGACCACGATGTCCGCCTCGGAGTTGATCGAGGTGTCGCCGGTGAGCAGGCCTACCTTGTCCGGGCCGTACACGTCGACCAGATCATGGTATTTCTGATTGCTCAGCGCTTTGATCGGTGTGGTATAGAAGGCTTTGACGTTGCGTTCCTGGGCGAGATAAATGGCAAAATCCGCCACTACGGTTTTGCCGGCACCGGTTGGGGCCGCGACCAGTACGTTGCTGCCGGCTTCGAGCGCGTCATTGGCTTCGGTCTGGAAGTCGTCCAGTTCGAAGGGCAGGGATTCGGCGAATCGCGCTGCTGCGGACGCCCGATGGCGCTGGACTTTTTGGAATGATGCGTACCGCTGCGAAGGGCTCAGCGTCTGGGAATCGGCATTGCCCTTATGGTGTTGGTGACGTGCCATTGCTGCTTTCCGTTAGTTGTTGAATCGCTTCCAGCGGGCCCATGCCTGGGTGTGGCGTTCGCGCTTGGCGGCCTTGCTGCGAATCACGTCCGCATGGGCCTCGGCATAACGATTCTGTGCCACGCTGAGCGGCTGAGTGAACAGAGGCGGCTCGCTGGTGTCGGCAGAGGTGCCAGACTCCCCCATCGCGGCCACGCGTTCACCGAGCTGGCCGCCGATGTCGGACATGTCTTTCAGGGCACGGATTCCATGAAGGGCTGCATAGATGAGTCCGGCAACAATCATGGCCAGCATGAACAGGGCCAGAATCAGCCATATCCACCAAGGCATGAAAGGCTCCTTACTTGTTCTCGCTGACGCTCAGTTCGCGTTCGGCGCGTGCCACGATCATGGTGCGCAACGTTTCCGGGGCGACCGCCGTGATATGACGCGCGTGTGCGATGCAGAAGGCCACGAACCAGGAGTCGGAGGAAACGGTCAGATGCACCTTTTCACCGGCACCGCATTGTTCGACGGTAGCGCCCGGCAATGTCTTGATGAATGCCAGATCGCGCTGATCGGTGATGAACACCGCGTCGGTACCGTTGTCGAAACTCCACTTGCGCAGTTCGCTCACCGGCATGTTCGGGATGTTGATCTGCTTGGTGGGCTTGACCAGTTCCGCCTTTTCGATACGGGCCAAGCGCAGCACCTGCCAGATGCGCGGCTTGCCGTTCGCCTTGTCGATGGTCTTGTCTTTGGAGACGTAGGCCTTCTTGTCCTTGGGGGGCGGCAGAACCGACATCCGTGTAGACGGCGGCATAATACACGCCTTCATCGATGAAAATCTTGGCGGGGGCCACCAGCTTGCGACGGGTACTACCGGTACCGTCGGAGTACTCCATGTCCAACAGCGAATCGGTGTTGATCGCGCGCTTGACGATGGAGAAGCTTCGGGGCTCCAGCTCATAGCCGGTCAGGCTCAGCCACGGGGTCTGGCCCGGGCTGACATGGCGGCGCAAACGCTCATACAGGGATTCGGCCTGCCCACGCTGCTTGTCCGGCAGTAACGGCGAATGCGCCAAGTAGCTGACCGAGGCGGTGAGCATGCTGAGGTATTGCGGCGAAATGCCGGCAAGACGTTCAAGGCCCAACGAATTGGTGGCGGAAACAATACCCTCGGCATCCAGCAGCGGCCAGTCGATATCGAAGAACTGGCTGCCAGCCATCTCACCATCGTCGGAAACGGTGGTCAGGGTGTTGATGTCCTTATGAATGATGTTGACGAATTTCTTGAGCTCGTCGTCGTTCTTCGGTTTGCCGATAAAGCGCTCGGCCAGCTCGCTCATCGAGAATTCCTCACCCAGGTGAGCGGAGAGGAACAGCATCAGACGCAGGCGACGATCCACCTCGCTGCCCGTTTGGAAAGCGGGGCCGTTCTTCTTGTTCTGGGCCTTGATCGACTCGGGATCACCCGGCTCACGAACATCGCGACTAATCGACGGGGAAACCACCGAGGCGCTTACAGGGCTGGCGGATTCGTCAGCCAGAGTGAATCGGCTGGCGGCGTGCAGGCGGCGATGATAGGCGTCCACAGCCTCCTGCGGGCTGACAATCGTGGCACCCGGATGCTCCAGCACAAACATGGCCAAATCGTCGGAATCGGTGTAGGCCACGTTCAGGTGTTCGCCGTCCACATCAACGGTGGCGGCAAAGCGACGCGAATCGATAACCTTGACCAGCGAGTCCGGAATGGGCTGCGTGCCCAAGCCAGGCGCAATCGAATCCAAACCGAGACCGGGAATAGGGGTCTGCGGCACACGCGGCGTGGTGCGCGACGCATGTTGGGCGAGCTGGGACTGATCCGGCTCGGAGGAAATCGACATCGAACGAGCCAGATAGTTGGCGGCGGCAAGCACCGGCATATCTTCCGGCTCGAACATCAGACGGACGCGCGGTTCGTCGCCCAACTGCAGACGGTAGGACGCGAAGTCCTGGCCTTCCGACTTGGACGAATACTCAGGCTGCCGTGATTCGATGGCGATGCCCATAGCGGCGAGCTTGGCGCGATCACGCTGGAACTGCTTGGCGAACGCGGCCTTGGCGGCCTGATCTGCCAGCTCTCCATACGAGTCGGCGTAAGCCTTGACGCGCTGCGCAATTTGGC
>ENA-OQDC01000778-OQDC01000778.1-human-gut-metagenome-genome-assembly--contig:-NODE-778-length-19866-cov-4.372613_pt1 | contig 19866 bp, 25 predicted proteins | sample MGYA00242770_ERZ504601 | MGnify/ENA primary metagenome ERZ504601 (study PRJEB26092, sample SAMD00036305) | human gut metagenome | host: Homo sapiens | study: EMG produced TPA metagenomics assembly of...
AGGTTTCCTCAAACAATAGAAAACCATAAATCATCTTTAATTTTTAACTTTGTTTTAGGGGTTATTCATGCTCTAGGTGAAGTTATTGCTTGTGTGATTTTTTATTCAGTAACGGGGGAGGACTTCCAAAAACTATTTTATATCTTGTTTGTTTTAGTTGGATTTGGTACTATTGTCCATAGTATGATAGACTACGTTATAGCATTAACGATTCTCAAAAGTATTCGAAAAATTCGATAGTTGTAAGAGGAGTTGTTTAGTCTATGACTTTAAATCGCAAGCAAGAATTATTGACCCTATTAAAGCAGTCTAAAGAAGCGATTAATGGGCAGAGTTTGGCAGAACATTTCGGTGTTACTCGTCAAATCATTGTCCAAGATATTGCGCTTCTGCGAGCAGATGGTTCTCAAATTATCTCAACTAACAGGGGTTACATTTATAAGACTAGTGATGATAATTCTTATGCACATCGACTGTTTAAAGTGAATCATACGGTGAATAATATGGAAGAAGAGCTTCTAGCCATTGTCGATAATGGGGGACGTATTCAAAATATCATGATTGATCATCCAGCCTATGGTGAAATTCAAGCCTTGTTGAAGTTGACTTGTCGTCGAGATGTTAGACATTTTTTAGAACAAGCAGCGTCAAGTGACTTTCGACCACTATCTGAATTAACCAACGGTGTTCATTATCATCTTGTTGAAGCTGATAGTCAACAAGATTTAGATTATATTGAAGAGGCACTCGATAATCTTGGATTTTTAGTCAAAGATTAATACAAAAGTGAAATATAAAAGTAGTTGATTTCACTTGAAGTCAACTGCCTTTTTTTGATACACTTATGTTAGTTTATTAACTTACGGAGGTAGCTATGTTTTCAGGACAAAGACTTAAAGAGATTCGAGAAGCACAAGGAATGAGTCAAGCATCAGTAGCTAAGCATCTAGGGATTTCGCGCTCCTCTTATTTTAACTGGGAAAATGGTAAGACAAAACCCAATCAAAAGAATCTATCGGTACTGGCTGAACTATTTGGTGTAGCCGAGACCTATTTTCTGTCTGAACACGAGATTGTTGAAGTGTACTTGGAATTAACTGAGGAAAATCGTCAAGAAGCTTTACGATTCACTAAAGCTCTTCTGGAGGAACAAGAAGCAGAAAAGAAGAAAGCACCCGTTATCCCACTTTACACTTACAAAGTTTTCGAGCGTTTATCAGCCGGAACAGGTTATACTTATTTTGGTGATGGCAATTATGATGAAGTTTTCTACGATGAAGAAATAGATCATGATTTTGCATCATGGGTATTTGGAGACTCTATGGAACCTACCTACCTAAATGGTGAAGTCGTGCTGATCAAACAAACAGGTTTTGATTATGATGGCGATGTCTATGCTGTAGACTGGGATGGTCAAACCTATATCAAAAAGGTTTATCGTGAGGAGGATGGTCTTCGTTTGGTTTCTCTTAATAAACGGTATGGTGACAAATTTGCTCCTTATGATGAAGACCCTCGAATCATCGGTAAAATTGTTGGTAACTTCATGCCTATTGAGGCTTAGCCAAGTGATAACAATTGGGCATCCCAAACTAAATCTGTTATAATATAACTAAAGCAAAGCCAATGATTTGGCTTTTTTTAAAGATTTTAAATGATATTTTGCTAAGAATACAAAAGGAGAAGCATACATGGCTACTATTCAATGGTTTCCAGGTCACATGTCTAAGGCCCGTCGACAGGTTCAGGAAAATCTTAAGCATGTTGATTTTGTAACGATTTTGGTGGATGCACGTTTGCCACTTTCAAGTCAGAATCCTATGTTGACCAAAATTGTTGGCGATAAACCAAAGATTTTAATTCTCAATAAAGCTGATCTTGCTGACGATAATCGTACGAAAGAATGGCGTACCTATTTTGAGAGTCAAGGGATTAAAACCCTGGCCATTAATTCCAAGGAACAATCTACAGTTAAATTGGTAACAGATGCTGCTAAGAGTCTTATGACTGAAAAGATTCAACGACTACGTGAACGTGGTATTCAGAAAGAGACCTTGAGAACCATGATTATTGGGATTCCAAATGCAGGAAAATCTACCTTGATGAACCGCCTAGCTGGTAAAAAGATTGCTGTTGTGGGAAATAAGCCTGGCGTTACAAAAGGTCAACAGTGGTTGAAGTCTAATAAGGACTTAGAAATTCTTGATACTCCAGGGATTTTATGGCCTAAGTTTGAAGATGAATTGGTTGGATTGAAACTCGCTTTAACTGGTGCCATCAAGGACCAGTTATTACCAATGGATGAAGTCACGATTTTTGGTCTCAACTACTTTAAAACTTACTACCCAGAGCGACTAGAGGAACGCTTTAAAGGGATTGACCTTGAAGAAGAAGCACCAGAAATCATCATGGAAATGACTCGAAAACTTGGCTTTCGTGAAGATTATGACCGTTTTTACAATCTTTTTGTCAAAGATGTTCGTGATGGAAAACTAGGCCGTTATACTCTTGATATTGTTGGGGTCGATACTGATGGCGACAATTAAAGAAGTCAAGGAACAATTGGCTATTTTGAGGGATCTTGACGACCCTAGATGGGCAAGTTTTGAGGAAGATAGTCGGACTGGTGTACAAGCTGCCATTAGGAAACGCCGTAAGGCTATCCTCGCTGAACTTGCTGAGGAAGAACGTTTAGAAACACTTCTTAATTATGAGAAATCACTCTATGCTCGAGGAATAGAACTCATCGCAGGTGTCGATGAAGTTGGACGTGGTCCTTTAGCTGGGCCAGTTGTAGCGGCTGCGGTCATTTTACCAAAGCTTTGCAAAATAAAAGGTCTAAATGACAGTAAAAAGATTCCAAAATCTAAACATGAAGCTATCTATAATCAGGTAATGAAGGAGGCAGTAGCTGTCGGTATTGGTATTAAGGATAATTATGTGATTGATGACGTCAATATTTATGAAGCTACCAAGTTAGCCATGATAGAAGCTATTGAAAAACTCAATCCCCAACCTGAACATTTGCTAATTGATGCCATGAATTTGGATTTACCTATAGAACAAACCTCAATTATAAAAGGGGATGCTAATTCTCTATCTATTGCAGCAGCTTCTATAGTAGCAAAAGTAACTCGGGATAAGATGATGGCTGATTATGAGCAGGAGTTTCCTGGATACGCCTTTGCCAAAAATGCAGGCTATGGCACCAAAGAACATTTGTCTGGCATAGATAAGTTTGGTGTCACGCCAATTCATAGAAGAAGCTTCGAACCAATAAAGTCAATAATAAAAAAGTAGGTGAAGTGGAGTGATTTTAGCTATTGATATCGGAGGAACCTTTATTAAATTTGGATTAGTTGATGATGATTTTAGAATTAGCAGTCAATCTAAAGAGTCAACTCCAACGACAATTGACGACTTTTGGCGGATTTTAGAAAGCATAGTCTCATCATTTAAGAATGATATCTCTGGTATTGCCATTGCATGTCCAGGCAAAATTAATAGTAAACATGGCTTTGTTTTCAAGGGTGGCCTTATCCCTTATTTAACATCTATTCCTCTTGGGACACGCTTGTCCAAAATATTTCAACTGCCTGTAAAAGTTATTAATGATGCAGATGCGGCAGCTTTGGCTGAAGCAAGATATGGTAGTTTACAGGATTTAGATTGTGGTGCTGCCTTGGTTTTGGGTACTGGTGTTGGCTTAGGACTTGTCTCACAGGGAGACTTGTTAACACCTCTGTCGGTTACCCAATATTTGCGTGCTCCAAGTCCCCAAAGCTTGGGTCAAACCGTTCTCCCTTTCCAGTTGGGGCTATTTAAGCATGCTCTATTTAGTCTTGTTGCTAATAAAGGTTCTGCGGTAGGTTTCATTCATGAAGCTAGTCAAATACTTGGTTTAGAACAGGACGATGGTTTAGCTGTTTTCTCCGCTTTAGATGATAATCACTCTGGACAACTAAAACGTCTATTTAAGGACTATTGTCATGAAATTGCTGTTCTGATTCTTAATTTGCAGAGTTTCCTCAAGTTGGATAGAGTTGTTATTGGTGGAGGCATTAGCAGACAAAATTCTTTGATAGAAGGTCTTGTTAATGCTTATGAAGAGTCATTTAATGAAGAATCCGAATTAGGTTTTGATCCGATATCAATTCAATCTTGTCATTTCCATAACGATAGTAACCTCTTAGGAGCAGCATCATATTTTGCTTCTGAAAATGCCTTATAGTCAAAAAAAGTTCCATAAAGGGACTTTTTTTGTTTTTTCTTGCGAATAATGAAATGGAGGTAGTTAGATGAATAACTTTGAACTTTTTAAACTAAAAGCTGCTGGATTGACGAATTTAAACATCCTTAACATTTTAGACTATCAAAAAAATCAAGATAAAAAATTGAGCTTACGTGATAATGGCAGTGGTATCTAAGTCTAAAAATGCCGTTCTCTTTATGGAAAAATACAAGAATTTAGATGTTAAGCAGCTTAAGGAAGATTTCAACGTTTTCCGACCTTATCAATTTTTGATAAGGAGTATCCCATTGAGCTGAAACATTCCTATAATCCTCCTGTCCTCCTCTTTTATCAAGGGAATATTGATTTGCTAAGTAAACCCAAGTTAGCAGTAGTTGGTGCCAGAAAGTGTTCTGAAACAGGAAAACAGTCTGTTCGAAAAATTGTTCATGAACTTGGGAATGCCTTTACTATTGTAAGTGGCTTGGCGCGTGGAATTGATACTTGTGCTCATATGGAGGCCTTAAAAAATAAAGGTAACACCATTGCAGTTATCGGGACTGGGCTAGACGTATATTATCCTAAAGAAAACAAAGCTTTACAGGACTATATGGCTAAAAATCATTTAGTTCTTACAGAATACGGACCGGGTGAACAGCCACTTAAATACCATTATCCTGAACGAAATCGGATAATTTCTGGATTGTGTCAAGGGGTTATGGTGGTTGAAGCCAAGCTTCGCTCGGGAAGTCTTATTACTTGTGAGCGTGCAATGGAAGAAGGAAGAGATGTTTTCGCCATACCAGGAAATATTTTAGATGGAAAATCGGATGGATGCCATCACCTCATTCAAGAGGGCGCAAAGTGCATTACTACAGGATTTGACATCATTTCAGAATTTTCATAAAAATCAAACTTCTCCTATAGAGAAAAAGTTTCTTATTGACAGTTAAAGAAAAGGACGGTATCATGTTAGTTGCTTGGTCCAAGATGTTTCATTTTTTTAATGTCTTGTGACTATATTTTAGACAGATTAGTGGCGCAGCCAGTTTATAACATTATAAGGAAATAGTCTATGGCGACAGCAACGACAACAAAAACGAAAACTAAAGCAACGAAGAAAACAAGGGCTAAAAAGGCGACTAAAAAGAGAGCGACACCGAAGAAAAATTTGGTTATCGTGGAGTCTCCAGCCAAAGCGAAAACCATTGAGAAATACCTTGGGCGCAACTATAAAGTTGTTGCTTCAGTAGGGCATATCCGTGATTTGAAAAAATCAAGTATGTCTATTGATTTTGAAAACAACTACGAACCACAGTATATCAATATTCGTGGTAAAGGACCCCTTATCAAAGAATTAAAGAAAGAAGCTAAGAAAGCCAAGAAAGTCTTTCTCGCAAGTGACCCGGACCGTGAAGGGGAAGCTATTTCATGGCATTTGTCACATATACTTGGATTAGAGCCAGAAGATAAGAATCGTGTAGTTTTTAACGAAATCACTAAAGACGCGGTGAAGAATGCCTTTGCAGAGCCACGCGCCATTGACATGGACTTAGTAGATGCTCAGCAAGCTCGTCGTGTTTTGGACCGAATTGTGGGTTACTCTATTTCACCTCTTCTATGGAAGAAGGTTAAGAAAGGTCTTTCTGCAGGTCGAGTGCAATCGGTAGCTCTTAAGCTTATTATTGACCGTGAGAATGAAATCAAGGCTTTTAAACCAGAAGAATATTGGACAATTGATGGTGCCTTTAAGAAGGGTGCTAAGAAGTTTCAGGCTAGCTTCTATGGTCTTGATGGTAAAAAGCTCAAGCTCAACAATAATGACGATGTTAAAGAACGTTCTCTCTCGTATCATAAGTGACGACTTTAACGTTGATAAGGTAGAGAAAAAAGAACGCCGTCGTAATGCGCCATTGCCATATACAACATCATCACTACAACAGGATGCTGCTAATAAAATCAACTTCCGTACACGTAAGACTATGATGGTTGCACAACAGTTGTACGAAGGGATTAATCTTGGTTCAGGCGCTCAAGGTTTGATTACCTATATGCGTACGGACTCAACACGTATCAGTCCAGTGGCTAAAAATCAAGCGGCTGAATTTATTACGGAACGCTTTGGCTCTAAGTATTCTAAACATGGAAGCAAGGTGAAAAATAGTTCAGCGGCGCAAGATGCTCACGAGGCTATCCGTCCTTCAAATGTTTTCCAAACACCAGAAAGTATTGCTAAGTATTTGGATAAGGATCAGCTTAAGCTCTATACCCTTATTTGGAATCGTTTTGTGGCTAGTCAGATGACGGCTGCAGTATTTGATACGATGAAGGTGACCTTGTCTCAAAATGGTGTCATTTTCACTGCAAATGGTAGTCAAATCAAGTTTGACGGTTATATGGCCGTTTACAACGACTCTGATAAGAATAAAATGCTTCCTGAAATGGCTGAAGGTGATACGATTAAGAAGGTTGTGACAACGCCTGAACAACACTTTACGCAACCACCGGCACGCTACTCTGAAGTGACATTGATTAAGACTTTGGAAGAAAATGGCGTTGGTCGTCCGTCAACTTATGCACCAACGCTTGATGTTATTCAACGTCGCTACTATGTCAAATTGGTGGCTAAACGTTTTGAACCAACAGAACTCGGTGAAATCGTTAATAGCTTAATTGTAGAATTCTTTCCAGATATCGTGGATGTTAAATTCACTGCCGAGATGGAAGCCAAACTCGATAAAGTTGAAATCGGTAAGGAACAATGGCAGAAGGTTATTGATGAATTCTTCAAACCTTTCCAAAAAGAATTGGAAAAAGCTGAAGAAGGTATTGAAAAAATCCAAATCAAGGATGAACCTGCTGGTTTTGATTGTGACCTCTGCGGCCATCCAATGGTTATCAAGCTAGGTCGTTACGGTAAGTTTTATGCATGTAGTAACTTCCCAGACTGTCACAATACTAAGGCTATTACTAAAGAAATTGGTGTGACTTGTCCAACCTGTGGGCAAGGTCAGGTCATCGAGCGTAAGACAAAACGCAATCGTGTCTTTTATGGTTGTAATCGCTATCCAGACTGTGAATTTACCTCGTGGGATATCCCTATTGGACGTAACTGTCCTAAATCAGGCGATTACCTCGTGGAGAAGAAAGTACGTGGTGGTGGCAAGCAAGTTATCTGTAGTAACGAAGAGTGTGACTACAAAGAATCTGTTATAAAATAAAGAAGAAAGCTATCCCAAGTTTTTGCCTTGGGATAGCTTTTGTATTTTGTCAAAAAAACTGATACTTTCCTTAAATTTGATTTTTTATACTAAGAATGAAAAGAAAGGAGAGTTATTATGAAACGTTTAAGTTTATCAGGTTTCCAACTCAAATATATAGCCCTAATTACTATGGTATTCGACCACATTCATTATTTTTTTGATTATACAGGGAAAATCCCTATTTGGTTTGCTATGATTGGTAGATTAGCAGCACCCTTGTTCCTTTTTTGTGTGATTGAGGGTTTTATTCATACCCATAACCGGAAGAAATACTTCCTAAAGATTTATTCTTTAGCAATTGTGATGGGACTGATTCAATTTGGATTCTATAATTTTCTACATCCTCTAGTTAGACCAGATGGTTTCTTTCCACAAAATATGATGCTGTCGTCATTCGCAATTTTGCTCGTTGCTCTTCAAGGGATTGCATGGATTCAAGAAAAGAAATACCTTAAAGGGATACCAACTTTACTTTTTCCATTGTTGCTTCCATGGTTAATGATGCCTTTTTATCTGCTAAGTGTGAACAAACCTATGTTTGGTTTCTACTAAATTTACTCAATTTCACAGTATTGCCAGTCCATACATTTATCAGTGATGGAGGAACGTGGTTGCTTTTGACCGGTATCGCTATGTATCTTTGTCATAGGAATCTTAAGAAAGAAGTGCTTGCTTTTATGAGTGTTAGTCTCGTTTGGCTGCTAATGGGGATTGTTTTAAGTAGACCTTCTTTTCACGATTTAATATTCAAATACTTTGAATGGATGGAAATATTTTCAGCACCTTTAATGCTTTCTTATAACGGTCAAAGAGGGAAAGGGTCAAAATATTTGTTCTATGTTTTTTACCCAACCCATATTTATCTACTTTACGCCTTGTCAGTTATCTTCTATAGATGATATGATAAGGATAACTTTGAAGGAAAGTAAAGGCTATGGCTCGAATACTTGTTATTGATGATCAAAAAGATATTGTTCAATTGGTTGTAAAGGCTTTAGAGCTCCAAAACCATAATGTGACAGGGCTTACAAGTGTTTTAGATTTGGATAAGAACTCTTTACCTCGATTTGACCTGATTTTACTGGATATTATGATGCCTGATGTTGACGGTCTACAGTTTTGCCATGAGATTCGAAATCAGGTGGATTGCCCAATCCTCTTTATTACAGCTAAAACGCAAGAAGCAGACATTGTCCAAGGGTTGAGTTATGGTGCGGATGATTACATTTGCAAACCATTTGGGGTTAAAGAACTCCAAGCGCGTGTTGCAGCTCACTTGAGACGTGAACATCGTGAGCGTCACCATAAGCTTTCACTTGGGGAGTTTCAGTTTGACTTGTCTGCTCAAGAGCTTTATATTGAGAATCAGTTGTTAGATTTGACAAAGTCGGAATATGGTATTTGCCAGTTTTTAGCTGAAAATAAAGGCCAAGTCTTTTCAAAAGAACAAATCTACACGCATTTGTACGGCTATGAGGATAAAGGCAGTCCGGCAGCAGTGGCTGAACATATCAAGAATATCCGTGCAAAGCTTAAAGAAGTTGGGCAAAATCCTATTGAAACAGTTTGGGGGATTGGTTACAAGTGGCACTAATAAAAAAACGAGAACACTCTCTAAGAACAATCTTGTTATCTTATGTCGTCAGTCTTACAGTTCTCTCTGTAATCAGCAGTCTTCTTATTTTGTATTTGTTCAGCTTGTCTTTTCGTTTTGGAGTTTTGATTCCAGCAAATCAAGTTGAGAGTGATTTGTCTGCTGTGAGAAGTGATATTGAAACTTCTAAGGTCTTTAATCCCGAGATTTTACCTGATGGCACGAGTTATGTCTTTTTAACTAGGGATTTTAAGCTTAAAAAGTCTAACATGCCTGTTAACTTGCAAGAAGAATCCTTACTAAATTACCAATTCAAGAATGCTCACGGTGAGAAATACGGCTATTTTCAGTCTTTTGAACGATCAGATGGCATAGTCATTGTCAATTATCAACTATCACCTCGGTACCGTAATGAGTGGATGAACCAGCATTTTCCCAATGCTGATCTTATGATGATTGGTTCAATGTTTGTATCTATCTTAATCATATTTATTATTTTAACTTTTTATTATGCAAATAAATTGAGTCAGCAACTTAAACCTATATTAAGGGTTACTGAAAAAATTTTCCAACAAGATTTGGATTTTCAAACTTCTCAGTCTACAATTAAGGAATTTAATCAGGTTTTAAGTGGTTTGGATCATATGCGTATAGCACTTCGTGAGTCTTTGATGGAAAATTGGAAGGCAGAGCAAGATAAACAAAATCAGATTTCTGCCCTGACACATGACTTAAAGACGCCCCTAACAGTTGCTCGTGGAAATGCGGAACTCTTAGCTATGACGTCCTTGGATGAAAATCAAACGGACTTGTTAGAGCATTTTCAAAAAGGTATTGCACAGGTTGATACTTATGTAAAAGAGTTGTCAGAAATCAACAAAATGAGTTTGAAGAAGACCCTGACGCTTGAAGAAGTTCCAGCTAAGGAATTTGTTGAAGACATTTACGATCAAACCTTGTCATTAGCTCAAACGAAACAAATCAATGTGGTATTTGACAAGAAGGAAATTGCGAAAGAAAGCATAGGCAATTGGGATAAGTCCTTGTTGAATCGAGCTATTATGAATATTGTTTCAAATGCCGTAGAGCATACACCCAGTGGCAGTCAGTTGCTCCTGACCGCTAGGGTAGAAGAAGATGAATTCAAGTTTATATGCCTTGATTCTGGTCCTGGATTTTCCCTTGAATCTCTTGAAAACGCTACTCAGCTATTTTATCAAGAGGATAAAAGCAGACAGAGTCGCAATCATAGTGGCCTTGGTCTGACTATTGCCAATGATATTATTCGTTTACACTATGGTAGTCTTTCTCTTGCAAATGACAATGGCACGGGTGGTGCTAAAGTGACTATCATTTTACCCCTTTTAAATACAGATGACTCCTAGTCGCCAGATGAGGAGTTTTTTGATATACTACTAAGAGTAAAAATGAAGAAAGATTTGTGGGAGCAGGATTTCATCTTGTTTCCGAAGAGGTATTAGTGTCATGTCTCAATCAAAAGCAGATTATATTAACGTGATTGGAGCTGGTTTGGCCGGATCCGAGGCGGCTTATCAGATTGCCAAACGTGGTATTCCAGTAAAACTTTATGAAATGCGTGGGGTCAAAGCAACACCACAGCATAAGACAACAAATTTTGCAGAATTGGTTTGCTCTAACTCTTTCCGTGGAGATAGCTTGACCAATGCTGTAGGGCTTCTAAAAGAAGAAATGCGTCGTTTGGACTCTATCATTATGCGTAATGGAGAAGCTCACCGTGTGCCAGCAGGTGGTGCCATGGCGGTGGACCGTGAAGGCTATGCAGAAGCAGTGACAGCTGAAATTGAAAGTCATCCCTTAATTGAAGTTATCCGTAAAGAAATCACAGAAATTCCTGATGATGCTATTACAGTTATTGCTTCAGGTCCCCTAACTTCTGATGCTTTAGCTGAAAAGATTCATGAGCTTAACGGTGGAGACGGGTTCTATTTCTATGATGCCGCTGCACCAATCGTTGATAAAGCAACTATCGACATGAACAAGGTTTACCTTAAGTCACGCTATGATAAGGGTGAAGCAGCTTATCTAAACTGTCCAATGACCAAGGAAGAGTTCATGGCCTTCTATGAGGCCTTGACTACAGCTGAAGAAGCTCCTTTGAATTCTTTTGAAAAAGAAAAGTATTTCGAAGGGTGTATGCCTATCGAGGTTATGGCTAAACGTGGTATTAAAACAATGCTCTACGGTCCTATGAAACCAGTTGGTTTGGAGTATCCTGAAGATTATATGGGTCCACGTGATGGTGACTTCAAGACACCTTATGCGGTTGTTCAGCTTCGTCAGGACAATGCGGCTGGTAGCCTCTACAATATCGTTGGTTTCCAAACCCACCTCAAATGGGGAGAGCAAAAACGTGTCTTCCAAATGATTCCAGGTCTTGAAAATGCAGAATTTGTTCGTTATGGGGTAATGCACCGTAACTCTTACATGGATTCGCCAAACTTGCTTAAACAGACCTTCCAATCAAAATCAAACCCTAATCTGTTCTTTGCTGGACAAATGACTGGTGTTGAAGGTTATGTTGAATCAGCTGCCTCAGGTTTGGTTGCTGGAATCAATGCAGCCCGTCTTTTTAAGGGTGAAGATGAAGTTATTTTCCCTCATACAACAGCAATCGGTAGCCTTCCATATTATGTGACACATGCTGAAAGCAAACATTTCCAACCAATGAATGTTAACTTTGGTATTATCAAAGAATTAGAAGGCCCACGTATTCGTGACAAGAAAGAGCGTTATGAAAAAATCGCAGAAAGAGCTCTTAAGGATTTGCAAACTTTTATAGATGCTTGATGCTAACATAAAAAGCCCTCACAAGAGTGAAGGCTTTTCGTTTTAGAGAGGAGCGAATAGAAATATCGATTAGCCAAAGAATTTCTTAGCGATTTCTTGACCTTGTTTGATTTTAGCCCATTGTTGAGGTGTTGCCAGCTCATTACCTGAGTCACATGAGGCGAAACCACATTGGTGAGAGAGGAAGAGACGTTTTTTTGGAAGGATTTGACTCGCTTTTTCAAGCAAATCGAGAACACGTTCTTCGTCATCTAGGTCAGTCGTTTAAGAAGACAATAGCCCAAATACAACTTCAGCTTTACTGTCTTTAAGGGCTTCCAGAGCTTTGATATCACCAGCTGTATCGCTATCCCATTCAAGGAAGAAGCAGTCATAGTGTTGCTCTGCCAAGAATTTCTTAGTGATGTCTTCGTAAGTTCCTTCAGCAGCAGAACGGATTTCATAATTACCACGACAGTTGTGTGTCCAAACCGTTTAAACCAAGTTCGTGAGTATAGTCAACAACCTCATTTATTGATAGCAACAAATTCATCGGCCAATTCTGCCAAATCACCATTGCCGTCTGAGTAGAAACTTGCAGGGTTTTGATGGGTCAAAAAAGTTTCCCAGAGGCAGTCATCTAAATTGAACGATTTTACCACCAACAGCCTTGTATTCATCCAAGAATTCTTTATAGGCATTAATCAAACCTTTTTTGAGTTCTTCATTTGTTTCATAGACTTGTCCAGGAACAGCCAATCGATCAAAGATAGCAAGTTCAGTGTAGGCATGAGCAGGTCCCAGATAGTTTGTTTGGTATCTTCATCACCAGCTTCAGCCTTAACCAATTTGTAAATATCTAGGTAGTGGTGGTTTTTACCTGAGAGAGGCTCAGTGATACGAATACCGATATCTTTACGTGTTTCATATTGACCACCATCATGGTCTTTAAAAGTATAACCATGCTCAGCAATGTAGCGTTCAATACCTTTGAGTCCCTAGACAAAGTCCAAGTGCCACATAGAACGTCCAAACTCCCCATCGGTAAGGATGTCAATTCCGTTAGCTTTTTGGTCAGCCACATTCGCTTAATAGATGCAGTTTCAGTTTCTTGATAACCAGGAAGGGCATCATAGAAAGGATACTGGATGTCGTCACGATGCTCAATTTCGTCCTTGTATTTACGGAGATCCGCAGGACGAAGAAGAGAACCGACTAATTGGAATTTAGATTTTGTCACTAAATTTACCTCGAAATGTCTATTTACATCTATATTATTTCTTATGGGAACTAATGAAAAATAGTTAATTTCTTACTGTGGATATAGTTTTAGACTATATAAGGTTTAGCTCTGCAAAATGATACTTCTTATGATAAAATGGAAAGAAAACAATGAAGGTTGGGAATATGCAAAAAACATTCTTTATTATTAAACCAGATGCTGTTAAACGCCATCTAATTGGTCAAGTGCTTGATCGAATTGAGCGACGTGGCTTCGTTATTGAGCGTATGGAGATGCTGATGCTTGACGAAGAACGTCTTAAAGAACATTATGCCCAATTGGCTGATAAACCTTTTTTCCCTAGTATTTCTGAATTCATGATGAGTGGTCCAGCAGTTATTGGTATTATGTCCGGCCCAGGTGTTATTAAGTCATGGCGTGATATGATGGGAGCAACTAATCCTGGGGATGCTGCTCCTGGAACGATTCGTGGAGACTTTGCAACAGCACCAGATGGTGACATGATTCCAAATATCGTTCATGGCTCTGATTCAGAAGAATCTGCGGCTCGAGAAATTAAGATTTGGTTTGGTGAGTAGGATGGATATAGCACAGATTCAATCAGAATTAGCTCAGGATGGACTATTAATTGATGTCAGGACTCCAGAAGAGTACGCAGAAGGTCATGTTAAGGATGCTTTATTAATACCTCACACGCAGTTTTTCACAGCTGACATTCCAGCTAAAAAAGACGATTCAATTTATCTTTATTGTAAAATGGGATCTCGTGCTGAATTTGCTGCAGGAGTACTGAAAGAACGAGGATATACTAAGGTTACCACCTTAGGTGGCCTAGGTGATATGGAAGCACTAGGGTTTAAGTTTGAAAAATAATACACATAAGGTCACTAGTGGTGATCTTATTTGCTTTCAAAAAGCATGACAAATTATTAACAACGCTTTCATAAAGTGGTAAGATTCTAAATGAGTTAAGAAAAAGCCTATGAAAATGACTTTGCCAGAACTTGATTAACTTAGCATATTCCAATTGAGATAGGGCTTGTGGTTAAGCTTGTGACTACAATTGGTAGAGGAGGATTTCGTATGTCAAAAGTTGCTATTGTTACAGGTGCAGGTCAAGGTATTGGTTTTGCGATTGCAAAACGCTTGGTTGAAGATGGTTTTAAAGTTGGGGTATTGGACTATGACGCTGAAACTGCTGAAAAAGCAGTTGCTGAGTTGTCAGAAGACAAGGCATTTTCCGTTGTAGCAGATGTGTCTAAACAAGCTGAGGTAGCAGCAGCTTTCCAAAAAGTAGTTGATCACTTTGGCGACTTGAATGTTGTTGTTAATAATGCTGGTGTGGCACCAACAAAACCCCTTGACACTATTACTGAAGAACAGTTTCAACGTACATTTAACATTAATGTTGGTGGAGTTATCTGAGGTGCACAATCTGCCCAAGCACAATTTAAATCACTTGGTCATGGTGGTAAAATTATCAATGCAACTTTACAAGCAAGTATCGTAGGGAACTCTAACTTAACTGTATATGGTGGAACTAAATTCGTAGTTCGTGGTATTACTCAAACTTTGGCGCGTGACTTGGCTGATTCAGGTATAACTGTAAATGCTTATGCACCAGGTATCGTTAAGACTCCAATGATGTTTGACATTGCCCACGAAATTGGTAAAATGCTGGTAAAGATGATGAGTGGGGTATGCAAACTTTTGCTAAAGATATTACCCTCAAACGTTTGTCAGAACCTGAAGATGTTGCAGCAGCAGTTAGCTTCCTAGCTGGACCTGACTCAAACTACATCACAGGTCAAACAATCATCGTTGATGGTGGTATGCAATTCCATTAAGGTTAAAAGGGAGAGCGAATGGCTCTCTTTTTTTGCTTGATAAAACATAATGTTTCTGATAATACAGTTATAAATAATTATGTTTTTAAAGGTGGATTCCCATATCAGACATCTTACACTATATTGCTGAGCACCCATTTTTTAGTCTTATTCTATTGGGAATTATTGTACTAGCCTTTGGTTTAGCTCCATTTTCAAGTAGTTCAATAGAGAACAAGCGTTCAGCTATTATTAATAAGCACTACAATGATAATTTTAAGAAATAAGAAGGACTAAATGCAGTCATAAAGCAGATATTAGAGATAGGCAAATGCCTGTCTTTTTTGTATAATAGGAGGTGACGGTTCGTTTTTTAACAATCACAAGTAAGAACTAGGAAAGAATAAAATGCCAAATATTGAAGAATTAAAACAAAGACAGGAGAAGATTCGCAACTTCTCGATTATTGCTCATATTGACCATGGTAAATCAACGCTTGCTGACCGTATCTTGGAAAAGACTGAGACTGTATCAAGTCGTGAGATGCAGGCACAACTCCTTGATAGTATGGATCTTGAGCGCGAACGTGGTATCACTATCAAACTGAATGCCATTGAGCTTAACTACAAAGCTAAAGACGGCGAGACTTATATTTTCCACCTTATCGACACACCGGGACATGTGGACTTTACTTATGAGGTGTCACGTTCCCTTGCCGCCTGTGAGGGTGCTATCTTGGTGGTAGATGCAGCTCAAGGGATTGAAGCACAAACACTTGCCAATGTTTACTTGGCACTTGATAATGACTTGGAAATCTTACCAGTTATCAATAAAATCGACCTTCCAGCGGCAGATCCTGAGCGTGTACGTACAGAGATTGAAGATGTTATCGGATTAGATGCCTCGGAAGCTGTGCTTGCATCAGCTAAGGCTGGCATTGGTATCGAAGAGATTCTCGAACAAATTGTTGAGAAAGTTCCTGCGCCCCAAGGTGATGTGGAAGCACCTCTCCAAGCCCTTATCTTTGACTCTGTTTATGATGCGTATCGTGGCGTCATACTCCAAGTGCGTGTGGTTAACGGAATGGTTAAAACGGGTGATAAGATTCAAATGATGTCTAATGGCAAGACCTTTGACGTTACTGAGGTTGGTATTTTCACTCCTAAAGCTGTTGGCCGTGACTACCTTGCGACTGGAGATGTTGGTTATGTAGCAGCTTCAATTAAGACAGTTGCGGATACTCGTGTCGGTGATACAGTGACACTTGCGGATAATCCAGCCGCAGAACCACTTCATGGTTATAAGCAAATGAACCCAATGGTCTTTGCTGGTCTTTATCCAATTGAGTCAAATAAATATAACGACTTGCGTGAGGCTCTTGAAAAGCTCCAATTGAATGATGCCAGTCTTCAATTTGAGCCTGAAACGTCTCAAGCCCTTGGTTTTGGTTTCCGTTGTGGTTTCTTGGGCCTTCTTCACATGGATGTTATCCAAGAGCGTTTGGAACGTGAGTTTAACATCGATCTCATCATGACTGCACCATCAGTAGTTTACCATGTTAACACTACTGACGGTGAAATGCTTGAAGTGTCCAACCCATCTGAATTTCCAGATCCTACACGTATTGATACCATTGAAGAGCCTTATGTCAAAGCTCAAATTATGGTTCCTCAAGAGTATGTTGGTGCTGTTATGGAGTTGGCGCAACGTAAACGTGGTGATTTTGAAACCATGGAATATATTGATGATAATCGTGTTAACGTTATCTATCAAATTCCACTTGCTGAAATCGTCTTTGACTTCTTTGATAAATTGAAGTCATCAACTCGTGGTTATGCAAGTTTTGACTATGAATTGTCAGAGTACCGTCGTTCACAATTGGTGAAAATGGATATTCTCCTTAATGGTGATAAGGTCGATGCCCTTAGCTTTATTGTCCATAGAGAATTTGCCTACGAACGTGGAAAACTTATCGTTGATAAACTTAAGAAAATTATTCCACGTCAACAATTTGAAGTTCCTATCCAAGCGGCTATTGGTCAAAAAATTGTTGCCCGTACAGATATCAAAGCTCTTCGTAAAAACGTCTTGGCTAAATGTTACGGTGGTGACGTTTCACGTAAACGTAAACTCCTCGAAAAACAAAAAGCCGGTAAGAAACGTATGAAAGCCATCGGTTCGGTGGAGGTACCACAAGAAGCCTTCTTGTCTGTGCTTTCAATGGACGAAGATGAGAAATAAGAATGATAGTAGAATGTGATGTTCTGGCTATTTTAGTAAAAAGTTATGATAAAGAGGATTTTAAAATTTACCTTCTCAAAGTGTGGAAGGATTTATGCTACGATCATACTAAATACTTTTCTTTTTAGGGAATGGCGATACAAAGCATGTAGCAGAATTATAGACTGACCTAAAAGCAGATAAGGTAACTTCCAATGAGATTTTTGGTAGTCGTCAACAATATGTTGTACTTAGTCATGTAGAACACACTTACTACATTACGATAAACACTATAAAATCAGACTTTAGAGAATATAAAGAAGCTAGATGAGGATTCATGGGGGGTAGTCTTATCAGGAATCCCTTCGCAAGCATTTTTCTCAGCTTTAGGCTATAATATACAAAAGGAAAGTCGGGAGGGCCACTATGGATATCACAAATTTTATTCCTAGTCAGCGACAGGCTATGTTGGAACGTTTTCAGCAAGTGGAGGCCTTGGGCTTAGGCGCAGTTCGTATTGAGTTGAAGGTTGCGAATCCTGTTGGCATCATTTATGAGTGCTACATTATGTCAGGAGAGAATTATTTTTCTGATCAAGCAGTGGTATCCTTCCGTATTCTTTACGAAAAGGACTTGGACCGCATTTCTTTGGATGTGGTAGATATCCCTGGTCGCTCAAGTTTGTCTAATTATCTCCAGTTACTAGAGATTTTTGAAGGCTTGCAACATTATCTTAATCGAGAGTTTGCTAAGGTAAAAAATACATAAACATCTGATTGTAATCAGGTGTTTCTTTTTGTGCTGGAAGTTCAAAATTTCACAATAGTCAACCTCCATTTGATAATAATTCCACCAATCGTTACGATTTTCGTCGAAGAAGTAACTAGTAGGAATATGTGCAAACGTCTCAGCAATTAACCGAATTTGCAAAGGGTTCAAAAAACCAACTGCTTGGAACCGCTTTAAATACATAAAATATCGTTTAGCGATTAGTTCTCCTGGCTCACCTGATACATTCTTACGTTCTTTGGCTAGTTTATGCCTTTTTTGCTTCATTTTTTTATGTTTCATAACTTTTTCCTTCCTAATTGACTGACCTATATTGACTTTTAATATCATATATGCTATAATTATATCAAATAATCCCTCAAAAGGGAAATAAATGAAAGAAAGGCCTTCCGCTCGTCGGAAAGGTAATGGTGTCCAATGGACAATACTAAGGATCTCTCAAATCCAGAAACAGCAAGTAATAAAGCCCCCTCTAAACTAACCTTTATTTATTATGACGAAGACGAATTTGCAGCGTTTTTAGATTCCCTCCCCTTAACTTGTAGCGTCAAAGGTTATCGCAAGGATACGAGAGGTTTCTGCTATCGGTATAGCAGAAGCCATGGCTCTAAAGTTAGTCAGAAAAGTAGATAGAAAAAAGATATCTTTGAGCTTAGAATTAATACGGAAGGCATTTTCGCCCGTTCATTATTTTTCCGTTTAGAAAAAGCTAACGAAGAAGAAGACAATGTGGCTTCACCTACTTATATCATCACAAACTCCTTTAAGAAAAAAACAAATAAAACACCATCTAAGGAATTGAAGAAAGCTATCAAACGAAAATCGAACTATAAGAACAAGCGATGACACAAACTGGATTCTCGCAATCCAGTTTTAAGGGCTGAAAAAGATTCAACCTTTTAAAACTGGACTGTAAAGTTTAGTATGGATATTGACTATATTTTATTAAGGAGAGATGCACATGAAGGAAATCAAACTTACACCACTTGATAAAGTGGATAGAAACGGGTTTCTTGCTTCATACTTGGCAGAAAGGAGTAAAAAGGAACCTGAAATTCTACAGCACTATAACAATGAAATCGAGTGTATAAAGCTATCGCATAAAATTAAACAATTAAGAGAGAATATCAATTTAACTCAGCAAGAACTTGCTGATCGTATGGGGAAAAAGTCAGGCTAGTATCGGACGTATAGAGAATGGCACCACTAATCCAACATATAAAACATTGGAAGAAATTGCCGCTGCAACCAATACTAGATTAGTTGTTGACTTTGTTCCAATAAAGAACTAGTTTTTGTATACACTCAAAAAGCTCTATAATCTCTATAGTGGTTTTACCTACTACAGAAATCATAGAGTCTTTTTATATTATACCCTTATTAGAGAACAACATCATAACTTAACTACACCACAAAGTTAGACATCGAAGTCTAACATTTTGTGGTGTCTTTATTTTCTATTTGTTTAGCCAACAGCAATTACAATAATGCTTTCAAAAATTAGAAGTAAGATAGCTAAAAAACTTTCTTTATTCATAGAAATTAACCTCCTATCTCACTATATGATATAATACTTTTAAGTTTATCTGGGAAATTCTCGTATATGCAAAAGAGGTGCTTTTTATGAAAGATTATGGAAAATTATTTAAGAAATTTAGAGAGTCTAGGGGATTAGTCTTAAAAGATATCGCAAAGTTAGGCGTATCAGTATCTCATATTTCCCGCTTTGAACGTGAAAATACAGATTTGACAATTAGTAAGTTTATGTCAGCTTTAAATGCGATAAATATGCCTATTGATGAGTTTATGTATGCAGCAAACGACTTTCAGAGAGATGAGTTTAATGAAATCTTAGAAAAGATTAGTTTATTTGTTTCAGCAAGGAACGTGTC
>ENA-OQDC01000779-OQDC01000779.1-human-gut-metagenome-genome-assembly--contig:-NODE-779-length-19855-cov-4.056316_pt1 | contig 19855 bp, 20 predicted proteins | sample MGYA00242770_ERZ504601 | MGnify/ENA primary metagenome ERZ504601 (study PRJEB26092, sample SAMD00036305) | human gut metagenome | host: Homo sapiens | study: EMG produced TPA metagenomics assembly of...
GTGCACCGCTCGCCCAGATAATCAAGCAAATCCTTGTAAAAGCTCTTCAGCTCCAATCCCTTGCGCGCCAGCAAATCATCCCAGCGATAGCCCTCCGGGATATTTTCCTCGCTGCCGGTTTCCTTAGCCATTTTCAAAAATAAAATATATGTCAGCTCCGTAACGTACTGATGATAGGTAATGCCGTCATCTCGCAGCACATTACACAAATTCAGAGCTTTGCTACAATCTCCTGTGTATTCACGCAGTTTTGCCTCCATCTTCATATAAATAACCGTTGAATTCGCTCACGATATTATCCAAATCGTCGGCGAATATTTTTTGTGCCCGCGCATAACCGCCCAAGCGCTGCAATCGTTTGTCCTCTTTAAAGGCCTCCACGCTAAAAAAATATCCTGCTGCTGCATATAGCTGCGGATGATATCCAAGCCACTTCTGCTGCGCAGGCGTAAATTTGTGGTTTTGTTCAGCTTATCAAAGGCACGGCTCAGCTGTGAATTTTTGCTCACCAGCTCCGTTCCCAGCATATAGCGCCTGATAAGGCTGATAATGCCTGCCACCATCGTGCTGTTCGTGTATTCCGAATAGGCATCGTTCAGCTGCAGCGCCGTAAAGCCGTTGGCATCGAGCGTCAGCAGCAGCTCCTTCAGCTGCGCCTTCGTCAAATCCTTTGGACGGGTGCAAATGATATGCAGGGCAGCAATTTCGTTGGCGTGGCTCTTTAAATACGCCGCAAAATCGTTCAGATAATCTCCGGGCTTGGTCTTATGCGCACCGTAACCGCGCGTATGGCCGGTAAGCTCATCCTTGCCGTCGTAAATCATCCCGCCCATATTGCCGCCGGCCCGGTATTTTTTCCATCTGCTCCAGCGCCTCCTTATGCTGCAGCAAAAGCTCCTTGGCCTTGGCTGCATCAGCCTGCTGCAGTTCGCCGGCAAAGGCAGGCACATCCTTGCCCGTCGCCAGCACAAACTCCTTCTTCGTCTGCTCATCCAGCCTGTTCACCTTGCGGCGCAGCTTTAAGGCCACCTGCTTGGCAATATCGGTATACACCTCCGCTGCCTCCGCTTCATCAAGCTGCTTCAGCAAATCCTGCACGGAAATCTGCGGATTGGCAACCGCAGGCATCGTCACCACCGGCTGCAGGCTGTTATATACGCCCACCGGGTCATAAATCTCAAAATGATCCTTGCCGATTTTATCGCAGCGGCGTGTTGCGCGTCCCAGCATCTGCTCAAACAAAATACGCGATTTCACGCAGCGCATAAAAACCAGCGTGGTAATCTCCGGCACGTCGGTGCCGGTAGTCAGCAAATCCACCGTTACGACAATGCTGGGGAAGCGTTCATTCTTAAAGCGTTTGATTTTCTCCTGAATCTTTTTCTGGTCACCATTGGCCACACTGCCGGTAATCTTCATAATCGCATCGCTGTCCAGATTATCCTTGGCATAAAGCTCCTGCAGTATGCTCACAATCATATCGGCATGCGTATCGGTAGCAGCGTAAATCAGCGTTTTGCCGTAGGTTTCCGGCGCGTCGGGATAAAGATTTTTGGCAATCTCCGCCAGCACCGCCCTGTTGAATTCCGGCACGATAACCTTGCGGTTGAACTGGTCGACGTCAAAATCGACATCATCATCCAAATAAGCCGTATCAAGCTCGCCGGTCTGCTTGTTGATATATTTAACAGTATCGCCCCTTTTGAGCTGAATTCCCTGCTCGCTGAGCTTAGTTGTCAGCTGATGCGGTGCGTCATGGTCAATCAGATAACCATCCAGCACAGCCTCGCGATAGGTGTAGGTATAAACAGGCTCGCCGAAAATTTCCGTTGTCTGCAGGGCAGGCGTTGCGGTGAGCGCAATTTTTACCGCGTTAAAATAATCCAGCACATAGCGGTACTTGCTCTGGTAATCGCGTTGGTCGCGATAAAGCTGCTCCGCCTCCGCCATTTCCTTATCCAGAATATAACCGCGGTGCGCCTCGTCGATAATAATTAAATCGTAATCGCTGACTGCGGGAATACGCTCCTCGCTTTCGGCGTACATAATGCGCTTCATCATGCCCTGTACGGTAGCAACGTGCACGGCGGTTTCCGCATCAATCAGCTTATCGGTAAGCTCCTTGATATTGTAAATCTGGTCCAGCGTCTGCAGGCTTTCCAGCTTCACCTCTTTAAAGACATCCTGCGCCTGCACGCCCAAAGCATTGCGGTCAACAAGGAATAAAATACGCTTAAAGCGCTTTGCCTTCAAAAAGCGGTAAATCATGCCCAAAACCGTGCGCGTTTTGCCGGTGCCCGTGGCCATCGCCAGCAGCGCCGTCCGCTTGCCACAGCGCACTGCCTCATCCACCGCCTGCACAGCCTTCAGCTGATAATCGCGCAGATGCAGGCCGTTTTCATCCTGCAAAAAATCATACGGCAAAGCATCTAAGGCAGCGTTGCCCTCCGCGGTATTTTCCTGCAGCATTTCTTTTAAACCTAAGGGAGAAGGCCAGCCTGCCATAGCGCGCGGTATATTGCCGCTTTGGCGCAAATCCGCAAACCAGATGCCGGATTTTGTCTGCAGCTGCTGCACATAAGGCCTGCCGTTGGCAGCAAAAACAAATGGCACCTTAAAATCCTGCCACTGCCCCAGCAAATATTCCGCATCGCATTTTCTCACAGCGCGCGCGTAATCCTTGCATTGATAGCTGATAACGCCGGAAATATCCGTGTCCCACTTTTTCGCTTCGATAAAGCCCACAAGCTCCGTGCCGATAAAAAGCGCGTAATCTGCGTAGCCCTTTTCCTCGTTGCCCGGCACCTTGTCCGTAGGCCATTCGGCAATCGCCAAATTGCGTCCCTTCGCAGGACGGCAGCCCTTACTGTAACGCAAAACAGTGGTGTCGGCCTCCCAGCCAACCTGACGCAGCTGCTCGTCAATCAGGCAGCGTGTTTCCGCTTCCGTCTTAGGGCGCTTGTTGGCAGCCTGCAGATTCGCTTTTCTGCGCTCTTGCTGCGGCACCGGTACAGCCTGCTGCGCCTTCTCGTTATCCTGCTTGCGCAGGCGCGCTTCCTCTGCCTTGTCCTTGGCAGTTTCAACAAAGGCTGCCTCCGGCTGCTCCGCAGGCAAATGATATTCCTGATGCTGATAGCTGTAATCGCCATACACCTGCATAAACCATTCGCAAAGGCTGTACGCCTGCGGCAGCAGCAGCTTGGCCTTCTGCAACGAATCTGTTCCTTCATGACGCGCCTCATTGCCGCCAAGGCGCAGGCGGTGCATAATGCGTGCCAAATCCTCGGTGATATACTCTTCGTTTTCCAGCAGGCGGATTTTGTTTACCAGTGTATCCTTCATCTGATAAGGCATTGCTATATTGTCAAAATCAAACATTTTATTAACGATATCTTCGCACAGCAGGCCCAGCTTAAAAAGGCAGGAATTGGAATCGCTGTACAGATAGCGCTCCGCGAACTCGCCTGTTTTTTCCAGACCGGGAAATTGTGTGCGTAAAAAGCTGAAGTTAGATGCCATAAAAACGGCCTCCTTTGAGCTGTAAAAAAGATAATAATATATTTATATTCGCCTTGAAACAAAATTTACCTGCTGAATATGTTTTCGCAAAAGACAGTACCGCTGTAATAAAAAAAAGCTGCCTGCCCTCATGCGTAAGGAAAACATGCAGCCATTAGCTCGGCAAACCGCTATAAAGTAAAATAACCGCGCCAAGATTTCTCTTAGCACGGTTATCAGTTGTTATTTGAGCAATTCACGAACCATAACGTTAATACGTTTGCCATCTGCACGGCCTTTGGTTTTTTGCCATAACTGCCGGCATTACCTTGCCCATATCCTTGGGACTTGTAGCGCCAACAGCAGCAATAACTTCTGCCACGATAGCCTTCAGCTCGTCATCGCTGAGAGCTTCCGGAAGATATTTTTTCAGTATAGCAATTTCTTCCTTAGCTTGGGCAACCAATTCGTCACGACCTGCTTTTTGGAATTCCTCAACAGAATCCTGACGCATTTTTGACCTCTTTCATCAAAGACAGCCAGAAACCTCATCATCTGTAAGTTCTTTTTTTGTCATTGATTTCAACATTTTTAATATTAGCACGCACCATGCGGATAACAGACAAACGCAGTTTACCTGCTTCTCTGTCCTTCATGGCCTGCTTCATATCAGCAGTCAATTGGTCTTTTATAGACATACAGCCCGCCTCCAATTATCTGGTTTTACGTTTTCTGGCTGCTTCGGATTTTTTCTTACGTGCAACGCTCGGCTTTTCATAGTGCTCGCGTTTTCTTACCTCAGAAAGAATGCCTGCCTTTTGGGTTGCTCTTTTAAATCTGCGCAGTGCGCTGTCTAAAGTTTCATTCTTGCCAACTTTAATTTCTGCCATCTGTTCTCCCTCCCTCCACACACTTAGGGAAGTGTATATGCAAATTAAGTTTTTCAGCTGTTGCCAGCTAAAAACACTTACTGATTAATTATACAAGAAAAGACAAGCATTGTCAAGGTTTAGCATGGGGGCCAACCCAAAGCTTTGCCGCCAATTACGTGAATGTGTAAATGTTTTACTGTCTGACCGCCTTCATCGCCGGTATTGATAACAACGCGGAAGCCTTTTTCGGCAATTCCGGTCTTTTCAGCGATCATTTTAACCTTGCCCAGCATATATGCAACCAGCTCGGGGTCCGCAGTAGTGATGTTAGCTGTGTGGTCCTTAGGCATCAGCAGCACATGAACCGGGGCAGCCGGAGCAACGTCATTGATAGCAATCATTTTATCATCTTCGTACACTTTGGTAGAAGGGATATCGCCCTTAATGATTTTGCAAAAAATACAATCCTCAGCCATTTCATGTCCCTCCTCTCGTTTATCGTATCTAGTTATATTCTGTATTTATTTCTTTTATCCTGCTAAAGAAATAATTTTTTTCACAAATTAATTCAATTCGCCCAACAAAAAAATTCCTCTTTGATGCCGGTAATTTTTACCTTGGCAATGGTGTTGGCCAGCTCCTTGGTTCCCGGAACGACAACGCGCAGATACGGTCCGCACAGGCCCTCCATATGCTCATCGTCCACAGGCTGCTCAAACAGCACTTCCTCCACCTTGCCGACAGTGCTCTGCAGCATTTTTGATGCAGCTCCTCGTCCACCTTCGCCAGACGCGCCGCACGCTCGCTCTTCACAGCCTCGTCCACCTGCTCCGGCATTTCGGCAGCAGGGGTTCCCTTACGTTTGGAATAAGGGAAGATGTGCATTTTGGCAAAACCGCATTGCTTGGCAAATTCCAGCGTAGTCATAAAGTCCTCCTCGGTTTCGCCGGGGAAGCCCACGATAACGTCCGTAGTAATTGCCACATCAGGCACCTGCGCACGGATTTCGTTCACCAGCTCCGTAAAGCGTTTTGTGTCATAAGGACGGTGCATAGCGCGCAAAATCTTGTCGCAGCCGCTTTGCAGCGGCAAATGCAGGTGACGCTGCAGGCGCGGTTCCTCTGCCATCAGCTGCAGCAGACGCGGCTCCACCTCCACGGATTCCAAAGAACCGAGGCGCACACGCTGCACGCCCTCAACGCTCAGCGCTGCCTTTACCGCATCATACAACGTAACGTGCCTGCCTTCCTTCGCCAGCTCCTTGCCGTAGCAGCCAAGGTGAATGCCGATGAGCACAACTTCTTTGTAGCCTGCGGCAACCAGCTTGCCAACCTCCTCGCGGATGCTTTCCAGGCTGCGGCTGCGCAGCGGACCACGGGCAAAGGGAATAATGCAGTAGGTGCAGTATTGGTTGCAGCCCTCCTGAATTTTGAGGAAGGCGCGGGTTTTATCGGTTTCCGTGCCAACGCCCAGCTCTTCGAACTTAGTGTCCACAGTCATCTGCTGCACATTGTCCAGAATCTCCGTGCGCTTGTGCTCCAGTGCTTCTTCGACCAGCTCCACAATGCGGCCGCGCTCCTGATTGCCGATGATTACATCAACACCTTCGATAGCACGCACCTCCTCCGGCGCAGTCTGCGGATAGCAGCCGGTAACAACCACCAAGGACAGCGGATTGTGACGCACAGCGCGGTTGATAATCTGACGCGATTTGCGCTGACCGGTATTGGTAACAACGCAGGTATTAACTAAATAAACGTCTGCCGGTTCACCGAAAGGCACAACCTCATAGCCTGACGCACGGAAAATCCCCTCCATGCTGGCAGTATCAGCCTGGTTGACCTTACAGCCCAGCGTATAAAATGCAATTTTTCTCATCTATGTTTAATCTCCTAAATCTCCGGTTTCATAAAAAATCGCTGAAATAGCAACAAGTCCTGCCGTTTCCGCGCGCAGAATGCGTCTGCCCAGCGATACGGGCACAGCGCCTGCTGCGCGTGCCGCATCCAGCTCCGCTTCGCTGATGCCGCCCTCAGGACCGATAATCAGCAGCAAATCTGTCAGTGCGCCCTTCGCCTGCGCCTCCTTCAGCGCCGCCTTCAGGCTCTTTTTATCCTCGCACTCGTAAGCGATAATCTTCCTAGCGCAATCATTCGCCGCCAGCATCTGTGACATCGTCTGCACAGGCTGCACCTCGGGAATAATATCGCGCTTGCTCTGCTTCGCCGCGGATTCAGCAATCTTCTGCCAGCGCTCCACCTTTTTGGCAGCCTTCGCACCGTCAAGGCGCACTACGGAATGCTCCATAGCCACAGGCACCACGCTGTAAGCACCCATCTCCACAGCCTTCTGGATGATGAACTCCATCTTCTCGCCCTTCGCCAGGCCCTGCGCCAAAATCAGGCGCACCGCCGGCTCATGGCTTTCCGCCAGCTTCTCTAAGCAATGCACAGTCACGCACTCGCTGTCAATCGCTGTAATCTCCGCCAGCGCGCTCACGCCGTCGTCACTCACAAGCTGCAGCTGCGCACCCGGCTGCATGCGCAGCACCTTGCTGATATGACGTGCATCCACGCCCTCAATAGTCATTGTTTCGTTATATAATTGCGGTACAAAAAAACGATGCATATAGGTTTCCCCTTACTTTTTCTTCTTCATCTGCATAACAACCCAGCCGCCGCGATGATCAACCGCATCAACATAAAGGCCCTGCGCCTGCGCCGCAGCCTCTACATCAGGCATGCGCTCCTCAATAATACCGCTCGCCAAAAGCACACCGTCGTCATTCAGCTTCTGCGGAATATCCTGCAACAACATAATAACAATATCGGCAATAATATTAGCGATAATAACATCAGCCTTGCCCTCGGTGCCATGCAGCAAATCGCCCTCGCGCACCTCAATCTGCTCGCTCAAGCCATTATCCGCAACATTCTCCTTCGCCACGCGCACTGCCACAGCGTCAATATCCACAGCCTTAACAGACTTAGCACCCAGCATTGCCGCAGCAATCGCCAGAATACCACTGCCGGTACCAACGTCAAACACGGTAGAATCAGGCGTAATAACCTTCTCCAGGCGCTCCATCATCATATTGGTAGTGTGATGCGTGCCAGTACCAAAAGCCATACCCGGATCAATTTCAATAACATGCTCGCCTTCCTTAGGAGCATACTCCTCCCAGCTCGGCTTAATAACAAGGCTCTTGCCCACATGAGTAACATGGAAATACTGCTTCCATTCGTTAGCCCAATCCTGCTCACTCACCTTGCGGAAGCGGGTATTGCCGAAACGGTACTTGCCGATGCGCTCCTCAATCAGTGCCAGCTGCTCGTCAATCTCCGCCAAGCGGTTTCCCAGCTTCTCATCATCAGCATAATAAGCGCTGACTGTAACAACCTCGGTATTCTCCTGCTCCGGGATATCGCACAGCTCCCAGGTACCGCTGTTTCTCAAATCATTAATCAGCTGCGGATCCTCAATCGCAACTCCTTTAGACCCGATGCTCGTCAGCATATCTGCTACGGCCTCAACTGCTTCATGCGTTACCGCTACATTAACTTCTATCCACTGCATTGTATGCACTCCTTTGAAAATTATTCATTATATTATTATACACTATCATAGCAGGAAATGTACACAATCACTTGACGCAATGCGCCAATCAATTTATACTTGATATAGTATTTTATACTATAATAATTAAGGGAAAGAAAAGAAGGTAACCAAATGCTCTCATTAGACAAAATTTATCATGCAGCCTTCATCCTTAAAAGCGTAGCACGTAAAACAGATCTAATAGCTGCTCCGCATTTAAGCGAAGGCAACAACTTGTATCTGAAAACAGAAAACCTGCAGGTAACAGGCAGCTTCAAGGTACGCGGTGCCTACTACAAAATCAGCCAGCTTACACCTGAGGAAGCAAGCAAAGGCGTAATCGCCTGCAGCGCCGGCAACCACGCACAGGGCGTAGCACTTGCTGCAACCAGCATGGGTATCAAAAGCGTCATCTGCATGCCGGACGGCGCACCGATTATGAAGGTAGAAAACACCAAGCGCCTCGGCGCACAGGTGGAGCTTGTTCCCGGTGCCTACGACGAAGCACATGACCGCGCCGTACAGCTGCAGGAAGAAACGGGCATGACCTTTATCCATCCATATGACGACGAGCTTGTTATTGCCGGCCAGGGCAGCATCGGTCTGGAAATTTTGGACCAGCTGCCGGATGTAGAAGCAGTAATCGTACCGATCGGCGGCGGCGGACTTATCAGCGGCGTAGCCTTCGCTATTAAAAGCCTGCGTCCGGAGGTTAAGGTTTACGGCGTACAGGCAGCAGGCGCAGCCAGCATGTACAACGCCTTCCATGACCATAAATACGAAACTCTGGAGCACGTCAGCACCTTTGCCGACGGCATTGCTGTAAAAACTCCGGGTGAAAACACCTACGAGCTCATCAGCAAATATGTTGACGATATCGTTACCGTAAGCGAGGACGAAATCGCAACTGCAATTTTAACCCTGATTGAAAAGCAGAAGCTGATTGCCGAAGGTGCAGGCGCAACTCCGGTAGCAGCAGCCTTGTTCGACAAACTGCCGATTAAGGGCAAGAAAACCGTCTGCGTTGTATCCGGCGGTAACATCGACGTTAATATTCTTTCACGCGTAATCACCCGCGGTCAGGTTACCAGCGGCCGCAGAGTCAACCTTGTTATCATGCTGGAGGACCGTCCGGGCCAGCTGCTCAAGGTCAGCGAGATTATCAGTCAATGCGGTGCCAACGTTGTCGGCGTACACCACAACCGCAGTGATGCCAACATGGCCATCACCGGCTGCTTCCTCAAACTGGAACTGGAAACACGTGATGCCGCCCAAATCAAAGAAATCGAAGACAAGCTGACGGCAGCAGGCTTCAAGCTGGTCAGCGACCAAACCGCAGCACAGCATTAACAACAAAAAAATTACCACAGCCTACATAAAATGTAAGCTGTGGTTTTTTTGCATAGTTTGCGATTTTTAGACGTTATATTCTTCTGTTTCTCAATAGTTGGGAGAATGTACCGGAGGCGATGCGAACCTGACGAACGCGTACTTTGATGCGATGCATATGATGCATTACACCCCACTCTTATTCTACGGTAACGCTCTTAGCCAGGTTCCTAGGTTTATCTACGTCTAATCCTTTGGAAACACTCACATAATAACCCATTAGCTGCAGCGGAATAACTGCCAGACTGGTCATGAAATGCTCGTCAGTCTTAGGAATATACACTGTGAAATCAGCGGTATCCTCAATATTATAGTTGCCATAGGTAGTCAGGCCCATCAGATAAGCGCCACGGCTGCGGCACTCAACCATGTTGCTGACAGTCTTTTCGTAAAGCTCGCTTTGAGTCAGCACACCGATAACCAGAGTACCGTCCTCAATCAGGCTGATAGTACCATGCTTCAATTCGCCGGCAGCATAAGCCTCACTGTGGATGTAGGAAATTTCCTTCATCTTCAGGCTGCCTTCAAGGCTGACAGCGTAATCCAGACCACGGCCGATAAAGAAGATATCCTTAGCGTTTACCTGCTTAGCGGCAAACCATTGGATGCGTTCCTTATCTTCAATAATCTTTTGGATTTTATCCGGCAGCTGTGCCATTTCCTGAATCAGCTCCAGATATTTTGCTTCATCAATAGTACCGCGAACCATAGCAAACTGAATTGCCAGGCAATAAGCAGCAATCAGCTGAGTACTGTAAGCCTTGGTAGTTGCAACGGCAATTTCCGGGCCTGCCAGTGTGTAGAAAACATTATCTGCTTCGCGGGCAATAGAGCTGCCTACTACGTTAACGATGCCCAGAGTTTTGATGCCCTTTTCTTTAGCCAGACGCAGAGCTGCCAAGCTATCGGCAGTTTCGCCGGACTGGCTGACAATGATAACCAGCTCGTTCTTGCTCAGCAGAGGCTTGCGGTATCTGAACTCGGAAGCCAGCTCGGTACGAACAGGAATCTGTGCCAAATCCTCAATTACATATTGCGCTGCCACGCCTACATGATACGCACTGCCGCAGGCAACGATGCAGATCTGGTCAATCTTTTTGATATCCTCATCGCTGAGGCCGACAGCGCTCATATCCAACTTACCGTCAACCAGTACGGAATTCAGGGTATCGCGAACTGCTTTAGGCTGCTCGTGGATTTCCTTCATCATGAAATGCTCAAAGCCTGCTTTTTCGGCAGCTTCGGCATCCCATTTAATTTCGGTCAGCGGTTTTTCGATTACTTCTTCATCAACGTTGTAGAAGGTAACCTCGCCGTTAGCCAGACGAGCCATTTCCAGATTACCGATGTAATATACCTTACGGGTGTATTTCAAAATAGCAGGCACGTCGCTGGCAACATAGCATTCGCCGTCCTGTACGCCGATGATCATCGGGCTGTCCTTACGGGCAACATAAATTTCACCGGGATATTCCTTGAACATTACTGCCAAAGCATAGGAACCGCGCATACGGATCATGGCATGGCTCAAAGCATCGGTCGGAGTATGCTCGTACTTTTTATAGTAGTAGTCAATCAGCTTAACGGCAACCTCGGTATCAGTCTGAGAATAGAAGGTATAGCCGTTATGCAGCAGCTTTTCCTTCAGCTCCTGATAGTTTTCGATAATACCGTTGTGTACGGCAACTACATTGCCATCAGCACTTGCATGCGGATGCGCATTAGTTTCGGAAGGCTCGCCATGGGTTGCCCATCTGGTATGACCGATACCGCAGGTACCGATGAGACTTTGACCGCCGTTAGTCTTGGCGTAAAGCTCCTTCAGACGGCCCTTAGCCTTAACAATCTGCACCTGCGCACTGCCGTCGCGCACTGCCAGGCCGGCAGAATCATAGCCACGATATTCCAGCTTAGACAGGCCATCCAACAAAATAGGCGCTGCCTGCTTATCTCCACAAAATCCAACAATACCACACATAAATTCTTTCCTCGTTTTCTCTAATTTTTCTTTTAGCCTTACGCTTCAAAGCCATTGGGGTTGTTCTTCTGCCACTTCCAGGAATCGCGGCACATATCCTCAATTCCCAGCTCTGCCTTCCAGCCCAGCTTTTCCCACGCCTTCGACGGGTCCGAATAGCAGGCTGCAACATCACCTGCACGGCGTTGGTCTATTACATAAGGTATTTTAATTCCGTTGGCTTTTTCGAATGCTTTCACCAGGTCCAGCACCGAATAGCCAATGCCTGTACCAAGATTATACACCTCTATGCCACATTTGTCATCTATTGCCTTTAATGCTTTGACATGTCCCTTCGCCAAATCCACGACGTGAATGTAATCACGCACACCGGTACCGTCCGGAGTGGGATAATCATTGCCGAAAACATGCAGCTCCTTTAATTTTCCGGCAGCAACCTGTGTAATATAAGGCATCAGGTTATTGGGAACGCCATTGGGATTTTCCCCGATCAGACCGGAACTGTGCGCACCGATAGGGTTAAAATAACGCAACAGCACTACGTTCCACTCATTATCTGCCACCTGCAGGTCACGCAAGATTTCCTCCAGCATCGACTTTGTATTACCGTAGGGATTAGTGCAATGTCCTTTGGGACAGCTTTCGGTAATCGGCATTACCGCAGGATTGCCGTAAACAGTTGCCGAAGAGCTGAAGATAATGTTCTTGCAGCCTGCGTTACGCATTTCCTCCAGCAAAACCAAGGTGCCGGCAATATTATTGTCATAATACTCCAACGGCTTCTGCACCGATTCGCCTACTGCCTTCAGCCCGGCAAAATGAATGCAGCAGTCGAAGCTGTTCTCAGCAAAAATTTTCTTCAGTCCGGCACGGTCTCTGATATCCATTTCATAAAAGGGTATCTTCTTCCCGGTAATTTTTTCTACACGCTGCATTGCCTGTCTACTGGAATTAACAAGATTATCTACGACTGCAACACTGTGTCCGGCGTTAAGCAGCTCTATAACTGTATGCGAGCCGATATAACCGGCCCCCCCTGTAACTAATATATGCATATTTTCACCTCAATTTACGCTTCAGACAACTGTTTAATCATACTGCCTGCAGTATTATTTTACTACCTGCTGCCTTAATCTAAGGTGAACAAGCTAATTCTTTTTCTCATATTCTTTCTGTTTAACTGCCGATAATCGGCTTATTTTCCATAGTATTTACCAGCTTGGAAAGCTGCCATTTTATTGTTTCCGCCGGCTTTTCATAATTACCCATTTCACGCAGCCCGCTTTCACGCACACGCTTCTTCAGCAGCTTATTGCCATCCTTTTTATATACGAAAAGGTCTGCATCCGCTACAACACGCACATAGGTATCATGGTCAAAGCGGAATCCCCAACCGCTGACAAGGCTTTCATCCATTTCATAGATGCGTGCAACAACCAGCACATCCATTTTGCTTTTTTCCGCCAAAGCGGCTAAAGATGCTGCATCCAGCTTCACACCATCACGCACAGCCTGCCTCACCAGCTTCTGCGCCTCGCCGCCATCTATTATTTGATAATCTGGAAAGCGATATCCCAGCTTGACCATCTGACGCCATTCTTTATAAACAGCACCATCCACACCGCCATCCTGGTCGATTACTACAAAGCCCACAGGACGCTCCGCAAAATCTGCCCGCGCCGTCTGCGGTACCAAGGCTGTAAACAAGGAGGCAAATACTACTAAAAAGCAGATTTGCAGCAGACATCTAATTTTTTTCATAAGTATCACCTGACTGTTAATCGGCATCTGCTGCCAAAAGCAGCTCTACAGCTCCGCGTGTCACCTGCACCATATAGCCGAAGGCACGCTGATAAACGTCGGGCGGCGCCACGCTTTCGCTTTGCGTGCGCTTAACTACCACGCCGCAGACAGCACCAGCCTCTAAGCCTAACGCCTGCGAGGTCACAAACAAAGCGGAGGTTTCCATTTCATAATTCAGCACGCCCAGCGCCTGCCATTCCTGCATCGTCCCGCGGAAGCGGCGCGGTACATAGCCGGTAAAGCTGTCATAACGCTCCTGTCCCGGCCAAAAGGTGTCACTGGAGGCTGCAATGCCCAAATGATAGGGAGCACCGGCATTCTTGGCTGCCAATACCAGTGCTGTTGTCACCTCAAAGCTGGCAACAGCCGGGAACTCCAACGGCGCATAATGCTGCGATGTGCCGTCAAGGCGAACGGCAGCCTTATCAATAATAATATCACCGAGATTAACCTTTTCCTGAATTGTTCCCGTCGTACCGAAGCGGATGAGCTTTTTGATGCCCATACGCGCCAGCTCTTCCAGACAAATTGCTACGGAAGGACCGCCCATACCCGTAGAGCAGACAAGTACCGGAGTATCGCTGATTTTAGTCAGCCAGCTGGTGTATTCGCGATGGCTGGCAATAAAGCTTGCATCACTGCCCAAGGCCTTCGCTAAAGGCTCTACACGTCCGGGGTCACCGGGAAGCACGGCAACAGTTGCGCCCTGCAGTTGCTGTGCCGAAAAACCTACATGGTATAAAATCTCCTCAGGTGCTGCGTAATGTTTGCTCATATTGTCCACCTCTTTCAAAACAAGTCCGCTTTAGTTCCGGTAAGGGTTGGTTCTATTTTCATATAATCGGCAATCGTCTGTCCTATATCGGCAAAAGTCTGCATAGGCTTAAGCTGCTTGCATTCAATGCCTGCTCCCGAAAAGAGTACGGGAATTTTTTTCGCGCGTATGGTCCGTGCCGCTCCAGCTGGGGTCATTGCCGTGGTCCGCCGTCATCAGCAGCAAATCGTCTGGATGCAGCAGAGCGGTAATTTCCGGCAGTCTGCTGTCGAAATATTCCAGTGCCTCACCATATCCCTGAATGTCACGGCGATGTCCGTAGGAGGAATCAAAGTCAACAAAATTAGTAAAGACAATGGTATTATCCGGAGCATCGGCTACAGCCTGCTTCGTAGCATCCACCAGCTTATCCAGGCCGCCTGCCGCATAATGCTTTGTAATACCGCGATGCGCAAAAATATCGGCAATCTTGCCTACGGCGTAAACGCTGCCGCCGGCTGCAACCATTTTATCAAGCAATGTCGGCTGCGGTGCCGGTACTGCGTAATCGTGACGGTTGGTTGTGCGGGTAAAATCCGCAGCACAGGTGCCGACGAACGGACGCGCTATTACCCGGGCAATATTATACGGCTGCACCAGCTTAAAAGCCAGCTTGCACAAATCATACAAGCGCTCCAGACCAAAGGCTTCCTCGTGCGCCGCTATCTGCAGCACGCTGTCGGCGGAGGTATAAATAATCGGCTTGCCGCTTCTTACATGCTCCTCGCCCATCTCCTTGATGATTTCGGTACCGCTGGCATGACATTCGCCCAGCACGCCAGGCAAATTGCCTTGGCTGATAATTGCATCCACCAGCTCCTGCGGAAAGCATTTCGGCACATCTGGGAAATAGCCCCAGTCAAATTTAACCGGCACACCGCTGATTTCCCAATGTCCGCTCAGTGTATCCTTACCGCGGCTGACCTCCTGCGCATAGGTATAAGCACCGATTGTATGCTCGGCGCCCAAGCCTGCCGGCAACGCTTCGCCGCGGCTCAGCTCTGCAGCAGCCTGCAGTCCGTGCTCGGCCAGATGCGGCAAATGCAGCGGCTTCGGCGCTTCGCCTGCGTGACGCGGATTTTTTGCCAGCCAATCACAGATATGGCCCAAGGTATCCGCACCCTTATCACCGTAAGCTTCGGCATCATGGGCATAACCAATACCGAAGGAATCCAACAACAGAATAATAGTACGAGCCATTTTTTCACCTGCTTTCTTAAGCAAAAGGGAGCTGCTAACACCAACGCTAAACAACTCCCCTAAAATCAGAATCCTAAGCTTTCGCCAACTAAAATGACTTTAATGCGTCCCTTATTACGACTGGTGCGCGTTATAACAATCTGCGAGCAGATGCAGTCAGCGGAAAGGCAGTCACCGCAAAGGCCAGCTTTATAACAAGGTGTCTGCAGTCCGGCAAACCTTTTGGCATTTATCGGCGCAGCTACATTGCGCGCTCTGTCCATGGCAGCCTCCAAGGAGCCTGTAACTTTATTCAGACCGGCAATAACCAGCACCTGCTTCGGTCCGTAAATCAAAGCGGCGCAACGGTTGCCGTTACCATCGATATTTACCAGCTGACCATCACTGCTGATGGCATTGCTGCTCATTAAATATGTATCACATAAAAGCGCCTGACGCATTAATTCTGTTTTTTCTTCCGGAGTTGCTGCCGCAGCTCTGTCGATAACCTTATTGCGCTCCTTTACTGCGTCTAAAAGGCCTATTTCATCAATCGTTACAGAACCGCCCCATGAAACAACATCCTCCTGCGGAATCAGCGCCAATGCCTGCTCGAGCGCTGTCTGCTTATCAGCACAGTAATAAGCATCAAAGCCACGCAGCTTCAGTTTTTTTACCAGCGTTGCGCCCAAAGCCTCATTGCGCAACATTTCAGCCTGCTGCATAGAATCTCCTCCTGTTCCATTAACAAGCTACTGTTGATTATTCTTCGATATCACCGATTGCTACTTCATCAATGCCGTCTTCCTCTGCCAGGTATACATTGATAGCTTCCTTATGGGAGGTAGGAACGTTTTTGCCAGCAAAATCCGCACGAATCGGCAGCTCGCGATGTCCGCGGTCAATAAGTACTGCCAACTGAATAGCCTTCGGACGGCCCATATCCATAACAGCATCAAGAGCAGCGCGGATAGTACGGCCGGTGTACAGCACATCATCAACAAGAATTACGGTTTTGCCGTTCAGATCCAGGTCAATTTCTGTACCGTGTACAATAGGATTATATGCAAGAGTAGACAGGTCATCACGATAAAGAGTGATATCCAGCATTCCTACCGGCAGCTCAACATTCTCTATATCTTTAATTGCTGCTGCCAGACGTTCTGCGATAGGTACACCGCGGGTACGGATGCCGACAATGACAACATTGTCTACGCCTTTATTTCTTTCGATAATTTCATGAGAAATACGGACAATTGCACGGCGCATAGCCTCTGCATCCATAATAACATTCTTTTTAACAAAATTGCTCATTTGGCTCACCTCTTATTTTTATTCAGGCTTTTTAACCTGCTATCAAGACTGCCCTCAGGCAGAGCTCAACTAATTAAACTGTCCCAGGCGCAGGCGGGTAACAATCTTATGCATATCCTCCGGCAACGGAGCTTCAAAGCTCAAGCGTTCTCCCGTACGCGGGTGGGTGAATTCTAATGTCTGCGAATGCAACGCCTGTCCCTGAATGCTGAAGGGAGTTTTCATCGGAGAATATTTCGGGTCTCCTACCAAAGGATAGCCCAAATACTCCATGTGTACGCGAATCTGGTGCGTACGTCCTGTTCTCAGGCGGCAGCGCACAATGGTATATTTGCCAAAGCGCTCCAGTACCTCGTATTCTGTCACAGCGTCACGTCCGCCCTCCTTGACAACCGCCATTTTCTTACGGTCGTTTTTATCACGGGCGATAAGCGTTTCAATAACGCCGCTGTCTGTCTTTATGTTGCCGCGTACTACAGCAAGATAGGTACGCTGGGCGGTTTTTGCCTGTATCTGCTGCGACAGCGAAAGATGCGCCGCATCATTCTTGGCACAAATCATAATACCGCTGGTATCCTTATCCAGGCGGTGAACAATACCCGGGCGGATAACGCCGTTGATACCGGATAAGTTTTTGCAGTGATACAAAAGCGCATTGACCAGCGTTCCGTTTAAATTACCAGCCGCCGGGTGGACTACCATCCCGCGCGCTTTGTTGACAACAACAACATCCTCATCCTCATAAATAATATCCAGAGGAATATTTTCCGGCTGTACATCCAGAGGCTGCGGCTCAGGCAGAGTAACATCAATTTCGTCACCCAGACGCAGCTTGTAGTTGGATTTCAGCACCTTGCTGCCGCGCACAGCACGGCCCTCCTCCAGCAGCTTCTGCATATTCGAGCGTGTAAGCTCCAGCATTGCCGCCAAGCCTACATCGGCACGCTGTCCGGCCTCTTGTTCAGTTATAATCAATCGTTGCTGCTCAGCAGCTCCGTTTTCAATATGCTCCATATAATCAAACCTACTCCCACACAAATTGCTATATCGGCCACATTAAATATCGGCCAGATGCGAAAATCAAAAAATGTCAATAACCACACCGCGGGCAGTGCGGTCAATCAGGTTACCCAAAGCACCGCCGGCAAAAAGCGCTGTGCCCCAGCAGGCCATTACGCCGCTTTTGGCAATCTCCCGGCGCATATACCAGACACCGCCGATTACTGCAAGCGCAATCAACACGAACAGCCAACGACTGCCCTCCAGCATGCCGAAGGCGGCACCACGATTCAGTATAAACGTCCAGTGAAATACATTATTAATCACCGGTACGCTCTCCCCTAACGCAAAATGTGTTACCACATAATACTTTGTTGCCTGGTCCAGCAGAACCACCAGCAAAGCTAACAAACCATAAACCATTTTATTCTCCTATTATCTTGATATGTATATTATAACACACTAAAGACATAAAAATACAGATGACACAAAAACTTAATGAAAAAAAGCCATTGCATATTTCCGCAATGGCTTTCGTAAATACTAATTAATTATTTTCAGTTGCCAGATCTTCACGAATCTCAGCAAGCTGTTTGCGACGGCTGCGAACCTTTTCCCAATGCTCGAAGTACAGCTTGGTTTCTGCAACAACTACACCGCTCAGGCCCAGCAGAGCAATCAGGTTAGGAATAGCCATCAGACCGTTAACGATATCGGCAATAATCCAAATCATTTCCAGCTTCAGGAATACGCCCAGACCTACCAGAATGATGTAACCGATACGGTAAGGCATGATGCATTTTACGCCGAAGAGATATTCTGCGCAACGCTCGCCGTAATAGCTCCAGCCGATAATAGTGGTGAAAGCGAAGAGTACCAGACCACCGGTCAGGACATACTTGGCAACAGCCGGGAAAGCAGAAGCGAAAGCAGCCTCAGTCAGTGCAGCACCGTTCAGGTCGCCGTTCCAGGCACCGCTGACGATAATGGACAGGCCGGTCATGGTGCAGATGATGATGGTATCGATAAAGGTACCGGTCATAGAAACAAGGCCCTGTTCTGCAGGCCATTTGGTTTTTGCTGCAGCTGCTACGATAGGAGCAGAGCCCAGACCGGATTCATTGGAATAAATGCCGCGGGCGATACCGCTGCGCATTGCCAGCATAATTCCGGCACCGGCAAAGCCACCTGCTGCCGCAGTACCGTTGAAAGCACCGTCGATAACCAGCTTAATTGCAGCCGGCAGAGCATCAGCATAAAATACCAGCACGGAAACGGTTGCGATAACATAAACAGCAGCCATGAAAGGAACAATCTTACTTGCTACGTTAGCAATGGATTGCAGACCGCCGATAATAACAACAGCTACAAGAACAGTCAGAACTGCTGCTACAACATATTCGGAAACACCGAAGGATACATTAACAATAGAGGTGATTGCATTTACCTGAGTAAAGGTACCGCTGCCCAGGCAGGCAGTCATAACACCGAAGATAGAGAACATTACAGCCAACGGCTTGAATTTTTTGCCTAAGCCCTGTTCAATGTAGTACATCGGACCGCCGGAGGCATTGCCGTTTTCGTCATAGGTACGATACTTAACAGCCAGTACGCCTTCGGAATATTTGGTTGCCATACCGAAGAAAGCAGCCAGCCACATCCACAGCAGAGCACCGGGACCACCGAGCTTAATTGCCGTTGCTACGCCAACGATATTACCGGTGCCGACAGTTGCAGCCAAAGCAGTGCACAAAGCCTGAAAGCTGCTTACATCACCTTCGCCCTTGCTGCGGGCGGTAAAAATCAGTTGCAAGGCTTTAGGCAGCTTCATAACCTGAAGCAGGCCAAGACGGACGCTCATTAAAATACCTGTGCCGATAAGCAAAATCATCAAAGGCGGGCCCCAAATGAAGCCATCAATAGAATTCAAAATCTCCAACATAAAAATTCCCCCCAGTAAAACTTAAAACACGTTTACAATTTAAGGCTTTTTACCCGAAGCCCATGTATAGTATTGTATCACATCAATATATAGTGTACAATACTTCACGCGATTGTATACACGTATTCTTCTTAGTGGCAGGGAATAGTGTGACAAATCACTGCATGCAAAGCAAAAAAGCCTCCGTCTGCGGCCAAAAGGGCCACAGGCAGAGGCTTCTATTCCTTAATCAGCAATGCTTATTTTACTTCGCATTCTACACGTGCCAGGATAAAGCACAAATCAGACAAACGGTTCAGGCAAACCAGAACATTGGGGTTAACCGGTTCGGTTTCAGCCAGACGCAACAGGCAACGCTCGGCACGACGGGTAGTAGTGCGTGCGATGTCCAGGGCGGCAGCACCTACAGTATCGCCGGGGATAATGAAATGGCCCAGCGGCTGCAGCAGAGAATCAAACTTGTCGATTGT
>ENA-OQDC01000782-OQDC01000782.1-human-gut-metagenome-genome-assembly--contig:-NODE-782-length-19791-cov-7.443806_pt1 | contig 19791 bp, 15 predicted proteins | sample MGYA00242770_ERZ504601 | MGnify/ENA primary metagenome ERZ504601 (study PRJEB26092, sample SAMD00036305) | human gut metagenome | host: Homo sapiens | study: EMG produced TPA metagenomics assembly of...
TACCCGTGCCCGAGCTCGAAGAGCCCTATGGCCGCCTTCCTGGCCTCGATATCATGCTTCACTCTCAAATCAACGCGCATAAAGAAAGCCTCCCATTTCTCATGTCCAAGAAATGGGAGGCAGTTCAACGCGCGCAGCGGGGCCTTTTACATGTCCGAGGACGCGCCCGGAGGGAAGCCCGGGACCGCCGACGGGAGTAATTTACTCAGCCGGGCAAATCTTCTTGAAGAGCTCGATGACGTCGTCGAGCGTCGCCTCGCGCGGGTTGCCCGGGAAGCAGGCGTCAGCCATGGCGTCCTTGGCCAGGACCTCGATCTCGTCGGCCTTCATGGCCTCGCAGACATGCGGGATGTTCACGTCGGCAGAGAGCTGCTTAACGGCGGCGATGGCGGCGTCGGCGGCCTCGTCGGTGCTCATGCCCGTGGTGTCAACGCCCATGGCGACGGCAACCTTGGCCAGGCGCTCGGCGCAAACCGGCTTGTTGAACTCCATGGCGATCGGCAGCAGCATGGCGCAAGCGACGCCGTGCGGGGTGTCGTAGTGAGCGGACAGGGTGTGAGCCATGGCGTGGTCGATACCCAGGCCAACGTTGGAGAAGCCCATGCCGGCGACATACTGGCCAAGAGCCATGCCCTCACGGCCGGAGCCGGGCTGGCCGGACTTGGCCTCGGCAACGGAGTCGCGCAGGTTCTCGCTGATCAGCTTAATGGCCTCAAAGTGGAACATATCGGAAAGCTCCCAAGCGCCCTTGGTGGTGTAGCCCTCGATGGCGTGGGTCAGAGCGTCCATGCCGGTGGAAGCGGTCAGGCCGGCAGGCATGGAAGCCATCATGTCGGGGTCGACGACGGCGACCTCAGGGGCGTCGTTGGTGTCGACGCACACGAACTTGCGGACCTTCTCGGGGTCGGTGATAACGTAGTTGATGGTCACCTCGGCGGCGGTACCGGCGGTCGTCGGCACGGCGATGGTGAACACGGCGTGGTTCTTGGTGGGAGCAACGCCCTCGAGGCTACGGACATCGGCGAACTCGGGGTTGTTGATGATGATGCCAATGGCCTTGGCGGTGTCCATGGAGGAGCCGCCACCGATGGTCACGATAGCGTCAGCTTCGGCGGCCTTGAAGGCCTCGACGCCGTCCTTGACGTTCTGGATGGTGGGGTTGGGCTTAATCTCGGAGTAGAGGCTCCAAGCGATGCCGGCGGCGTCGAGCTCGTCGGTCACCTTGGCGGTAACGCCAAACTTGACCAGGTCGGGATCGGAGCAGACGAAGATCTTCTTGTAGCCGCGACGCTGGAGCTCGCCGGGGATCTCCTTGATGGCGCCGGAACCATGATAAGAAATGGTATTGAGAACGAAACGATTAGCCATTGATAGCCTCCCATCGTGTGCGGGGCACCCATTACGCCCCGCGCTGCAAGTTCCATCCTAACGCTTTTGAAACAAAAAATGCATGAGAACGTCAAAAGTGTTAAAGCGTTTCAACATAATAACGGAGTCCTAGTCCTTCCCTCCCGACAGCAGCGAAGGCTAGATTATAGGAGCAATCGCCCAAAGAATACGACCAACTCAGTCTATAAATTGTTTCTGTTTTAGCAATATATGTTTGACAATACGTTTATAAAAGGATACTTTATATCAAACATCTTAGTTCACTAAATAACATTAGTGAAATGAAAGAGGCGGTAGAGATGTTAGTTCTACCTATAAAGACCCTCTTGGGCCACTACATTTATGATGCCAATCGAAACGAGATACTTGCAGTAAGCAAAGATCTCTTCAATTACATCTCAGAAGTCCAAGCAGGCAAAGTTTGCCACGCCTCCTGTAAATCAGACCAAGAATTCCAGTTACTACAATCATGTGGCTACTGCTGCGATTCGCCATTGCAGGATATCGCTTATCCATCAATTGCCTTTTGAAAGTTAAGCTGGAAAGAAATATACGGATGCTAACCCTTCAGCTGACTCAATCTTGTAACTTCCGATGTGATTACTGTATCTATTCCGGAAACTCCTCATACAACAGAGCCCACAGTCATAACTCCATGTCCATTTCGACGGCAAAACATGCAATCGAATTCTTTAAGATGCACTCGATCGACAACTCAAACCCGGTCGTAGCATTTTATGGAGGAGAACCTCTCCTTCGATTTAATGAAATTAAGCTAATTACTCAATATGCAGAGCAGGTATTTGAAGGAAAACACATCTCATTTCGAATTACAACTAATTGCTCTCTTTTATCTGAAGAAATGGTTAAATTCTTCTTCGATTCTGGGCATGAATTCTATTTGTTAATCAGTCTTGACGGGCCGCAGCAAATCCACGATAAGTCTAGGCATTACGCTAATGGCAAGTCCTCATACCAAACAGTTATAGACAATGTTCATATGGTTTTAGACAGCCATCCTGAACGCAACAAATATGTTCATTTTAATGCCGTAGTCGACACGAACAACATCTATAAAACAGTCTCTTCCTTTATAAATGATAAAGATATCGAAGATTGCGATGTTCAATTCAACTACCTGGAACGCAACGGACGTATCGCCCCCTACAATGACGAGTTCTCAAGTCAGCTAAATTACGCCTTATTTAAAGCAAGAATTATGGATGAGCGCAAAATCGAAAAAGGAAACCGCAACGATAGGCTCGCTTCATATACGCTTGCAAACATCAACCAAAACATAAAGCGATTTGCACCTTCGAACATCCCAGCAAAAGCTATACCCGGTGGCCCATGCGAACCAGGGGTTACGCGTCTATTTGTGACAACAGCAGGAGCGCTTCTTCCTTGCGAAAGGGTCAGCGAAACAACGAAGGAAATGTATATCGGCACATTGGATTCAGGATTTGATTTAGGTCAAATTGAAAAGATAATCAATGTTTCAAAGCTGACCAGCGATTCATGTAAAAAATGTTGGGCATTTCAGCTGTGCACCCAATGCATAAAAAGCGCAGATTGCGAAGGAGTAATAAGCCCTGATTACAAGCGAACAGCATGCGACAATTCAAAACAAATTGCCTTTGACCGACTTAATCAGAAAATACTTCGCTTTGAGCTTCATAGACATGAAGTGTCCATTGCAACAGCTCTAAAAAGGAACAAGCGATAAAAATCATGAAGACAATCGGACTTATATCTTTCACAAGAGCTGACTATCCTCTTCTGATTGGATTGCTAGGAAATGGCTACAATATCCGGGTATCAACGCCATGCGGCATTCTACCGGACGGCCTAGATGTCGCCAACCTTGTGAATTGCAAAGAAATTGGCATAAGAAATCGAATTAACTATGTAACGACAATCGATGAATCAGACCTGGTTGTCGTTTTATCGACGAAAGAAAGCGCCGCAGGACTCGTAGAATTTAGTAAACACGCTGAAACCTACGCTCATTCTGTAAATAAGACGGTTGTCAGCCAACTCGCCGCTGAACAAATCGAGTCTAGCAAAAGCGACATGCAGGAATTAGCCCTGATACCAAAAATTGTTGTCGGGAATCTATATACACCCGCCAATTCAACAATAACTTTCAGTAGCATCGTTAGCGAGATGAGAAAGCACCATCCCAATCTATGTGCGTTGAGCTTCAATCCTTTAAATGAAATCTGGGGCTGCAACACCCTTAGTTTTGATGGTGGCCAATCTGCCGTCATCAAAATGAATGAGCAGATCAACCTCATCATTGAGAATGATAAATCCGACCTAGCTCTATTAGAGACGCCCAATGTGCTTATGAAATACAACGACCACATTTTCGGAGATTGCGGATTGGGGTCGATTGCTGCATGTCGAGCTTTCTGCCCTGACTTAGCCATTATCAATATCCCATACACGATAGCCGACTACGACATAATGCTAGGGCTCATGCCCGTAATTGAAACGCTTACGCAAGCAGAGAAAGTTCAATTTGAAATTACAAACGAAGTACTTGACGCCACAGAGGGGTTGGAGACGCATGAATTTCAAATAAGCTATTCATCTAGCGATAAAGCTATTCAAGCAGCAAGAGAACTTCGACTAAGAGGAATACCCAGTTTCTCAGCCAGCTTAGATCCAGAAGAATCATTACTATGCTGCAAGACAATCGAGGACGAGTTGTTTGATTTCGATCTTGGGGTACTGAAATGACAGCATATTGTAAAGATGAAACCATCTACGCAGAAATCGAAAAAGCAATAAGCAATATTAGAGATTTGGATTTGACTCAATTTGATCAAGATCTAAGAAATCAACGATTGACCAATTCCCCATTCAGCTTGTCCTCATCGGATCTAGTTCGACTGCTAATTTTTCTTGAAAGCAGGTTTTCTGTTTACGTTGAGTACTCGTCGATTGAAAACATAGGGTTCAACAGTGTTGAGGAGGTGAAGAAGGTAATAGAACAGTCAGAAACAATCGAACAATGGGAGGCAAATCATGAGAAGTATTCGACCATTTAACATGCATGCAGTAAATAGCGTCATTCATTTTATTAGAAATTGCCCATGCGGTTATTGCAGCTGCATGTACTGCAACGTACTGCGTAATTCTCCGCACGAAGCAAAAGTCGGTTCCAATGCGATTGAGGCGATGACGCGTGGTGGCTACTGGTCCTAAATCGAGCAAGACAGCTACAAACGAATATCGAATCTCAATTGAAGGTAACCCTTATCCGCATGCTCTAGCTCTCACCAACCCAGCGGGAGACAACCTCAACATCAAAAGACATGGGTTCACGGGTCCACTAGGACAGCTATTGAGTCTTAAATACACCGTTTATGACGATACAAATGAAAAGCTCTTTACTGTCGTCGACGGTGGCTTTAGTAACATGCCCAGGGTTGCGCTCGTCATCGAACATAAGGAAGTTGCGGTGTTCGATTATGGCCTAAACAGACTTGAGATGAAGTGCATAACGAACATACCGAATTACTCAATAAAAGGTAACTTCCTTTTTGGAGATTACGATATATTCAGCCAACGGGAAGTGAGGGTATCTTCAGTTACCGTTCTTCAATGTGATAAACAATCGTGCTTTAGCATACAGGTTTTGGATAAAGCCGAATTAGCTGCCGCAATTGGCATACCCACAGCCATTGCCCTTCTTAGAGCTCGCATTGAAGAGCATCTCGAATAACTCGCAAATAGCAGTTGGTAGCAACGTTCAGGAGCTAGATAGTTTTTTCTGGCTCCTGAAACTGTATTACATAGTCTGCAAATTGTTCAAAACCATGTCCATGATCCGCAATGATGACGATACGCTCTTTCATCTCCTGTGCAACCACCGCCTTCAAAAAGGATATCGAAGCATTATCTAAATTGTTGCAAGGCTCATCCAAAATAATAATAGAATAGCTGCTCAGAAAGGCCCTACAAAGTAATAGAGAAGCCAGTTCTCCGCCAGACAAATTGTGTCCCCTAGTTCCAATGATGGGATTGGCTTCAAATAATTTATCGAGGCTAAAACCCTTCAAAAGATAGATGAGTTTTTCAGAGTCAATATCTACAAGACCATAGTAAAGAGCCTTCCTGAAAGTTCCCCCCATTATCAAATGTCTTTGCGGCATAGTTGCGCAGGGTAGCTGGATTAAAGTCAAGCCATCGAAAATGACAGTAGACTCATTAACACACAGTCTGCCGGCAACTGGCGACAATAATCCATTCAATACTTCCAGAAATGAAGATTTGCCACATGCATTAGGGCCGCTTACTAAAACCAGACAAGGTGCCTGTATCGTGCAATCTGGAATTGTTATCCTCTCATTAGTTTCGCTCGACGAAAACGAGAGACTGATTCCTTTCCAACTAATTCGATCAGCGTGATCGAAGCATATCAAATTAGGTTTTCCAGCTTCCAAAAGACGACGTAATTCCAAGACACGGCGCAACGACCTAAACGACGGCTGAAGCTGAGCCCAACAATTCAGAACAAGAGGAAAAGGAGAATAGCATAGAAGCACAAGTTGATAACTCTGCACCGCAATCCCGACCGTCAGCCCGCGCTTTAACACAAGGAAAATAAGCAGCAGAACTGAAAGCAAGCCAGTAATGATGTTGCCAGCGTTAACTATTTCAGTTGCCAATCTCGCAAAGACACTCTCCTCAACTCGAGAGTTCCTGCAGGCTTTAAGCATCTTTTTATAGCGAAGTAATTCCAAGTTAATTGAACGAGAAATTCGAATGTAAAGTCGACAATTTATTAGCTGGGCTAAATAAGCAGAACCCCTCGCCTGGGCCTCCAATGCCTTTTCGCTCTTAGTCGATAGCTTACTAAGAGCGAACGGATATAGAAGCGAAATAAACAATGCCGAAACACAAACAGGGATCAAAAGCAACAAAGAGATATTAGATAGCGCCACAAACGATGCCAAACCCGTCACTAGGCACGGAAGAAACGCAGTTGTAAATATTCCAATCATCGGCTGTAGGTTCCCAGCCTCTTCAATGCGCGATAACAGGTAGTCACTGTCTTTTGCTAAAACTAAGGGCCGCTCTAAAGCACGGCGGGCAAGCAATCTATAGAAGCAGTTAGCGCCATCGGAAGCCAATTGCTCCGCATATTTTGATCTGAACAGGTTTGTCACCAGCTCAACTGAGAGCAATACTAGCAGGCCTAACCCAATGTATAAAACGTTACGATAATTAGAGCGAAGCAGGCCATAGTCTATAATCAACGATTCAGCTTTAACAACAGACAGCTCCACCAGGGCAGATAAAATGCAGAGCACCATCAACTTGATTACTGTCGTCTTATTTTGAATAAAAAGCTCTGGCATATGTCCATCCCCTCAACTAATAATTATAGCTAGAAAGATGGCATTTTTATTCTATAGCCTCAAGCCGCACGCTTTGCTGACGTCAAATCTTGTCATTACGAACATGCACCTTAGCGCTTAAGACTCGTGGTCTGCCAGTCAGCTACGATGCGGGCCCATTTCCTGTGCAAATCGCGTTCACGGTCGATAAACATGATGGCAAACGCGATAAACAGCAGCACGCTCGCCACCGCAATGGCGTGCAGGCCCATGCGCTCAATGCACCAATTGCCCAGCACGGCACCAAACACAAAGGTAAAGATCACACCAAAGTACAGCAGGCCGTTTTCCAAAAAGCCGCGCTTGTGGGTAATGATGTAATCGTCCACGTTTTGCAGCGCGTTGCGCAAGTTGCCGATGCACATGGTCGTAGCGATGCCGTGACCGTGGATCTTGCGGAAGCTCTCGACTTGCATACCGCAGGCAAACGAAGTGAGGCAGTTGGCGAGCAGGTTGAAATCGCCACCGGGAATAAAACTCACGCCCAGCAAGATGACGGCTTCAAAGAACACCGTCACCTGACGCCAGTGGATCACGCTGCCAAAACGCTCGTGTACCAGGTCGGCAAGCATAATGCCCACAGCAAACGAAACCACAGGGAAGAAGTAACGCCCCGCAAGTGCCCAATTGCCCTCCGAGATGCTCACGCCCACCAGCAGGATGTTGCCCGTCTGCGCGTTGGCGAAAACATGGTCGCGCCCAATGTACGAATACACATCCATAAAGCCACCGGCGAGCGCCAAGATGATGCCCAGCTCAATGGACTCCGATATCTGTTTGGCACGCTGCATCGTCGTGCATCCTCCTTGTTGACGACTCTCTCGTGCGTTGGCGGAAACATAGCCGCCGTTCATACTGTAACCCATTGACAACATGGCGTGCGCGCGAGACGGGTTCTCCAACGCGCAGATACACAGTCTGGAAACAAACGGCGGGCGCGGCACCGACACCCGAGACCTCGTGTACTCCACCAGTCTTTTTAGCCCCGTCCCAAAAAGACTGGTTACAATTACGTGCAGCATACAAACACCGGGAGGGATCGTGGCAAAAAAGCCTCAGCACGCTCAGAACAACCAGCGCAGTCAGCAGGACAAACAGGGGCAGCAGCAAAAGCGCGGCGGTAAGGCGCAGGGTGGGCACACCACGCATACCCCAGCAGCGCCCACACGTCCCTGGCGTCCGGGCCGCGATAAGTTCCTCCCCGTCAGCCGCGCCGATATGGACGCGCGCGGCTGGGACCAGTGCGACTTTGTCTACATCTGCGGCGATGCCTACGTGGACCATCCAAGCTTTGGCATGGCCATCATCAGCCGCGTGCTCGATGCGCATGGCTACAAGGTGGGTATCATCTGCCAGCCCGACTGGACCGACCCCGCCAGCATCACCGTGCTCGGCGAGCCGCGCCTGGGCTTTCTCGTCAGCGCCGGCAACATGGACTCCATGGTCAACCACTATTCGGTGACCAAGCACCGCCGTCACACCGATGCCTATACCCCTGGTGGCGAGGAGGGGCGCCGTCCCAATCGTGCCGTCACGGTCTACGGCAACCTCATCCGCCAGACGTTCAAGGATGCCCCCATCATCATCGGCGGCATCGAGGCGAGTCTGCGCCGCCTGGCCCACTATGACTACTGGCAGGACAAGCTCAAGCGCTCGGTACTGCTCGACTCGGCGCCGACATCCTCATCTACGGCATGGGCGAGCACGCGATCGTCGAGATCGCCGACGCGCTCGACGCGGGACTGCCCGTCGATCAGATCACCTATATCAACGGCACCGTCTACCGCACGGGCTCGCTCGACGAGGTCTACGACTACGACCTGCTGCCCAGCTGGGACGACCTTACCGCCGACAAGCTCAACTACGCGCGCAGCTTTAATGTGCAGCAGCAGAACATGGATCCCATCACCGGACACCGCCTGGTAGAGCCCTACCCCAACAGCGTCTATGTGGTGCAGAACCCGCCGTCGGCAACACTCACCACCGACGAGATGGACGAGGTTGCCGAACTCCCCTACGCACGCGATTGGCATCCCGACTACGACGCGGCGGGCGGCGTGCCGGCATTTGCCGAGATCAAGTTTTCCATTAGCTCCAACCGCGGGTGCTTTGGCGAGTGCTCGTTTTGCGCGCTCACCTTCCACCAGGGCCGCGTGTTGCAGATGCGTAGCCACGATTCGATCATGCGCGAGGCCGAGCTGCTCACGCACGATCCCGAGTTTAAGGGCTACATCAACGACGTGGGCGGGCCGACGGCTAACTTTAGCCGCCCTGCCTGCGACAAACAGCTCAAGCATGGCGTGTGCAAGAACAAGCGCTGCCTGTGGCCGAGTGTGTGCAAGAACATGGTGGTCGACGAGAGCGGCTACACACAGTTGCTGCGCGATCTGCGCCAGCTGCCGGGCATCAAGAAGGTCTTCGTCCGCAGCGGCATCCGCTTTGACTACACCATGGCCGACGCCTCGGACGAGTTTTTGCGCGAGCTGCTGGAGCACCATGTCTCGGGCCAGCTGCGCGTAGCGCCCGAGCATGTGAGCGACGCGGTGCTCTCCGTGATGGGCAAACCGAGCCGCGCCGTCTACGACGCGTTCTGCCGTAAATTTGAACGCCTGAACCGCGAATACGGACTCAAGCAGTACGTGGTGCCGTATCTGATCTCGAGCCACCCCGGCTCGACCATGAAGGAAGCTGTGGACCTTGCCGAGGCCGTGCGCGACATGGGCTACATGCCCGAGCAGGTGCAGGACTTCTACCCCACACCGTCCACCATGTCGACGTGCATGTACTACACCGGCGTGGACCCACGCACCATGGAGCCGATCTATGTAGCTCGCGACCCGCACGAGAAGGCCATGCAACGCGCGCTCATCCAGTATCGCAAACCCGAGAACTACAAGCTGGTGCGCGAGGCGCTGGAAAAAGCCGGGCGTCGTGACCTGATCGGCTACACCAAGCATTGCCTGATTCGCCCCGTGCCGCCGCGCCCGGGTGAGACGTCTGCTGGCGGTGGGCATGGCACCGGTAAGAAAGGCGGCAAGGCCCACGGTGGTGCTGGCAGCAAGGGGCCCAAGGGCAGCAAGGGGCACAGCGGCATGTCGCGCGCGCAAAACACTGCCGGGCGCAACCGTGCAGCTCAGGGGCGTCAGGGTGCCAACGGAGGCGGACGCCGCAACTAGGGCAGCGGTGCTGTCGCTATGCCCGTCTCGCATGCGTGGCGCAGTGAGCGCATCGTCTCCACGAGGATTATGCCGGCTATGGTGACCGTGATTATCACGTCGAGCGGTGTGTTCACAAACCACAACAGGCCCATCAGGTACGACCCGGCGTTAAAGGCAAAGTGCAGCAGGATCGTGTAGCGGAGCTTTCCGGTGGTAACGAGCACCCAACCAAAGATGAAGCCGGCGGCACCTGCATAGCAGCCCTGCACCCAGTTCATGTGCATAAAACCGAAGATCGCCGCCTGCAGCACAATCGCCGCGGCGATACCCCACGTGCTTGGTGCCGCCCAAGGCACTATGGCGCTGTCTTGCGCGCTCGCACGACGCCGGCGCTTCCAAAGTGGGCGGCACTGCGGGTTAAACGCTCGGAGCGAAAACTCAAAAATGATGCCGCGCACCAGCAACTCCTCGCAAAACGGAGCGCCGAGCACCGTAGTCAGGACGGCGAGATAGCTGGTGTCGCCCATACCCGTTTCCTCGACGAGCTCGCTATAGTCTGCCGCAACCTCGGGCAGCAGCGACAGCACGGCGTCGGTCACGTAGCCAACGACCACCTGCAGGGCAAGGCCGATCACGATAACGCAGGCGATGCGCTTCCACGCCCCACGCGCTCCTCCGCCAAGCGGATGCTCGCCCTGCCGGCGTGCCATAAACGAACGCGGCCACAGATAACGCCACCACAGCAGCGCCATTAAAAACGATGCCGTCTGCGCGACAGCCTGAAGCAATTGAATATCGAGGTCGTCAATCGAAAAGCCCATGAACACCGATGCGACGCTCAGAGCGGAGAACAAAACCACGCTCAGGGCGATATCGGCAGCGACGACGCCAAAACAGGCAAGCGCCCAAATCATCGCATTGAGCATGCCAACCTCCTCCCGACAGCTAGTCATTTAAGAACGTCCCCAACGACTAGTCATTGGGGACGTTCTTTAACGACTAGCCGTTGGGGACAGTCTTTGCCAAAGGCCCCGTTCGGCGAGATGTCGAACGGGAAGGTGCCGCAGCGATTGAACGCGGCAATGAACATGCGGATGGCGTTGGACGGCGTGGTGCCCACGAGCTGAGTTGCCGCCGCGAAGGCCGCCTTCTCCTCGGGCAAGACCTTCGCGACTACGGGGGTCATGTGTTCTGCCATGGCGCTTCCTTTTTGAAACGACGGTGGTGCGGATAGATGCGGGCCACGCGGCTGGGCGACGGGCTGTGAAGGCAACCCGATTGGCCCGCATCCGGAGTTTGTTTCTACGGCGTTGGTATTACTTGGTATTCCAAAGTATTACCCCACAGATAGAATACCATACCCGACCCCATGGGGACGGAGGAAAACGGATCATTTTGTTGCTAAGTTAGTATTTAGAGCGTGATGATGTCCGAGATATCGAGGGCCTGAGCGTCGGAGGCGTCGTGTGTGGCGAGTAGGAGCGTGCGACCGTCGAGCAGATCGAGCACGACCTCGGCGCACACATCGCGCGCGACGACATCCAGGCCGGTAAAGGGCTCGTCCAGAATCACCGCGCCGCCCGGGCACAGCAGTGCTCGGGCAATCTCGACGCGACGACGCTGCCCACCCGAGAGCTCGGCCACGCGAGCATGCACATCGATCCCCGGTACCAACAGGCGCAGCAGGGCCGCGGCACTCGAGACGTCCACGCGCGCGTCGGCGCACACCAGCACGTTTTCCAAGGCCGAAACGTCCTCAACCAAGCGCGCGTCCTGAAACACCATGGAGCACGGCGCGCACTCCCCCGCAGCCAGCGCAAGCAACGTCGACTTGCCCACACCCGAGGTGCCCATCACGCAGGCGCGCCCACCGGCGGGCACGCAGAGTGTCAGTCCGTCGAGCGCCGGAGCCCAGGGCGCCCGCTCGCCCACGGCGAGCGCAAGCTCCGCCGCAGCGCCGCCCCCGGCAGCCCCCGCACGCCCGCGAGCGCCGCGTCCATGCGCCCGCACGGCCACGCGCCACGCCACGGGTCCCGAAACCCGCAGCAGCCACACCAGCACGCGCTCACACGCCCACGAGGCGGCAACGACCAGCACGGTCCACGCCAGCAGATCAGCCGTCTCGATCAAAAGCTTCGCCTGATAGATGCGCTCACCCACGGTGCCCACCGCCATGCCGATGAGCTCGGCTGCCACGCCGGCCTTCCAGCTCATGCCGATCACCGACTGCGCGCACGAAAGCACAAACGGTAGAACTTCGCGCCAGGTATGGGCGCAAAACAGGCGCCAACCCCGTACGCCATGCAGGCGAAACATCTGCTCCAGCGGTTTGTCCACTTGCGCCAGACCCTCGACCAGTGAGAAATAAACGCCCGGCAGTGCCATCAAAAAGACCGCCGCGATGCTCACGCGCGCCGACCCCAACCAAATAAGCAGCAGGACCACCACACAGGCAACCGGCGTCGCCTTAACAAACGAAAGCGCCGGCGCCACCAAGCGGGCAAATGCCCGCGACCGCACCGATACTCCCGCCAGCACGCCACCGCATGCCACAGCGAGCGCCAATCCGCCCAAAATTCGCGCGCCCGAGCCCACCAGAATCACCCACGTGCCGGCATCGCATACCAGCCGCAGCAACGCCATCACAACAGCGCCCGGCCCCGGCAAGATCAGCGGCTGCGCCACCAGCGACGCCGCAAAGATCCACACGGCAAGCCAAAAGGCGGCGACGGCACCCACTGCCGCCACCGCCTTCGCACGCTCAGTCATGTGTCGAGCAAACGCACGCACGGGCTACTCCATGTAGTAAAAATCGTCAGCCGGGAGCTTACCGCCCACGGCACTCGCGTCCGCATCGGCCAGCACCTGCAGGTACCCACCGAGCGCCGCCTTCATATCTTTCCCCGTCTGGCACACGAGCATGCACCCGGGAATCGCCTTTTCGGCAATCGTGGCGTTATCGACGATACCCGCATCGACCACCGCCTGAGCCCAGTCCGCCGGTGCCGCGTTTACGGCCTCAACGCTCGCCGCATGGCAGCTTAAGAACTCCGCCACAGCCTCGAGATGCTCCTCGGCAAAGGCACGGCGCACCACGGTCACGCCCGTCAGCAAACGGGAGCCCGTGTCACCCGCGAGCTCGTCCCACACATCGGTCAGGCTCACCGGTGCCGACAGCTTGCCCTCGCTCTTGGCGATGGCAGCGGTCTTGAATGGCTCCGGCAGCACGCCCACGGCGGACGGGTCGGCAAGCAGGGCCGACAGCACCTCGGTGGGTTCGCTCTTAAACTCAAGCGCCACCTGGCCAGTCAGACCTGCGCGCTCCAGCAGGTAGTTCATGACGTACTCCGGCGTGGTGCCCTTGCCCGTCATATAGACGGTGCGGCCCGCCAGGTCGCCAAACGAGGTCACGCCCGCGTCGCCCGTCACCACGCTCAGCACGCCGAGCGCATTGATGTCGATGACCTGCACCGCGCCCTCGGTCTTGTTGTAGAGCACGCTCGCCACGTTGGCGGGCACCAGGGCAATATCGACATCGCCCTGAATGACCTTGGGCACGATCTCGTCGGCAGCGGCGCTGATCGCAAAGTCGAACTCGTTATCTGTCTCGCCACGCGCCGCCTGGTCCATAAACTGCACCAGACCGATTGACGTCGGCCCCTTGAGCGAGGCGACGTGCACCTCGACCGACTCGGCGGCAGCGCCGCTCGGCGCAGACCCGGCAGAGCCCGCAGAGGAGCCCGCCCCCGCAGCCCCGCCGCTGCAGCCAGCCAACGCAAGCGACAGCGCGCCCGCGGCAAGCGCCGAGGCAAACCCTCGGCGCGACATCTCAAAATCAAACGCGCGCATCGTTAGCACGTCCCTTCGTTAGGCATCGACCAGGCGTGATGATCGGTATGCAGCAGCTCCTCGGCCAGCGGCGAGAGCGGCGCGCCCAGGAACTCGCGGTAGCACGCCTGGACATCGGGATTCTCGTGCGAGAAGCGAATGTCCGCAGCGGCATCCAGGCCCCACAGCACCTGACCGCGCTCGGCTGCCAGCTCGCAGCCATCGTGGATGGGCTGACCGCCGCCACCGACGCAGCCGCCCGGGCACGCCATGACCTCAACGAAGTCATAGCTCACGCGACTGTCGCGAATCGCGTCGAGCAGACGGGCGGCGTTGCCCAGCCCGTGTGCCACGGCGACGCGAACCTTGGTGTCATCGATATCGGCCACGGCTTCCTTCCAGCCGTCCAGGCCGCGCACGTCGGTAAAGAAGTCGGCGTCGGGGTTCTTGCCCGTCACCAGGTAATATGCCGAGCGCACGGCGGCCTCCATCACGCCGCCCGTGGCGCCAAAGATCACACCCGCGCCTGTGCCAAAGCCCAGCGGCGTATCGAGCGGCTCCTCGGCCAGCGTCTCCACGCTCACGTGGCTCGCGCGGATCATGCGCACCATCTCGCGCACCGTCAGCGCAACGTCCACGTCGGGCGCACCGCCCTCGCCCACCATGCTCGGCAGCGCACACTCGGCCTTCTTGGCCGTGCACGGCATCACGGACACCACGAACAGGCGCTCGGGCTCCACGCCCAGCACCTTGGCGTAGTAGGTCTTGGCAATAGCGCCGAACATCTGCTGCGGCGACTTGGACGTGGACAGACTGTCGACAAACTCCGGATAGCGCGCCTTCACAAAGCGCACCCAGCCCGGGCAGCAGCTCGTGAACATGGGCCAGCCGCGGCTATCGTCCTCACCCTTAGCGGCGGCTCCCAGGCGCTCGAGCAGCTCGGAGCCCTCCTCCATAATGGTGAGGTCGGCCGAGAAATCGGTATCGAACACGTATTCAAAGCCCACGCGACGCAGCACGCACGCCAGGCGCTCGACGGTAGCCTCCTCGCGCGGAATGCCGAGTTCCTCGCCCCAAGCGCTACGCACGGCCGGCGCGATCTGCACCACCACGATCTTGTCGGGATCGGCGAGCGCGTCAAACACGGTCTCGGTATCGTCGCGCTCGCGCAGTGCGCCCGTCGGGCAATGCGTAATGCACTGGCCGCACGCGACGCAATCGGTCTTGCCGATCGGCGCGCGCCCACGGGTACCCACGGCGGTATGCGTGGCGCGGTTGGTCAGGTCCCAAATCCCCAGGCCCTGCACGCTCTCGCACACCTTGATGCAGCGCATGCATTTAATGCACTTGTCGTTATCGCGGATGATGGGGAAATCGAAGTCCCAGCTCTCGCGCGCCAGATGCTGCTCGTACGGCAGATAGAAGATGCCCAGGTCGTTGGCGATGGTCTGCAGGTTGCAGTTACCACTGCGCACGCAGCTCGTGCAGCGCGAGTCGTGCTGGGACAGCAGCAGTTGCACGTTGGTGCGACGCGCCTCGCGGGCTTTGGGGCTGTTGGTGTGGACCACCATGCCGTCGAGCACGTAGTTGTTGCAGGCGGCAACCAGCTGGTCGCAGCCCTCAACCTCGACCACGCACACGCGGCAACCGCCGATCTCGTTTAGATCGCGCAGGTAGCACAGGGTGGGAATCTGGATGCCGGCGGACTTGGCCGCGTCCAGGATCGTGGTGTGCTCGGGTACCATGACCTCGCAATTATCGATAGTGAGCTTGACCATGTTGAGTGCTCCGCTTTCGGTGTTGTCGCTGACAGTGGGGTTGTTGGGCTCTACCATTCCAGGTTCCTCCCTCCGCGGAACGCGCCAAAGCCAAAGTGGTCGCAACGCAGGCAGCGGCTTGCCTCCTGGCGTGCCTCCTCCTCGGTAAGGCCCTGCTCGACCAGATTCCAATCGTGGATGCGCTCGCCGGCCTCGCGCTCGCCCAGCTCGCAGCGGCCGCACTCGTGCTTGCCCTTAAACTGCACGGTCGGCAGCTCAACGTCGAGCTTGATCTTGTGGTCAAAGCCCAGGTAGCGGTCGATATTTGCCGAAGCAACGCGGCCGGCGTTGATGGCCCGGATGACGGTGGCGGGACCGGTCTGGCAGTCACCGCCGCTAAAGAGGCCGTCGAAGTTAGGCACGGCGCCATCCGAATCGGTGACGACGCAGCCCCACTTGCAGGCAACGCCCATCTCCTCAAACGGCTTGGAATCGATGTCCTGGCCAATGGCCACAAACACGCGCTCGCAGGGAATGACGCGCTCGGACGTGGCGGCGGCACGCGGGGCCGGACGCCCACGACGGGGCTCGCCGATAATCTGCGGTTGCACGCGCAGGCCGCTCACGCGACCGTCCTCGCCCGTCTCGATACCGAGCGGGGCCGTGAGCTCCAGAACCTCGCAGCCCTCGGCCTGGGCGCCGGCAATCTCGGCATCCTGGGCCGTCATGTCGCAGATGCGACGGCGGTAGACGATGCTCACCTTTTCGGCACCGCAGCGCACGGCAGAGCGTGCCACGTCCATGGCCACATTGCCGCCGCCGATGACGCACACGCGCTGGCCGCTCAGGTCGGGCAGTTCGTCGTCGCCGATGGCACGCAGCATCTTGACGGCCGACTCCACGCCGGGCGCCCCTTCGCCCGGAAGGCCGAGCTTCTTATCGCTGTGGGCGCCAATGGCCAGGTAGACGGCATCGAACTCGTCGCGCAGGCGGGCAAGCTCCTCGCCATTGACGGAGTGGTCGAGTTCCACATCGATGCCGGCGCTCAAGATCCAGTCGATCTCGGCCTGCAGGCGCTCGCGCGGCAGACGGTAGCTGGGGATGCCGTAGCGCAGCATGCCGCCCAGGTGGTGACGCTGCTCAAAGATGGTCACCTTATGGCCCATCACGGCCAGGTAGTAGGCACAGGAAAGGCCGGCCGGGCCGCCGCCGATCACGGCGACGCGCTTACCGGTGTTGTCCACTACATGCGGCTTGTAATCGTTGAGGTCGCTGTGCTCAACGGCAAAACGCTTGAGGGCGAGGATGTTCATGGGATCGTCGACCATGCCACGACGGCAGTGCATCTCGCAGGGATGCTCGCACACCAGGCCGCAAACGAGCGGCAGCGGGTTGTTCTTGCGGATGACCTTGACGGCATCGGCATAGCGGCCGGCCTCGACCAGCGAAATGTAACCGGGAATGTCGACGTGCGCCGGGCAGCCCGAGACGCACGGGACGCGGGCCTCGCGGTCAAAACCACAGGAGTGCTCGCGGATGTGGTGCTCAAAATCGTCGCGGAAGCCGCGAATGGCCGTGAGTGCCATGGCGCCGGCCTCGTAGCCGATAGCGCAGTCGCTCGAAAGATAGATGGTGCGGGCAGTGCGCTCAATCAAGTTGAGCGTGGACTCGTCGGCGCGGCCCTCGAGCACATCGGCGAGCAGATCGCTCAGCGCGCTCAGGCCCACGCGGCAGGGCGTGCACTTGCCGCAGCTCTGGGTGGAGCACAGGTTGACGAGCGCCGCCGTAAACTCGACGGGGCACGGGGCGAGCGAGCTCACCGCCAGACGACGTCCGAGCGCATCGTGCAGGTCGTCCATAACGGCCTGAGCGTGGCTGCGTTCCATTACATGCAGTCGTGCCATAAGGTCCCCTCTCACATGGCAGCCCGGAGGCGAGGCCGGGCGAAATTGCTACACGCACAACACTGACCTAAAAAGTTGTGAGGTCTCCATACGGTTCGGCAGGCGGTATAAAATGTCACCCTCAGCGGTGAAATAAAACATTACCGCAGATAAATGCCATATTTGATAAAACGCGTTACCAAATTGCAATATTCAATGTGAAAAAGAGCGCCTTACTATTTTTCCTTTTTGATCCGTTTTCCTCCGTCCCCTTCGGATCACATGATCCCTTGGGAACGGAGGAAAACGGATCGTTTTTGGTGCAAAAGGGCCAGGTTTGTTTGCACCAATCTCACTTGCGCTAGATGAAGAGCTCGCATTCCTTCCGCACAACGCAAACCTTGCTCAACATCTTGGTAACGGCGGAAAGCGCAGCGGGATTAGGCTCGCGGGCATTCTGCGGGCATACGGAGACGCAACGCATGCAGGAGATGCACGCCTCGCCATCCACCTGCCTTGGATCGTCCTTGTCGATAGCTCGAACAGGGCACAACGCAGCGCAAGCACCGCAGGAGACGCAATCCTCCGTTGCATGGGGCACCATACTGTGGCCTCCAGCTTGCTTATAAGGACGATTGCCGGGAATAGAGGGCTCGGACGCAGCCCCGTCCAGTAGCTTTTGCCGGATCCGCTGCGCAAACTCTGAAAGTTGCGCCACATCCTGCGCATCCGGTCGCCCAGCAGCAAACTGACGAGCAACGGAATGCTCAGCAATAGCAGAAACCGCTGCGACCACCCTAAATCCGGCGCGCTTCGCAACGTCTTCCAGCTCAATAAGCGTATCCTCAAACGCGCGGCCCCCGTAAACACAAACCAAAACAGCCCGAGCTCCGTTGCCACGCACCATTCCCAGTCGCTCAACCGCCACAGCTGGAACCCTGCCAGCATATGATGGGACGGAGATAACCGCAACGTCGCCCTTCGCCATCGAGACCCCGTGGAAATCCAACCCGCTATCGCTCAGATCGACGGTAACGATATTCCCATCCAGCGCCCCGGTCACAAGACCAGACACTTTCTCCGTTCCGCCCGTCGGACTAAACACAATTTCGAACATGCTCATCGAACATCCTCCCCTACGCTTGGTAACACACCAAGCCGCCCGCATGCTTAGACAGAGTATACGGCGCGGGGACACCCCGGTTTAGCGCAAAGGGGTCAGGTTTGTTTCCACCAACCTGATGCAGATTAACCTGACCCCTTTGCACCAAACTATGCTGTCTGCCTCATCGATTTGCATAATTTCCGTTACAGATTGCATATATTTACGTGATACCGCTGTGTTCTCCTGAGGTACCCCCTCCCGGACCGTGCAAAAAACGGAGTATTCTGCAACGCGTTCGTGCCAACACCGCCGCGAGCGGGCAAAACTGTAGGGCGCTGCAACATTTTGGGTTCCGCTATAACGAGAATGACGCACCTTTGCACCGGAAAACGGAAAACGGAAAACGGAAAACGGAAAAGTCTGACTCAAAACGCTCGCTAGGGATATCCGAAGGCCACCGCTGGCGACGTCGAATCGTATGCAGGCAACTCGATCTGCAGAATACTCCAAAAAATGCACGACGCACCCCATGGGACCCATTGCCGCATGGCTGAAAACGGGCCTTCAGCATCCTCCAGGTGCATTCCTGAGCAAATCACACCGGACCAACGGTCGGATGCGGCAAACAAAAGGGCCCCGAGCGTAGTTGCTCGGGGCCCTTAGTTCGCCTCGCTCTAGCGTGCGACGCGTATGTTACTTGCGCTTGCCGCCGCCGTCACCGGGGCGACGGGAGCTGCCGCCGCGATTGCCGCCACGATTGTTACCATAGCTGCCACGGTTATCGCGACCGCCGGCGCGACCGCCGCGGGAGCCGGCCTGGTTGCCGCCACGCCCGCCGCGATAGCCGCCACGACGCTCCTCGCGGGTATCGTCGTAGTTGCGCCAGTCATCGCGACGATCGCGGCTGGCACGCGGGTCACGACGATCGCGCGACTCGTTAGAACGACCAGCGCCGCCGCGGCTGCCGTTACCGCGAGCGCCCTCGCGACGCTCACCACCGCGGCCGCCATCGCGACCTCCGCGCTCGTCAAAGCGCTTGCCGCCGCGGGTACCACGCTCGTCACGCGAACCACGGCCTTCGCCGCCGCGACGCTCATCACGGCCACCGCGCTCGTCATCACGACCGGAACGACGGCGGTCGCCCGAACCGCGCTTGCCACCGCGCGAACCGCGGCCCTCGTCCTCGCGCTCAACACGGCGACGACCGCCGCGGTCCTCGTCCTCGCGGCGACGACGATGCGCCTCGCCCTGGAACTGCTT
>ENA-OQDC01000783-OQDC01000783.1-human-gut-metagenome-genome-assembly--contig:-NODE-783-length-19769-cov-5.361572_pt1 | contig 19769 bp, 19 predicted proteins | sample MGYA00242770_ERZ504601 | MGnify/ENA primary metagenome ERZ504601 (study PRJEB26092, sample SAMD00036305) | human gut metagenome | host: Homo sapiens | study: EMG produced TPA metagenomics assembly of...
CCGGGGTGGGATAAGATGGCCGGGGTGACGGTGCTGGACGAGCCGCGCCGGGGCAGGGAGCAGTTCGCCGATTTCGACCTGCCCTCCTAGCCTGCAAAAAGCACTTCCAGATGTTCGGCGGGCCGGAGCACCGCGTCACCCTGCGGTGTACTTCTGACCTCGAATCGGCTATGCGGGGAGCGCTTTCGGCGCCTCGCCCATCTTTGTGCCGGAAGGGAAGGGCAGCTTCCACTTTGACGTGCCCGTCTGCGTCAGCGACCAGTTCTATGGCTGGGTCTGCGGTTTCGGCGGAAAGGTCGAAGTGGTCTCGCCCGCCGAGGTGCGGGACGGTCTGCGGAAGCTGAATGAGACGGCTGGCAAAAATACATGAGTAATACAGCAAAAGGCCCTCGATCGTGATGAGGCCTTTGCTGTATAAAATTTATATTGATTTACTCCGCGTTGAACACATACTGGTCCATCCGGCGGAAAGCTTCCTCGATGCGGGCGCGGGGCGAGGCCAGATTGATGCGCAGATGGCAGGGGCCGTGGAACATCACACCGTCCTGCACTGCTGCGCCGACGGCCCAGCAGGCTTTCTCCACGTCCTGAATGCTTTTGCCGTGGGCGGCGCACCAATCGGTGCAGTCCACAAAGAGCATATAGGTGCCCTCGGGCTTTGCGACACGGACGCCTCTGAAGTGCCGGGCGATATAATCGCAGGCGAAGTCCACGTTGCCGGTCAGGGTCTCGCACAGCTCGTCGGCCCAGACATAGCCCTCGGGGCGGTAGGCGCCGATGAGAGCGTGCATCGAGAGGACGTTCATGGAGTTGTAGTGGCAGAGGGAGGATTCTTTTGCGATGCGGTCGCGCCACCACGGGTCGTAGACGATGTGGTAGCTGCCGATGAGGCCGGCGAGGTTGAAGGTCTTGGAGGGGGCGTAGAGGGCGGCAGTCCGCATCCGGGCGTCCTCACTGATGGACTGGGTGGGGATGTGCCTGTGGCCGGAGAGGATGATGTCCGACCAGATCTCGTCCGAGACGACGTAGACGTTATACTTTTTGTACAATTCCATCGCCTTTTCCAGCTCCCACCGCTCCCAGACGCGGCCGCAGGGGTTGTGGGGGCTGCACAGGATGGCGGCATGGATGTGCTCTTCGGCCAGATGCTTCTCCATGTCGGCGTAGTCCATCCGCCAGACGTCGGCTTCGTCCTGCACCAGCGGGGAGTGGACGATGTCATAACCGTTGTCGGTCAGGCAGTGGGTGAAGCCGATGTAGGTGGGGCTGTGCACCAGCACCTTATCGCCCCGGGAGCAGACGCAGTTCAGCGCGCTGATGACGCCGCCCAGAACGCCGTTCTCGTAGCCGATGGCCTCGGCGGTCAGGCCGGTGACGCCGTTGCGCACAGACTGCCAGCGGATGATGGAGTCATAATATTCGGGCGTCGGGTCGAAGTAGCCGAAGGCCGGGTGCTGCACCCGCTCGATGACGGCCTGCTGGATGGTGGGCAGACAGACGAAGTTCATGTCCGCCACCCACATGGGGATGGCGTCGAACCCGGGCCGGGGCGCATCGGGCGCAAAGCCCTTGCCCAGTCCGTCTACGGCGATGGCATCCCGGCCATGACGGTCGGGCAGGGTGGTGAAATCGTATTTCATGCGGCACTTCCTCCTGTGGATGCAAAAAAGGCTTCCTCCGAAGGAGGAGCATAGGTGCAGAAGATCAGCCCTCGAGCAGCCCGACGGTCTTCATCTTGACAGCGGTCTTGGGGTTTATCGTTCCAGTCGGTGGGGGACGGATGCGATCCTGTCCACGACATCCATGCCGGAGACGACCTTGCCAAAGGCGGCATACTGGCCGTCGAGGTGGGGTGCGTCCTCATGCATGATGAAGAACTGGCTGCCGGCGCTGTTGGGGTTCATGGCGCGTGCCATGCTGATCACGCCGCGGGTGTGCTTGAGCGGATTGTTCACGCCGTTTGCAGCAAACTCGCCCTTGATGTTCCAGCCGGGGCCGCCGGTGCCGTTGCCCAGCGGGCAGCCGCCCTGGATCATAAAGCCGGGGATCACGCGGTGGAAGGTCAGGCCGTTGTAAAAGCCCTCGCTGACCAGCTTCTTGAAATTCTCACAGGTGATAGGAGCGGCTTCTTCGTTCAGCTCGATATCGATGATGCCGCCGTCTTCCATAGTAATGCGAACCATAACGCTACAATACTCCTTTTGTGTTGCCCCGCAGCAGTGCGGGAGTGTTCGGCAGAAAGCCTGCCGGATATCTCTTATAGTATACCATAGGTTTTGGGGGTTGCAACGCCGCAGATGCAACGTTTTTGTTAAAATTCATCTTTCATCTCCACCATATCGGCCCAAAAGCGCTTGGGGCAGTGGGTCATGCGGCATTTTTCGTTGTGGCGGGCCTTGATCTCCAGCGTCTGGTAGAACTGCTTCCACAATGCCTGAAACTGCTGCTCCCGCTCGCTGGGCGGCGGCAGCTCCAGCGGTGCAGCCAGCTCCATCAGCCGGGCCTTGTGGTCCTCCTGCAGCAGCACAGCCTGATGCACCGCATCGTAGATCATAAAGTTCTCTTCCGGGAAGCGCCCGCAAAAGTGGGGCCGCAGCAGCGGCAGGATGTAGTTTTTGGGGTGGATGACGGCGCCCAGCATCCCGTCGTGCTCCTCAAACCGCACAAAGCCCTGAAACTTGTCCACTTCCCAGTCAAGGCTTTTCTTCATCTCATACAGCGGGGCCACGTCCGGGTGGCCGGTGCGCTTCACGGTGCCGGGGCCGAGGGCGAAGGCCAGATGCAGAAAGCGGATGAGCAGCAGCTCTTTGTCCTCCCGCCCGGAGAGGAAATCCCGGCTGACGAGGTACTCTGTCTCGGGGCCAAGCTTTCTGCCAAAGCTGGCAAACACCCGCTGAGCCTTGGCGTGGTCGGTGGGGATGTCCTTGACCGGGTACAGGGTGGAAGTTTCCCGCTGGGGTGTCCACACCGCAAAGGGGATCTCGTGCTGGGCAAAGCTCTCGAACACGCAGCACAGAAAGCCTTCAAAGCTGCTGTCGTAGAGGTACACCACATCCGCATCGTGGAGCCTGCGGGCTTTCTGAACTTGAACATTTACAGCGCCTTCGCCAGACATTGCACTGCCTCCTCCCGCACCATGCGCATGGCTGCGCGCGGTGTCACGCCCTGCGTGATCAGATCGTCCACCGCAGGCGGCGTGAACAGACTGAGCTGTTCGCAGCTGCCGCCGAACACGTTGGGGTCGATGAGCGCCTGCGTGATGTGCTCCCGCCCGGCGGTGCCACGGCCCGGGTGCGCACCCGCAAAACCCTTGCAGGTGATGAAATACTGTGCCCGCTTGAGCACCACGCCCATGCGCTTCAGCTCGTCCAACCCAAGGCTGGAAAGCTTGCGCGCGTGCCAGATGCGCCGGGCACTTTTGGGGCCGATGCCCGGCACACGCAGCAACATTTCAAAGGGCGCGCGGTTCACATCTACCGGAAAAAAGCCCGTAGTGCTGCACGGCCCAGTTGCATTTTGGGTCGAGGTAGGGGTTGAAGCTCTGGTTGGCTCATCCAGAATTCGTCTGCCTTGAACTGGTAAAACCGCAGCAGCCAGTCAGCCTGATACAGCCGGTGCTCCCGCAAAAGCGGGGGTTTGGTGTCCAGCGCAGGCAGGCGGGTGTCCTCGGCTACCGGGATGTAGGCGGAGTAGAACACCCGTTTCAGACTGTACTTCTGGTACATGCCCTCAGTGAGCTTTAAAATGTGGTAGTCCGTCTCCGGCGAAGCACCTACGATCATCTGGGTGCTCTGCCCGGCGGGTGCGAACTTTGGCGCATGGCGGTAGACGGTCAGCTCCTGTTTGCTCTGCGCGCCGGAAACTGCAATCTGCTTCATGGGCCGGAAAATGGAGTGCCGCCCTTTGTCCGGGGCCAGCAGGTTCAGGCTCTGCTCACTGGGCAGCTCCACATTCACACTCAGGCGGTCGGCCAGATATCCCAGCTGCTGCAACAGTTCCGGGCTGGTGCCGGGAATGGCCTTGGCGTGGATATAGCCCCCAAAGCGGTATTCGCCCCGCAGCAGCCGCAGGGCGGCCAGCATCCGTTCGGTGGTGTAGTCCGGCGTGCCCAGCACCGCGCTGGAAAGGAACAACCCTTCAATGTAGTTGCGGCGGTAAAACTCCACAGTCAGCTCAGCCAATTCCCGGGGCGTGAAGGTGGCACGGGGGATATCGTTGGACTTGCGGTTGACGCAATAGCTGCAGTCGAAGGCACAGCAGTTGGTCATGAGCACCTTTAAAAGGCTTACACAGCGGCCGTCGGCGGTAAAGGCGTGGCAGCAGCCCGGTGCATAGCAGCTGCCAAGAATGCCTGCCCGCGCGGTGCGGGATGCGCCGCTGGAGGTGCAGGCAACATCATATTTGGCGCTGTCGGCCAGAATGGTAAGCTTGTCCATCAGGGTCTGTTCCATGCAGAATACACCTCCAAAGTGGGAAAAAGGGTCAAAAAATAAAGCCATGCGCAAAATTGCAGATGGCTTTACATCAATTTGTGCCGAACTCCTTCAGTCACGGCTGCCGCCGTGCCAGCTCCCCCGGAGGAGGAGCCTTTGGCAGTACGGGAAAGTTTCCGGTTTTGCCAAGGCCTCCCTCCATGAGGGAGGTGGCTGCGAACAGCGTGAGCAGACGGAAGGGGTTATTACCACTTCGCCTTGGTCTCCACCACGCGGCCGGCGATGTGCAGATGGTTCAGGTCCTCACCCTTGATGACCATTTCGCTGTAGGCCGGGTTGAAGGGCTGCAGCACCACGCAGTTGCCGCGCTGGATATAGCGCTTCAGGGTGCCCTCGCCCTCATCGCCGTAGATCAGCACGCCAAGGTCGCCGTTTTCCAGTGTGTCCTGCTTGTGCACAAGGGCAAGGTCGCCGTCCTGAATGCGGGGCTCCATGCTGTCGCCGCGCACCACCAGATAAAAATAGTTGGAGGGGTCCTTCACACGGGCATACTCCTGACCGTAGTCCTCCTCAAAGGCGAGGGCACCGTAACCGGCCTTTACCGTGCCGATCACCGGGATCAGGCTTTCAGAATAGCTGCCAAAGAACCGCTCTTCCGGGGCGGAAACATTGCTTACCGGGCGGTACAGGCCCAGCAGATAATCTGCTGTGGTGTTCAAAAGCTCGGCAATGCGGGCCACGGTAGACGGATCGGGAGAGGACTTGCCGCTTTCCCATTTGCCGACAGCCTGCTGTGTCACGCCCAGTTTGGAAGCCAGCTCAGCCTGGCTGATGCCCTGCTTTTTGCGGCACTGCTTCAAAAGTTCTGAAAACGACATGGTATATTTCTCCTTTACACCGCGAGGAAATTTTCTTGTGTTTATTATACAACAAAAAGGTGTACTTGTAAAGACCTGAAACAGGCCGAGACCCAAAAAGGTTGTGGTAAATTTTGTTTTTAAGGGCTGAAAGAAAAAAATTGCCCCAAAGGCTTGACACCGGCGTGCAAATCTGGTAAATTAAATAGGCATTCGACACGGCGTAAGGCGGATGTCCACAAGGAGAGATGTCCGAGTGGTTTAAGGAAGCAGTCTTGAAAACTGCCGTACGGCAACGTACCGTGGGTTCGAATCCCACTCTCTCCGCCATTTTTTATTGAATAAGTGTAACACACTTTGCTCTGGAGTAGTACTCAAGAGGTCGAAGAGGCGCCCCTGCTAAGGGCGTAGGTCGTCTAAACAACGGCGCGAGGGTTCAAATCCCTCCTACTCCGCCAAGAAAAAGCTCGTTGATTCGTTGAAATCAATGGGCTTTTTCCTTTGTAAAGGAAAAATGCGGCTTGTGGAACAAAAAGGAGGAACCAATGGCGTTTGGCGTTTTGGCAGGTCAGATCACGGTGATCTTTCTGGAAGTGCTGCTGGGATATGTAGGTGCACGCAGCGGCATCATCAAGGATCGTGACAGCAAGTTTCTGTCGGATTTTATCATGAAGCTTCTGCTGCCCTGTACCATGCTGGCTGGTGCAGCCGTGGACGGTGAGCCGGAGCTGCTCACTCAGGCAGGGGTGCTGTTCGTGCTGCTGCTGGCACTGTTTGTGGCGACCACCGGCCTGTGCCGGTTGAGCAGCTGGCTGCACCACGACACGCCGGGCAAGTATGCGGTGCTGGTGGGCACGGCAGCTATGCCCAACTGCGGCTTCATCGGCCTGCCGCTGTGCAGCGCCCTGCTGGGCACCGCGCGCGGCACCGTGTTTGCAGGCATGGCCATGGCCTCTTATAATGTATGGTTCTTTACCTATGTGGTGTGCCTGTTCCGCCCTGGCGAGAAGATCCGGCTCAAGACCTTCATCACCCCCACCAACATTGCCACGGTGGCTATGCTGGTGCTGCTGGCCACCGGCTGGCGGCTGCCCGCACCGGTGCAGCAGTTCTGCAGTGCGGTGGGCGGCTGCACCACCCCGCTGGCGCTCATGATCGTAGGTGTGCTGCTGGCAGACAGCGACATCCGTGCGCTGCTGCACACCGGTTTCCTGTACCGGGTCACCCTGCTGCGCGGCATCCTGTTCCCGCTGCTGTTCATGCTGCTGCTGTGGCTGCTGCCGCTGGACAATGTGCTGCGCACCGGCCTGTCCATCATCGCATGCTGCCCGGCCGGCAGCCTTGCCGCTGTGCTGGCCAAGCAGACCGGCACCGAAGCGACCCTTGCCAGTCAGGCGGTGGCCCACTCCACCGTGTGTATGCTGGTCACAGTGCCTGCCATGCTGCTGCTGACCGGTGCGATGTTCCCGATGTGAGAAGCTGTAAAAAAGCCCGCTGTCTTTGGACGGCGGGCTTTCTGCTGTTATAGCATAAGGTTCGTGATACCTGCCAGCACCAGCAGGTGCACCGGGTAGAACCAGTAAAAGGCCTTTTTTTGCAGCGGACTGCACGCGCCGCGCTGCCCGTTGTAGAACCAGACCAGCACAAAGGCCAGCGGCGCAGTCAGCTCGAACAAAAACAGCAGCGCACCTGCAAGGCACTGCCGCTTGCGGTCTGCGCGGGTCAGATACAGGGTGCAGATGATGAGCACGCCGATGGCGTGGTAGTCGGTGTTGACAGCCAGCGCCAGCGCGGCGCAGCCGCCCGCCCACACAAGCCCCTGCCAGCCGGGCAGGCCGTTTTCCTTTTCAAAGCGCTTGAGTCCTGCCATAGCCAGCACGCCCAGCGCCAGCGTCCAGTAAACGTTCTGGTGCTGCGAGGCGAACGGTGTGCGGAAAAAGGCAAGGTCAAAAGGCACCTCGCTCAGAAGGCCGAACAGCAGAAGCCGCCGGACGTATTTTTTTACATCGTGGGTGTGCAGAAAGCCCTCCACGGCCAGAAAGCAGAAGATGGGAAAGGCCAGCCGCCCGATATACCGCAGCACACGGTCTGCCGCCAGCAGGGTGCTGACCGGGATGCCACCGCAGCTGGCAGAACCGGCGGCGAGGGCCGGCAGCAGGATACCGGCTTCGATGCAGGAAGCACCGATGTGATCAATGAGCATGGTGATGCAGGCGATGTATTTGAGCGCTGTGCCGCTGAGTCCACAGCGGACAGGGGCTTTGGCTGTCTCGGTCATAAGGAATCCCTCACTTGATAAAAAATCTACTTTTTGTGCTTTTTTAATGATACGGCGCAGGCTGGCAGGCTCCTGCGTCATCCTTGACAAAATACGCCGGAAAGGCGCATAAATCGGGCAAAAATGCTTGACAGAAAAGGCGCGGGATAGTACAATCAAGAAGATAATTGAACTATCTCAAATGAAAGATGAAAAAGATTCACAGAGAATCGGGCGTCTCCGAACCAGTAAAAACGGAAGGAGGCTTTGGGCATGACGCTTTTTTCCTACGAGATTTTTGATGCCGTGGCCCGGCAGGGCAGCTTCAACAAGGCGGCACAGCAGCTGCACCTGACCCCATCGGCTATCAGTCACGCCATTGCCGTAATGGAGGAGGAGCTGGGCTTTGCTCTGTTCAACCGCGGCAAGAACGGCGTATCCATGACCAGCTACGGCGCATCCCTGTATCCCTCTATTCGCGATGTGCTCAACAGCGACGAGGCCCTCAAGCAGAGCATCGCCCGCCTGAACGGCCTGGAAAAGGGCAAGGTGAAGCTGGGCGTATTCAACTCGGTGTGTGCTTCGCTGCTGCCGGGCCTGCTCAAAAGCTTTATGACCCACTACCCGCAGATCGAGATCGAGGTGTATCAGGGCACCTACGACGATGTGAAGGAATGGCTGCGAACCGGTCAGGTGGATATCGCGTTCCTTTCCTCCACCTGCCGTGAAGAGTTCAACCTCACCGAGCTGTTCCGCGAGCCGCTGTTGTGCATCGTGCCGCAGGACTGGCCCGAACCGGAAAACGGCGTGATGACTCCCGCCCTGATGAACGGCCAAAGCTTCGTTGTGCAGTGCGATGCCACCGATGCTGAGATGCGCCAGTTCCTGAAAAAATATAAGATCGGCACCGAGCGCCGCTGCCATGTCATCGACGACCAGTCCAACATCGCCATGGTGGAAGCAGGTCTGGGCATTTCCATCATGCCGCAGATGCTGCTGCGCGACTGCAAGGCTGCGATCAAGATCTATCCCATCGAGCCAGAGGAAGACCGTGTGGTGGGCCTGGCTGTGCAGCGTCCCGCCGCAATGGCCCCGGCAGTGGAACAGATGTTCCACCACATCGTGGACTACTGCAGGCAGATCGAGCCGAGATGAGCCGGACACCTTTATACTATACCATAAAACAGTCTGTGTGTGGAGCATGGACTGTTTTTTATTAAGAAAGAGCGATTGTATCAGCGTGCAAAATCCGCTATACTTAGAAAAACAGGCTGGTTTTATGCAGAAGCCTTGATTGGAGCAGGAAGATGAAGACCATAAAACGACGTGCCTTTTGCAAGGCGGCAGCAGCTGCCGTGGCAGGCGTGCTGGCCCCGCACGCGGCGGCAGAGGCTTTGCTGCCGCAGGCCGCACAGGCTGTGGTGGGCAGTGCGGTGCCGGAGGATTACTACTCCTTTGCTTTCCGCAGCGACCATAGCGAAACAGATCTCTCCCACGATTTTTATTATACAGATGCCTTTTTTTGAGAACACGGCGCTGCAGTACAGCCACAAGCTGGCACTGGCAACGCTGGGCCTTGTGGCGGCAAGCGGCAACACCTACCAGAGCGATGCGCTTTACTGGGTGGAGGGTGAAGCGGGCCGTGAGGACAGCATTGCGGATGCCTACCAGAAGCTTGGCTTTGCCAATGCGGTCTATGCGGGCTACCAGTGCAGCCTGAACACCCCGGTGGATACCGCGGGCTGTGCTTTTGCGCAGAAAACACTGGTACAGGATGGCCAGCGCACCACCATTATTGCTGCCATGCTGCGCGGTGTCGGCTATGGCGCCGAGTGGGCCAGCAACCTGCATGTGGGCGAAGGCGGTGGGCACTATGGCTTTGTGACAGCAGCAGAGCATTTTTTTTGAAGATCTGCAGGACTACCTGAAAAAAGCCGAGGTTGCAGCGGGAACGCTGGGCACCATCAAGCTCTGGCTGGGCGGCTACAGCCGCGGCGCGGCTGTGGCAAACCTGACGGCGGCGCGCATCCGGCAGCAGCTGCCGCAGATCGCGCAGGAAAATACCTTTGTTTACACCTTTGCCGCACCGGCGGCACTGACGGCAGCAGACCGCCCGGATCTGCAGGCGGACTACGACAACGACCACACTGCAGACGGCGGACTGAAAACGGATTGGGATGTAAGCAATATCTTCAACATCATTTCCAGCGGCGACATCGTGGCCCGCGTGATGCCGGAAGAGTGGGGCTACCACCGCAACGGAAACGACCGCTTTCTGCCCTCCACGGCGTACCAGAACGAGCTGGATGATCTGAGCATCATCGAGAGCCGGATGGGCGGCGTGCCGCTGCGGTTCGACCAGCTGGCCACAAAGGAAGATGTGGATTCGGTGATCGCGGCGGCTCTTGCGTTCTGCAAAAGCGCCGCAAATTACCACGAAAAATATGAAGCTGCCTTTATGGATATGCTGCAGTGTGCCTTTACCCTCTCGGAGAAAGAGGCAGCCGAGGGCGTGATCTTGGACGATGAAGCTGTGATGGAACGGCTGCGCAGCATGGAGAACATCCGTAAAATGTCGTGGACGAAGGTGCTGCGCTGCGTGATGACGGCTTCGGCCATGAGCCGACCCATTCTGGAGCAGGTGGGGGCCATCGTGCCGCTGCGGGCGCAGCAGGTGGTGGTGCCGGTGCTGGCGGTGGGTCTGTGCTACGAGGTGGAGAGCGATGTGCTGCGGATGCTGGTGTACTACATCCTCAGCCTGATGAGCGTGAACAGCCCGGCAGACAGCGTTCTGCGTGCGGCATTCTGCCACTACCCGGAAAACTACATCACCCTGATGGAATATTACGACCCCGCCGAGCACGGCATGGAAGCCTATACCCGAAAATAAAATCTCCGGAAATAAAAAAGAGGGGCTGTTGCAAAATAAAAATGCGATAGCAGCTTGCACAAAGGAATAGCGCAAAATCAGAAACCCGGAACCCTTTTTGAGCCGTTGGCCCTGAAAAGGTTCCGGGTTTTGTGCTATTTGCTGGCGCAGGACCGTTCTGCTGCCCCGCCTGCGGCGGTGTCGTGCTGTTCGAGTCCTGTACCGCCCACCAAAACTCTTCAACTCTTGCGAGTTTCCGAAGCGCTCTTGTTGGGGCGTGCGGAGCCCCAAACCCTGCTTCATAATATCGATCATGACCGATCAACGACTGATTTATAGTAATTGCCAAAGTCTGCAAGTGCATTGACAATTGGCAACATTTCCGTTCCGAGATCGGTCAACCCATATTCTACTTTGGGAGGATTCTCGTGATAATCACGGCGGTAGGCAAGTCCATCATCAATCATCTGTCTTAAGCTCTCGGTCAAAACTTTCTGCGAGATCCCGTCGATGCTTCTTTGCAACTCATTGAATCTCCATGGACGCTCTTTCAGATTGCGCAGAAGCAAGAGTTTCCATTTTCCGCCAATCAGGGATACTGCTGTTGCAACCGGACATTCCGGCAGTTCTTCTTTTGTACGCATATCAGTCACCTCTGTGTATAGTATAGCACATTCATTTTTGAGTGTACAGTTACAAAAAGGTGCGTACTTGTTTTTGAATGTGCGAGCTTCTATACTTAGCTCAGGCAATGAAAGATTGCGAATCAAATTGGAGGTGCTTACAATGGCAAGCTACACAAAAATGACAGTTGGAAAAGAAAATCGGACGGAGCTTCATGAAAAGCTCGCCCTGACTGGTGCGGAGATCAGCCTGAATACGCTTCCTGCGGGAGCAAATGTTCCATTTGTTCACTCCCACAAGGCAAATGAGGAAATCTACAGTGTTCTTTCCGGCAAAGGGAAGGTCGTTATCGATGGCGAAGAAATCAGCCTTGCAGCAGGCGACTGGCTGAAGATTTCTCCTATGGCAAAGCGCCAGTTCTTTGCTGCAAGCAATTCTGAGATCACTTATATCTGTATTCAGGTCAAGGAGAATTCTCTCGAAGGCTATACTACAACGGATGCTGTGATCTACTGATAAAACATATCAAAGCAAAAGGCAGGATACCACCGTCATGGTGATACCCTGCCTTTGCTCGTTCCGGTTCTCGTCCTGTACCGCCCACCACAAAACGGCAGTCATCCCGGTAGACATTCCTACGCGTTGGGAACCTTGACGGAATCTGACGGCTGGCGCCTGTACGGGTTGCGTTTGCTGATTTTTCCGCAGCCCCTTGGCAGGGCTTTGAAAAATCAGAACGCTGTCCCAGCCTCGGCTCCCTGTTTCCGCCGCAGGCGGCGGTCGCCTCCGCTGCTGTTCGAGTCCTGTACCGCCACCAAACAAAAAATCCTCAGACGAAAGTCTGAGGATTTTTGTGGTGGACGGTACAGGACTCGAACCTGTGACCTCCTGCACGTCAAGCAGATGCTCTACCAGCTGAGCTAACCGTCCATATTCTGTTTTGCCGAAATCAGCTTGATTATATTACCATACCTTCTGCCAAAAAGCAAGTGCTTTTTCAAAAATTGTAAAACTTTTTTAAAGGCAGGGGCGCTGACTGCCCTTTTTACGCGCCAGCGCACATTTGGCGGCGGCAGGCGAAAGGTTTTCTGTTGCTCACACTGTTTTGTTGTGATATAATAATAAAGTTATAATAGGAATAGTATCGGAAGGTATTTGCAGCATGAGAGTTTTGGGCATCGACCCCGGCTACGCCATCGTGGGCTGGGGCGTGGTGGATTACGCAGGCAACCGGTTTGCGCCGGTGGACTTCGGTGCGGTGTGCACCGACGCGGGCGTGCCGTTCGAGCGCCGTCTGGACGAGGTGTATGCAGGCATCAAAGAGGTGATCGAGCGCACCCGGCCCGAGGTGCTTGCCATCGAAAAGCTGTTCTACCAGCACAATCAGACCACGGTCATCGGCGTGGCAGAAGCCCGCGGCGTGATCCTGCTGGCGGCAGCGCAGGCAGGCCTGCCCATCTACGAGTACACCCCCATGCAGGTAAAGCAGGCTGTTACCGGTTACGGCAAGGCCGTGAAAAAGCAGGTGCAGGAGATGACCCGCGTGCTGCTGCATCTGCCCGCCGTGCCAAAGCCGGACGATACCGCCGATGCGCTGGCAATGGCCATCACCTTCTGCCACACCAACGGCAACCAGCTCAACCGCTTTGTCCGCCGTGTGGCCGGGCCGATCTGACCCTCTCACCGGTTCCGTCCGCCTGCAGCGGCGCGGCACCGGAGCTCTCCCGAAGGGCGAGCTGAACAGAGGAAAGTTGGCCGACACAGAAACTGAGAGGGCTTTAAATGATCTACTGTCTGACAGGAAAAATCGTCAAAAAAAGCATGAACGCGGTGGTGCTCAGCTGCGGCGGTGTAGGCTACTATGCCCAGTGCCCGGCCAGCGTGGCCGGGGCCTTGCCCGGCGTGGGCAAGGAAGCCACCATTTATACCGTGATGAGCGTCACCGAGAACGACGTGAGCCTTTACGGCTTTGCCACCGAGGAGCAGCAGGCCTGCTTTGAGATGCTGACCGCCGTGTCCGGCGTGGGGCCTAAGGTGGGTCTTGCCATCCTGAGTGTGATGGAGCCGGACCGCGTGGCACTGGCAATCTCGGCGGGGGACCACAAGGCGTTCAAGGCGGCTTCCGGCGTGGGGCCGAAGCTTGCACAGCGCATCGTGCTGGAGCTGAAGGACAAGGTCGCCAAGGGCTTTGTGGACGGCATCTCGCTGGAGGATGTGGCAGGCGCTTCCGCCGACACACAGGCTTCTCAGGGCAGCAGTCAGGCCATTGCGGCGCTGGTGTCGCTGGGGTACAGCCAGAGCGAAGCAGCGCTTGCCGTTTCCAAGATCGACGCGGCATTGCCCGTGGAAGAGATCATCAAACTGGCCTTGCGCAGCATGGCAGGCAGGAGGTAAAGAATGCAGGACGAAACTGCGCTGTACGGCGCAAAAAATGATGCAGCCCGGCATGACAGCGGCGGACAGCGAGGAAAACAACCTCCGCCCGCAGCATCTGGAAGACTATATCGGGCAGGAAAAGGTCAAGCAGAACCTGAAAATTTACTTGGAAGCTGCCAAGCGGCGCGGCGAACCGATGGACCATATCCTGCTCTACGGTCCGCCGGGCCTTGGCAAGACCACACTGGCAGGCATCATTGCCAATGAAATGGGCGTACAGATCCGTATTACCAGCGGCCCGGCCATTGAAAAGCCCGGCGACCTTGCTGCCCTGCTCACCAATCTGCAGGAGGGCGATGTACTGTTCATCGACGAGATCCACCGCCTGTCCCGTCAGGTGGAAGAGGTGCTGTATCCGGCACTGGAAGACTATGCGCTGGATATCATGATCGGCAAAGGCCCCAGCGCCCAGAGCATCCGCATCAACCTGCCGCGGTTCACGCTGGTGGGTGCCACCACCCGTGCAGGCCAGATCACCGGCCCCCTGCGCGACCGCTTTGGCGTGCTGCTCAAGCTGGAGCTGTACAGCCCGGATGAACTGAGCAAGATCATCCAGCGCTCGGCAGGCATCCTCGACCAGCCCATCACGCCGGAAGGTGCTTACGAGCTGGCCAAGCGCAGCCGCGGCACGCCCCGCGTGGCAAACCGCTTTTTGAAGCGCATCCGCGACTTTGCCACCGTGCTGGGCGACGGCATCATTGACCGGGATGTGGCCCTGATGGGCCTCAAGCGGATGGACGTGGACGCACTGGGTCTGGACGAACTGGACCGCAGTATGCTGCGTGCGATCATTGAAATGTACAACGGCGGCCCGGTGGGTCTGGAAACGCTGGCGGCGGCCCTCGGCGAGGAATCCGTCACGCTGGAAGACCTGTGTGAGCCGTATCTGATGCAGATGGGCTTTCTGACCCGGACGCCCCGGGGCCGCTGCGCAACGCGGCTGGCCTACGAACATCTGGGCTTGAAAGCGCCGGAGGCCGCTGCGCCCGAGGACAACGGGCAGCAGAGTTTGTTCTGAGATAACGGGCTTGCCTCTCAGTCTCACTTCGTTCGACAGCTCTCCCAAAGGGAGAGGTGGCATCGCGCAGCGATGACGGAGAGGGCGAGGATGCTTACAATATTAAACTTGCTTCTTTCTATAGAAAGTGGGGTATTATTATGGGAAAATATTTTGGAACCGATGGTGTGCGCGGTGTTGCAGGCGCAGACCTGACCTGTGAGCTGGCAATGAAGATCGGCCGCGGCGCTGCTGCGGTGCTGACCGGCAGCACCGGCCACCGTCCGCGCATCCTGATCGGCAAGGACACCCGCCAGTCCGGCGATATGCTGGAAGCAGCCCTGACCGCCGGTCTGTGCAGCGTGGGTGCGGATGTGGAAAGTCTGGGCGTTCTGCCAACGCCCGCTGTGGCCTATCTGGTGGGCAAGTACAATGCCGATGCCGGCATCGTGATCTCTGCCTCCCACAACCCGATGGAGTTCAACGGCATCAAGATCTTTGCCGGTACCGGCTATAAGCTGCCGGACGAGGTGGAGAATGAGATCGAGGTCTACATTGACAACGACTGCGCGGGCATTGAGCTGAAGACCGGTGCCGAGGTGGGCCGTGTGTACCGCCGCGATGACGGCCTGCAGGACTATGTGGATCACCTGTATGAGTCCATCCACGGCGACCTGACCGGCCTGAGGGTCTGCATCGACTGCGCAAACGGCGCTTCGGCTGCCGTGGCACAGAAGCTGTTCCCCCGTCTGGGCGCAGACTGCACCTTCATCGGCATTGAGCCTGACGGCCAGAACATCAACAAGGGCGTAGGCAGCACCCACCTCGACAATTTGAAAAAGGCTGTTGTAGAGGGCGGCTTCGACTGCGGCATTGCCTTTGACGGCGATGCCGACCGCTGCCTTGGCTGCGACGAAAAGGGTCAGGAGATGGACGGCGACAAGATCATTGCCCTGCTGGCCATGACCATGAAGGAAAAAGGCCGTCTGGACGGCGACACCGCCGTGGTTACGGTCATGTCCAATCTGGGCTTCATCAAATATATGGAGAGTCAGGGCATCAACACCGAAAAGACCGCCGTGGGCGACCGCTACGTGCTGGAAAACATGCGCGAGAACGGCTTTGCCATCGGCGGCGAGCAGAGCGGCCATGTCATCCTGCTGCACCATGCCACCACCGGCGACGGTGAGCTGACCGCCGGCAAGCTGCTCAAGCTGCTGGCTGAAAGCGGAAAGAAGATGAGCGAGCTGAACGGCATCTACGCCCAGTACCCGCAGGTGCTGGTGAATGTGACTGCCAACGCCGCTCAGAAAAAAGCCTACAAAGAGGACGAAGTTCTGGCCGGTTTCATTGAGAACGAGCAGCAGAAGCTTATGGGCATGGGCCGCGTGCTGGTGCGGGTGTCCGGCACCGAGCCGAAGATCCGCGTGATGGTGGAGGGCCAGGATCTGGACGCCATCCACCGCTGCGCCGACCGCATCGTGGATAAGATCAACAAGCGCATTCTGGGCCAGTAAGAAACGGATAAAAGAGAAGGGAGGACGCTATGCGCCCTGCAGATACCTGGAAAGACTATGAACTGCTGGATGCCACCGACGGCAACCGTCTGGAGCGCTGGGGTGAGACCATCCTCATCCGCCCGGACCCGCAGGTGGTGTGGAAAACGCCCAAGCAGAGCCCGCTGTGGGCAAAGGCAGATGCTGTTTATCACCGCTCCAATCAGGGCGGCGGCGAGTGGGAGTACAAGCGCCGTCTGCCCGAAAAGTGGAAGATCAGCTGCGGCGAGGGCGAGGATAAGCTCACCCTCATCGTCAGCCCCACCGGCTTCAAGCACACCGGCGTGTTCCCGGAACAGGCTGTCAACTGGGCATGGTACGCCAAAAAGATCCGTGCCGCAGGCCGCCCGGTAAAGGTGCTGAACCTGTTCGGCTACACCGGCGGTGCCACGCTGGCCTGTGCGGCGGCAGGTGCCACCGTCTGCCATGTGGATGCCTCCAAGGGCATCGTGGCGTGGGGCAAGGACAATGCTGCGGCAAGCGGCCTTGCCGACCGGCCCATCCGCTGGCTGGTGGACGACTGTGCCAAGTTCGTTGCCCGCGAAAAACGCCGCGGCAACACCTACGACGGCATCATCATGGACCCGCCCAGCTACGGGCGCGGCCCCGGCGGTGAGATCTGGAAGCTGGAGGACTGCATCTACGACCTCATCAGCCAGTGCGAAGAGGTGCTGAGCGATACGCCGCTGTTTTTTGCAGTGAACAGCTACACCACCGGCCTGTCCCCGGCGGTCATGGAATATATGCTCAAGACCACGCTGGTGCCCCGCTTTGGCGGCGAGACCTCCTGCGACGAGATCGGCCTGCCGGTCTCTGCCACCGGCGGCGTGGTACCCTGCGGCGCAACCGCCATCTGGGAAGAATAAGGAAAGAACCCTCTCAGTCGCCTTGCGGCGACAGCTCCCCCGAAAGGGGGAGCTTTATAAGAGCTTACGGTAAGATGATTAAAAGCCCTCCCTGAGAGGAAAGACTTCCCCCGCTCCGGGGGAAGATGTCACCGCAGGTGACAAAAAGGGGAATCTGGCACGGCGTCAGCCGTGACTGAGAGGGTTATACGATTCAAGAATGGGGTACAGCCCCTTTCAGAGGGGCGCACCACCAGAAAGAGAAACACAAATGGAAGAGACGATTTTAACAGCACAAAATCTGAAATTCCGCTACGACAGCGACCAGCCGGTTTACGCACTGGACGGTGTCTCAACGGAAGTAAAGCGCGGCGAATTCGTGGCCGTGCTGGGTGCCAACGGCTGCGGCAAGTCCACGCTGGCAAAGCACTTCAACGCTATCCTGCTGCCGGAGAGCGGCAAGGTCTACGTGGAGGACATGGACACCGCAGACGACGACAAGCTCTATGATATCCGCCAGACCGTGGGCATGGTGTTCCAGAACCCGGACAATCAGATCGTTGCCACCGTGGTGGAGGAAGACGTTGCCTTTGCACTGGAAAACCTCGGTGTGCCGCCCGAAGAGATGCGCCGCCGCGTGGACGACTCCATGAAGATGGCTGGCATCTATGAGTACCGCGAGCGCGCACCCCACAACCTTTCCGGCGGCCAGAAGCAGCGCGTTGCCATTGCAGGCGTTGTTGCCATGCGGCCGGACTGCCTGATATTAGACGAAGCCACCGCCATGCTGGACCCCCGGGGCCGTGAGCAGGTGATGCAGACCATCCACTACCTGAACAGGAATATGGGCATCACCGTGGTGTCCATCACCCACTACATGGAGGAAGCTGCGCAGGCAGACCGTGTGCTGGTGATGAGCAAGGGCCATGTGGTGATGGAGGGCACCCCCAAAGAGGTGTTCAGCCAGACCGAGAAGGTGCGCTCCCTGCATCTGGATGTGCCGCAGGCTGCAGAGCTGAGGGACGAGCTGGTGAAGGCCGGCATCCCGATGCCGGAGGGCATCATCGACACCGGCGAATGCGCACAGGCTCTGTACGAGCTTTTGCAGTAAGGGGGGCAGACGCAAATGGCAGATATCATCAAAGTAGAACATCTGAGCTACGTCCTACAAACCCCCGGCATGCCCAATGCGGTCACTGCGCTGGACGATGTGAGCTTTACGGTGGAAGAGGGCGACTTTGTGGGCATCATCGGGGCCACCGGCTCCGGCAAGAGCACCCTCATCACCCACATGAACGGCCTGAACAAGCCCACCAGCGGTCACATCATCATCGACGGCCGCGACCTGTGGGCAGAGCCGGAAAAGATCCGGGAATTCCGTTTCCTCACCGGTCTGGTGTTCCAGTACCCGGAGTACCAGCTGTTTGAGGAGACTTGCTATAAGGATATCGCCTTTGGCCCCAGAAACATGGGGCTGGACGAGGCCGAGATCGACAGGCGGGTGCATGAAGCAGCGGACTTTGTCGGCCTGGATGAGGCGCTGCTGCAGCGCAGTCCCTTTGAGCTGTCCGGCGGCCAGAAGCGCCGGGTGGCCGTGGCGGGTGTGATGGCCATGAAGCCCCGCATTCTGGTGCTGGACGAGCCTGCCGCCGGTCTGGACCCCGAGGGCCGGGACGAGATCCTGTCTGAGGTCAAGGAGTACCACAAAAAGACCGGCACCACCGTGCTGCTGGTCTCCCACAGCATGGAGGATATTGCCAAGTACGCGGACCGTGTGCTGGTGATGAGCAACAAGAAGATCGCCATGTACGACACCGTGGAGAATGTGTTCGCCCGTGCGCCCGAGCTGCTGGCGCTGGGCCTGAGCGTGCCGCAGGTCACAAAGATCTTCCTCAAGCTGCGGGAGATGGGCGTGGATGTCCCGGCGGATGTTTACACTGTGCCCTATGCCGTCAAGATGATTTTGGAAGCCAAGAAGCGCCGGGACGCAGGCGAAAGCCTTGTGCTGCCCCGTGTGGATGCAAAGAAGGGGGGCGCTGCCACATGCTGAGAGATATCACCATTGGCCAGCACTTCCCGGGCGACAGCCTTGTGCATAAGTTCGACCCCCGCATGAAGCTGGTGCTGACCATCGTCTACATCATCCTGCTGTTTGCCGCGTCCAACCCGCTGGGCCTGACGCTGTCCCTTGTGTTCCTCGTGGGCATGTACGGCGTGGCAAAGATCCCCTTCAAGCTCATCACCAAGAGCCTGAAGCCCATTTTGCCCATCATCCTCTTTACCGCGGTGCTCAACCTCTTCTTTGTTTCGGGTGAGGGCGAACCGCTGGTGCACTTCTGGGTGCTGAACATCTACGCCGAGGGCCTGCGCTATGCCATCCTGATGGCGGTGCGCGTGATGGCACTGATCGCAGGCACCAGCCTGCTGACCTATACCACCAGCCCCATCGTGCTGACGGATGCCATTGAGCAGCTGCTCAAGCCTTTGGGCAGGCTGCACTTCCCGGTGCATGAACTGGCTATGATGATGAGCATTGCCCTGCGGTTTATCCCGACCCTGATCGAAGAGACCGACAAGATCATGAACGCCCAGAAAGCCCGCGGTGCCATGCTGGACAACGGTTCCATGATGGAGCGCGTCAAGGCGCTGGTGCCGGTGCTCATCCCGCTGTTCATCTCGGCCTTCCGCCGCGCCGATGAGCTGGCCATGGCCATGGAGTGCCGCTGCTACCGCGGCGGTGATGGCCGCACCCGCCTGAAGGTGTTGCGCTGCACCCGGCAGGATTATATCGATCTGGCGGTGTGCATCGTCTGCTTTATGGTGATCCTGAGCTCGAGACTGGTGTTCCCGAATTTTTAAAAACTCCCCCAGTCGCCTGCGGCGACAGCCCCCTCG
>ENA-OQDC01000784-OQDC01000784.1-human-gut-metagenome-genome-assembly--contig:-NODE-784-length-19752-cov-4.049783_pt1 | contig 19752 bp, 18 predicted proteins | sample MGYA00242770_ERZ504601 | MGnify/ENA primary metagenome ERZ504601 (study PRJEB26092, sample SAMD00036305) | human gut metagenome | host: Homo sapiens | study: EMG produced TPA metagenomics assembly of...
TTCTCCTGCGAAGTATATTGAGCAGTAAGTCATGGTTCAGCGTGTCGAAATACTTGGATAAATCTACTTCTACTACGTATTGGTAGCCCTTTTCCGCATATTCTTTCACGCTTTCCATTGCCTGTTGCGCACTTCATTACTTCGAGTAAATTTCTGCCCCGAAGAATTTCTCGCAGTAAAACCTGCGTTGCATTGTCTCTTTCTCTGTTGTCCCAAGCTCCAACACTCTGCACTCCTGCATACCCTTCGCATCCCACGCTATTCATTGTATTGCTCTCCTTTCTCCAGTTACTCAAGACTGGTATTTGTTCAGTCCTTCCCGTAAAAAAACAGTACTATGACTTCTGCTGACTTCTCACAGCAAGCTTTACTCCGTATTTCGGATTCCTACTTTATGGGCGCACATACGAAAGACTGCGAAGCTAAGCTCCGCAGGCTTTTTTCATAAGTTTTTCATATTAAATTGCAATCAAAATGGCTATCAGGATAATATCCGCAAGATACTTGTAAGAACAGCCAGGCGGAAATCCCGCTTGAATGTCAATCATATGTATGCCGCGACGCGCATACATACGCTAAAAAGCAAATTACCCGCAGAAGTCAATACATTCTTCTGCGGGCCTTTACATTTTCTACTAGAAATCTACTTGTTTACTACTTGACATATCAAGAATGTAATGATATACTGTACTCAACAAGTTGATAACTACTTGTTATCAACGATACTAATTGTATTATTAAATTGTCAACTCTAAGGAGGAAATCATCATGGCAAATAAAGCTTGGCTCGTACGTCCATATCCATCAAATATCAACAGAATCAATGAATTCCAAACTGAAAATATTGTCGCAATCGGCTGGCCAGGAATCGGTGACCTTACAGGAAAAACCAGACAAGACCTCAAAGAAATCTTGTCCAAGCCTCCATATTCATATACTGCCTTAGTACTCGGCAACGCATACGCAACTGTAGATATTTTCGTAAACCAAATGAATAAAGGCGACCTTGTACTTACTCCTGACGGCGATAATATCTATCTTGGAGTAATCACAAGCAACTATGAATTTAACCCTAAAGTAGACGACATTGATACCGGCTATTCTCACCAAAGGACTGTAGAATGGCATACTAAAATAACAAGAGATGACCTTTCTAAAGCTCTGAGATCTTCATTGAAAGTACATAGAACTGCCGCAGACTTAAGCCATCACTATGGTGAAATTAAAGCTCTATGCTTCAATATGCCTATGCCCGAAGCTATAACCACTGAACCTATCAAAATCAGCTATCCACTAAGACCTGATTTTAATATCTCCTTTGAAATTCCAGCAGATATAACAAAAGAAGAAGCAGAAAGATTGAATACTTTCATCTCTACACTACATTTCAAAGATTAACCTTTGTTAAAAGCAACTTACCCGCAGAACTCCACAAGCTCTGCGGGATTTTTTCATTCAAATCACCTGCTTGAAAAGCGAACAAAAAGTGTAATCTGCGATATTCTATTGAAAAACGATTTTACAACTTTTATGAAGCAGCCAAGTGGTGTACCTGACAATTAAATATCGAAACCGCTTATCGTTTGGCTGCTTCATTTTCATTATCTGTTTCCCCATAATATAATATTTACGTTTCCAAAGCGTTAACGAAAGCAGGCATCTGATATCAGATTTTCTTCTGAAACCAGATGCCTGTTTTTATGTTATGTTTACTTTTTTATCATTGCTTCATATTTAGCAAATTCAGCTTTTGCAACCTGAATAGCTTTTCTATAAAGTTCTTGTTGCGGCGATATATCCGTTACGTTCACAATATGTCCGGTTTTACCAAAGGATTTCAAATCAGGACTACTAAATACTCTACTATGAAAAGCAGGTCCGGTACGATCAATCATCAGATACCCGGTATGTGGATTAACAAAGAATACATAATATGTTCCCATATGACTACCACCAGAAGCACAATAAGCAACCGGAACTAATCCCATAGTCTTATACAAGCGCATAGAATATGATGCATCAGGAGTTACTGTACCAAACTCATTAATAGTCATATCAGCTTGGACCCAACCAGTATAACCAGAAAATCCCTCATTAGCAGCTATACTAATACTTGAACTAGCATCTGCCTTATCCATGAATACACCTCCCAATAACAATGCTAATAAAAAAACATAAAAGTATTTTTCATCGCAACATCATTCCTTTACAATAAATCAATCATACTTACATTCGGCCTGCAAACTCTCCTCAAAGTTTCTCCAAGATAACTTTCAGTGCTTCCAGCTCGTCCTTGCTAAGCGTCAGACCCTTGCCCATCTTATCATGTTCAGGAGACCATTCCCTGATATCGTACTTAGGTTCACGCCCATTCCAGGACACAAAGTTAAGCTCCTTAGTCCAGCCTTTAGCACTAGTAGAAAGAGTACCAATATGTTCAGTGATTTCAAAAGTAATTTCTGTTTTAGCCATTACTTCTCTTCTCCTTTACTACCATAAGTATCAACGTCTTCCGCTACATTAAGTTCTATAGTTTTTTGTTTAAACTTAGGATAAATCACGTTTTTCTTACTCTTAAGCTCAGTATATACATCACTGGCGAAAATTCCCAGGACCTGACGCTTAATCTCATCATTATCCAAAAGCAAGCTGAAGAAGTCCTGATTCTGCTCCAGACCTTCTACCAAAGCATCATCAATATTGTCGAAATAAGCAAACTCAAAATCTCTTTCAGTATTGTTTTGAGCGCTGGCACGCAGCTTTTCGGATTTCATCATGATATCCTTAATCTGCAGCATTGCCTTGACTGCAACGTCATTATCATAGTTTTTACCGGTTCTGCTGTTGATTTCCGCAATAATTTGCGACAGACGTTCAATCTTTGCAGGAGTAAGGTTAAGAGATTCAGCGGTTGGCAGATGAACAATCGGATCAGCTTTATGCTTAACATTCGCAAATTCTCCGCTCTTTTTCTGCACAAAATTGTCTGCCTTGATTTTGCCGGTCAGGTCAAAGCCGCCACCTGAATGGCGTACTTTCAGATACGTCTGCAAGTAAGACAAGAACTTGTATTTCTTATGAATATCTACGTCCTCGAAGCAGGTTGCCTGTACCAAGAACTCATAACAGCGGATGAAATGACGGATTGCCATATGGATTTCCTTCTGCGTCTGCTCGTCATTATTCTTTTCGATGACGTTTTTGGCCTTCTGCAGGAAGAAAGTCATTTTCTTTTTGTCCGCAGCGGTAACCTTTTCCTTGTACAGCAATGTGTTAAAGTCCTCTACATCACCGGGATCAAGGAAGAAATAGCCGTCGATTTTCGCGCTGATATCATAAATAGAACGCGGATTAATGCTGTTGGACAACAAAGTCACCGTGTAGTATTTGCTGAACGCCTTCTCAATATCTGCATAATCGTTGGCGAAATCCAAGACAAAGGTTTTCTTATCAAACGGCGGGCAAATACGGTTCAGGCGCGATAAGGTCTGCACTGCATTTACGCCACGCAGTTTTTTGAGCACGTACATAGCGCACAGCTTCTTCTGATCAAAGCCGGTCTGATATTTATCTGCTACCAGCAGTACCTGATATTCGTCCTTATCAAACTCTTTAGGCAGGTTCTTTTCAGCAATGCCGTTCATACCTACTTCCGTATATTCCTTGCCGTCGATGGTGACCTTGCCGGAAAAGGCAACCAATGCTTTCAGATCGGTATAACCTTTGCGAGTGATATAATCCTCAAAGGCCTGACGATATTTTACTGCACCGGCACGAGATTCCGTAATGACCATAGCCTTTGCCTGACCGTTAAGCTCCTGCATGACGTTCTGGCGGAAATGCTCGATGATAACCTCAATGCGTTGCGAGATATTGGTTTCATGCAACTGCACGAAGCGAGCAATCTGGCGCTTGGCATCGTTCGTTTTCATTTCCGGATCATCTTCAATCTCTTTGTTGAGGCGATAGAACGTATCGTAGGTGATATAGTTCTGCAGCACATCAAGAATAAAGCCTTCTTCGATAGCCTGCTTCATAGAGTAAATATGAAAGGCTTCATACTGTCCCTGCTCATTTACCCTGCCGAAAAGCTGCAGAGTAGTCGGTTTCGGCGTAGCGGTAAAGGCAAACATCGACACATTAGGCTGCTTGCCGTTGCGCTGGATTTCATCAGTAATAATATCTTCAACGTCAACGTCGGTTTCCACTTCACCGGAGCCAAGCGATTTCGTAATCGCTGCCATGTTCTTGCCGGAGGTAGAAGAATGCGCTTCGTCGATGATTACCGCAAAATGCTTGTTTTTCAAGCCTTTGACACTATCCACGATGTACGGGAACTTCTGAATCGTCGTAGCAATAATCTTCGTATTACCGCCAAGCGCATTGGCAAGGTCGGTAGAATTGCACTGGTTGTCCATAACGCGGATAAGGCCTTCTTTGTGCTCAATGCCAAGCACTGCCTGCTGCAGCTGTCTGTCGACTACTACGCGGTCGGTACAGATAATGATGTTATCAAAGATAATCTTGTTGTCTGCACTATGCAAGGACGCCAGACGATGTGCAAGCCAGGCAATCTCGTTCGTTTTGCCGGAGCCTGCACTGTGCTGCAGAAGATAGTTCAGGCTGCTGCCATGCTCCTTGACATCGGCAAGCACCTTACGCAGCACATCAAGCTGATGATAGCGAGGGAAGATAACCGTTTCGTTCTTCTTCACCTTACCGTTGGCATCTTCTTTTTCGCTGACCTCGATAAACATGAACTTGCCAAGGATTTCCAGCAGGCTGTCCTTTTGCAGGATATCGTCCCACATATAATGCACGCTGTATTCATCTTCCAGCAAAGGATTACCGGCACCGACCTGAATACCTTCACCACAGCCCATATTGAAGGGCAAGAAGAAGGTACTGCTGCCGCTGAGCTTGGTACACATATAAACCTGTTCCAAATCCATAGCGAAGTTTACCAAGGAACCGGCCTTCCACAAAAAGAGGCGGTCTTTAGGATTACGCTGCATGCGATACTGATAGATGGCATCCTGATAGGACTGTCCTGCGGCATTGCATTTCAGCTCGAAGGTGATGATTGCAAGGCCGTTGAGGAAGATTACCAGGTCAATGCGTTCATCATCGCTCGCCCAGACCTCTTCGGAAACGGTAAAGATATTCTTATGGTACAAAGCGTTGAGTTCCTTGTTGAAGGTCGTTGCAGGCTTCGTATACATCAAATCCAGATGAATGTTGGCCAGCTCTACGCCATGCTTAAGCACATCAAGACGACTGCCGTTCGCCCTCGTTTCCTGCTGATTGATGAAGGCAACAATGGTGTCTTCAGTTTTTTCCTTATAGAATTTTGCGCAAAGCCTGCAACTTTTTCCAGCTGAGATTGCTTCAAAAAAAGCAAACCAGTGCCTTGCGGTTCATAGCAAAAAGGCGGTCGAACTCCGCTGCCGGAGCTTCCACGTAACCGCATTCCGTCTTTACAAGCTGGTCGATGATATAACGCTGATATTCTTTTTCCGAAAGGATGTTATTCATTTACAGGAACCTCCTTCTTGCCGGTGACGTACTCGTAGATGAGGGACTTTTTGTAATCGGCAAGGATATTGAGCTGGCGCTTTTTGTCAGCGATGAGGATGTCGATTTCGGAGCATTTAGAATCGAGGAAGTCGGCGATTTGTTGTTCTTCTTTTAGAGGATTGGGAACATATATATCAGCTACTTTATCCCAACTACGAAAATCACTTGTATTTCCTCTAACGCCATTAGAAATCAATTTATATACGCCAACAAAAGCAAGATGTTGCAACCAATATACTACGAATCTATTATCTCCATATGCTTTACAAACATGTACTACTCTTGTAATTTTCCCATCATAATCCGAACAAGCAATAGCTCCATGCCAAGTATCCATACCATGAATAGCAATATCCCCCTTACAAATGCCTTGCATTGCATTATCATCGCTAGTCATCAAACCGATCAGAGTATCGCCTCTAGGAATTACCTTACCTTTGTTTGAACAAACAAGAGCTTCATCAGACGGCTCGAACGGACGATACAACTTTTTGCAGCAATAGCCTACTTTGGTCAGATTCCAAGTCTTATTAATCTGACCTAGATAAAAGATTTTACTATCCTTCATTTCCGCATCAGGATTCAGCCCTTTAGTAACTGCTTCGGTAATAACAGATTTCTTATACTCCTCCAAAAGATCAATTTCCTTTTGGATATCTTCAGCGGTCGCGTCGATTTCGGAGCATTGAGTGTCGAGGTAAGAAGAGATTAAATTTTGTTTCCTTTTTATCAGGCAAAGCAAGCGTAAAATTTAAAAGCATAGGCAATCTTACAGAAGGAACTGTAGATTGAGCGCTTCCTTTATCCATTAATTTTGGAAAAACATTACTAATATAGTAGAACAAAAAACTTGAATCAATTTCTCTTATATTATTGATTATATACACTCTTTGATGGACTGCATATTTGCCATACGCATGATGAAAAATTCTCCCTGCACCCGCACCATCACCTGCCATAAGAATTCCTTCTCCGTCAAAAGAGTATTTTGTACTTTTTTCAATTTTGGGCGATCTTACATAAAAATCATATTCACCATAAGGATCTGCATCCTGTGTATCTTGATTTCCAGTGGTAATATCACATAAATAACGTAAACGTTCTAATTTCCAACTTTTGGGAATTTCACCAACTATATCAATCCCGCTATCCTTCATTTCACGCATTCCCGTCACCTCATTTCAGCAGGCGAGCAACACGCTCATTCACGGCCTTGTCGATTTCCAAAAACTCCGCCAGCAGCTCCGCACTAGGTTTGGGTGCCTGATATTTATAGAAGTAACGGGTAAAAGGAATTTCCGCACCGATTTTGATTACAGGCTTCTTCTTCGTCAAATCCTCTTCCCAAAACCACTTGGCATCAGGAATATGCGGCAGCACCTCACGCGCCATATAGGTTTCAATATCCTCAGTGTACTTCACAAGCTCTGTATCCTTGGTTTCCTTGTCGTAGATAATGTTGCCTTTCTTATCACGTTGGATTTCCGCAGTCTTATCCATAACGGAAAGTCCGTCCATGATTTTCTCAAAGGTCTTTTTATCAGCCAAATCACCAAGAACAGCAGTCAGTACCGGCGTAAAAGCTTTAGGCGACAGCCATTTTTCATCAGCAATATGCTCCTGCAGCTTCGCCAGAATTGCATCATAAACAGGCTTCGTAGCATAAAAGGTCTTCAGCTTGTTTTCGTCCTTACCGCTCAAAGCGTTGCCTTGTTCCTCATACTCTGCAACCTTAGCTTCATCCCATAAGCCTTTCAACGCACCCTTCTGCAGCATACGCTCAATGCTTGCCTCAGTGATAGCATAGCTGCGCTGCAAAGGCTGCATAACAACATACTCACGGTACATAAAATCCTCGTTCTTGAAAATCTTGCTGTATTCGCTGTCGGCCTTATCAAAATCGGTATACAGCTTAGCAATCTGCGCTCTGTCCTCGGGGGAGAACTCGTTTTTCTTGTTGCCCACAGGCTTACGCAGCTTGTGATAAATATTAGTCGCATCTATGAGCTGCACATAACCCTTGCGCTCCGGGCGCTTGTTTTTGGATATAATCCACCAGTAGCTGGCAATACCGGTGTTATAAAACAAATCCGTCGGCATAGCAATAATCGCTTCCAGCAAATCGTTTTCCAGCAGCCAACGACGAATCTGGCTTTCGCCGGACGCTGTACCGCCGGTAAAAAGCGGCGAACCGTTTTCGATAATAGCAGCACGGCCAAACTTTTCATCCAGCTTGGCAACTGCGGACTGCAAAAACAGCATCTGCGAATCACCGCCACCGGGCAAACCTGCACCCCAACGGCTATTTTCCTTAGCATATTCATTAATTACTGCTTCTTCCTGTCCTGCCTTTGCGTCTTTACCGCTCCAGGGAGTACCAAAGGGCGGGTTCATCAGCACGAAGCGCATCTTGGTATCAGCGGAAGGATCCTCTTTAAAGGAATCCGCATGCACAAAGTTCGTTGCATCTTGACCTTTAATAAGCATTTCCGCCATGCCCACAGCCCAGGAAACACCCATAAACTCCACGCCAAACAGCTTAACATCGGCAGTAGGATTATAATGCTTGAAATAGCTGTACGCCGTGCTCAGCATACCGCCGGTTCCTGCTGCCTGGTCACAAATTGTAATGAGCTTGTGGTCATCAAAAATATAGTCGCAGCCTTCGGAAACAAGCAAAGATACGCCCAGCTTAACAATATCACGACCGGTATAAAACTGACCGGCATCTACGTTCTGGAAGAATCTGCCGATAAGATTCTCGAAGATATAACCCATCTTAATGCTGTCAAAGCTTTCAACAGACAAATCCAGTTCGGAAAAGGCTTTGACCGTGTTGAACAGGCAACCGCCTTCATCCATTTTCTTGATATGGGTTTCCATATCGAGGTTATTCAAAATATCCTTAATGTTATCGGAAAAGCCCTGAATATAAGCCTTAAAGTTTTCCGCAATGTGGTCGGCATCGTTGCACAGCTCCTACAAAGTGAACTCGCTGACATTATAAAACTGGTAGCCGGAAAGCCTGTACATAGCCTTAGCAGGGTAATTAGGATTCTCATTGTATTTTGCTACAACAGCAGCCTTAGTCTTTGCCAAAGCGCACTCAAAACGACGGATAATCGTCATAGGAATAATAACATCACCATACTTATCCGGCATATACGTACCACGCAGCTTATTGGCAATACTCCAGATAAAATTCGCCTCTGCGCTTATATCAACGGGATTATCATCCCAAAGCACATCAATTTTCTTAATATCAGTCACAATAAAACCTCCACATAAAATTTTAGTTATAACCAGTATACAACTTAACATAGACAGAAATTGGCATAATATTTTAATAAAGTATTTTTAATTTAATTTTATGGCAAAACGTTGTTTCTGTCTACCAATTATTTATAAATCGACTATGAAAAACCGTCAGTATTCTATTCACAATCGATTATTTTAGCCTTTTCTCCAACCGATAGCATAAAAAACAAACTTTATACTATTTAGCTTGTTCCGTTCTATATGATTGTTTCAAGCTATCACAATACCTGATGCCAAAGCTTTCTGTAAAGCATCTCTGATGCTCTGCTTGGTGATTTTCAAAGAATTGCTGCCGCAACGTATAACATTCGGTGAACCTTCCTTCTGTTCAATAGCAGCAATTGCACTGCTGTAATCACCGGACCCTACAGTTTTATGAGGCATAGGGCCAACTAAGACAAGCGTGTTTTCAGGCTTATAAAAAAGCTTACTGAAATTAAACCTTTTCACCTCATCATATTCCAAGCAAAACTCAAAGCGTTTTTTATCAAACCCAAGTTCTTTAATAACGCCTAACAACTGGTTTTTCCTTACGTCACTTTGCCCAACGATAAATATTTTACCGGTTCTATAAGGCTTGTAGGAATAATCCTGTTGCAGCAAATTACTCAACCCTAACAGTTCTAACGCTTCTTCAAGTTTACCGGAGCGATTGAGGTTGGAAAGTATTTGCTCTAATTTTTCACTTAAAGTATTACGTACACGCTCTTCTAATTCCAGTAATTGTTCAACATTCAGCAAAATTATTCTACCTCCTCTTCATCGATAATATTACTGAGTCTTTCTGTAGCAGCTGCAAGTTTAAGCTTAAGCATAGCAATTTCATCACAAATAGCCTGGTATTTGTTGGCAATCTTTTCCTGCTTTGCAATATCCGGGCACTCAATCGGCATTCTTTGCAAGCTGTCAACGTTGATGATAGGTATAGTAGTTCCGCTGGTAATAGAATTAAGCAGAGCTATGCCCTTGGAGCTCTCTAAAAAGGCTTTCAAATAATGTACATCAATTTTGTCATTATTGACTTTGATGACATACATATTACCAACCGGCAGAACTTTTTTCGGTCCCTCAACTTTTTACGATGGCAGTTTAAAGGGTGCTCCCATCTTAGACAGCAACAAGTCACCATCTCTAAGCAAGTATCTTTCATGCCTGCTTTCAATAGCTTTAAGGTACGGAAGTTCATCATTGATAATGCCATCTTGAATATCAGCCAAACGTACATAGCGGATATCCGTAGGTTCTTCGGAAACCAACTCATCCAACTGTCTTGCTGCTAAAGGCGCAGAGCGACCAATTTCATTAACAACTCTGCCGAATTCAACAGAATTTTTCAATTCGATATTATCGAGCGTCATATAACGTTCAGGAGAAAGCGAATATCCATATGGTTGAATATCACCGGGAGCTACATCAACAGTATATTTACCACCATTGTTATAGAGGTCAACGATTTTAGTAATATCTTCATCGCTCAATGTATTCTGTCTGCGTCCTTCTTGACAAATATTACGCGCATTAACCAAACGAGCAAACTGATTGCCTTTGCTTAAGACCAGCATAGACATATTAACATTTCTGGAAGCAAACAATTTTGTAGGCAAACTAATTACTGCTTTCAAAAGACCTTTTTCGATGAATACTCTTCTGATAGCTTCATCCACATTGCTGGAAAGAGAACCATCAGCGACAAACACCACAGCTATTCCACCAAGCTTAAGGCATTTAACAGCTGATAAAGCTATAGCCCAATCAAGTGCAGACATCCTTTTAAAGGGATGACATTTAAACTCAGCATTCAATGCATCCATGGTATCATCACTTACATAATGAACAAGCTTTACCAAGGGGTGAAATGAATATATCTTATCATATTTGACTCCATCGTTCTCCAAAGCCTTATTCACGAAGTTGCCTTGCACAATATTGATATCTTTCGGCACAAAACCAGTTCTGATTATCGAAACGCCCTTTTCCTGCGAAACAAGCTCCATACCATAAAAACTGCAATTATGCTTTTCGGCCAACGCCAGCAAAGTATCGCCTACTCCGCTACAGGTTTCCAAAACCTTTTCACCAGCATGTAAATCTAAAATATTTTCCAACAATCTATTTACAGATTCCGGTCTTTCAGCACGAGGCTCATATACATTGACAGGCTGCATTAAAATATGGGCAAATACCGCGGGAGCATAATTAAACGCTAAACCGCGAATATGTTGCCAGAATCTCTCCGATTTTTCCTGAGAAAAAGAAAAGCTGTCACGAATCAACATGCTTTCTTCTTCACTCATAGTTTCTAAAACATCATTGTAACTAAGGTCATGCTTAATAGAACGACTAGCCTTATACAGCAAGTAGGTCACAAGCATCGTATAAGTATATTCATTGCTAAAAGCATATTCTTTCATTACATTTCTGATTTCCCATTCAGCTTGCTGAACATTATTAGTAAAGATTTTATCCACGTCTATGGCCTCCCGTCTTTTTTTGTTTACATGCTTATTGTAGCATAACCGCATTTTGTTGTCAATGGTTATATATAACCATTTTTATATTTTAGGATTTAGTTAACCGTGTATTGTTCCGTGTAATTTAAAATAAAAAATGGATGCCTCCCTCTAAGTTAAGAGAAGCATCCTTGATGCAAATATAATTATTCAAATTTTTACCGTGTCCAGAAAACTGAGTACATATCGTACACCAGCTCCTGCTTTTCATTCGAATCAATTTGTAACAATCTCGACCGTCTTACCCTTAAACGCCACGCCATATTTGATAATATCATTTACGCCCTGCGCACACAGTTCGGTATCGTATTTTTTCTCCTCTATCTGCTTTAGTGCAGTCTGCGCAAGCTTTGACAGCTCAACGCCGGCATCCTTATCAGCAGCTTTAACCTCAATAATAATCCCCGGCAATGCAGATTTTTTGGGAATAAGCTGAATGTCATATCTGCCTAAACCGCTTTCCCTATTGGAACGAATATCATAATTGCTTTCGCCTATAGCAAGAAGTCCAAGCATAAGCCCATGATAGTAGTTTTCCTTCAAGTTATCATAATAACTGATTGTTTTCAGCATGAACTTATTGGGTGCTTCCTTTATCTTTGCAGCATCCTTATCATACAAAGCATTAGCTAAATTCATCACAGTGTTTTCGCCAATGTCCTCCGTCAGCAGCGATAAGATCTCATTATAATAAATCGTTTTAATTTCCTTGTTGGGTATGCTGAGCCTGCAAATATAATCGCCTCTTGCATCAAGTTCGGTACCGGTTGACTTCAAATAACCTGTCATTAAAAGAAAGCCCAGAATATTAGTTTGCGGCTCCTTCAGCTTCGGATAAATGATATTAGTCCTAACAATCGACTGCACCTCCGTCTTCCCCAGTAAAGCGTGCAGATTTCTGTATGTATCATCATTATAGGTTTTCAAAATCTCCTGGATTATCGTATTGGCAGAAGTCTGCACCCAATACGGCATAGCCTGGCAATTATTACTAAAGTAATTGATTACCGACCAGGGATTAAAAATCTCCGTGTCGCCAAATTTATAGCCGTCATACCAGGCCTTAAGCTCAGGCAGTTTATCCGTCTGCTCATAATAAGCAGCCATCTGCTGTACCTCGCTTGTCGTAAAGCCAAAGAACTCACTGAACTTTTTATCCAGCACAGAAAAAACTCGAATATTATTGAGTCCGCTAAAAATACTTTCCTTAGCAATACGCAAAATACCAGTCATTACAATCTGTCTGGCGTGCGGATTATCCTTCAAAGCCGCCGAGAAGAAGCTCCTGATAAACTCTACAGCATCATCATAATAGCCATTAACAAAGCCCTCCTGAATCGGCGTATCGTATTCATCAATGATAATAACAGGAGCTTGCTTATGATGCTGATGCAGCATTCTGCTAAGCGCCTGCAGACTGAAGACATATTCCATATAGCCGGCCTGATTTTTGACAATACGATTATATAACTCTATATCCGCTTCCTCAAGCTCGCTGCTTCTTTTCAATTCAGAATGCCGCATATACTCGACGCTGATGATATACTTCAATGCATCAAAAGCGTATTGCCATTTTCTCGCCTTAATATCCTTCAAGGAGAGAAAAATCACAGGATATTGTCCCTGCTGGCTCGTATATTTTTCTCCCTGCTGCCAAATTTTTTTTATCTCGGAAATATCTGCCGGTGTCCTCTGCAGTTTTCTCGAAAAAAGTGCGTAGCATGTCCATGTTAAGCGTCTTGCCAAAGCGTCTTGGACGTGTAAATAAAGCAACATTTACTTTTTCATCTAAGATTTCCTTGATCAGCAAGGTTTTATCCACATAATAGCTGTCTTCGCAAATCTTTTTATAATTTGTCGTCCCAACCGGTAACGGTAATTTTCTGCTCATCCGATGCACGCTCCTTTCATGCTTATGCTACTTTAATTATAGCATAAACATGAAAGTTTGCTATATCATTATTTTAAATTTAACACGAAAAAAACTGATTGACTTCTACAAGTTCAATCAGCATTTTCATTCTATATATTGTTCCAACATAAACAAAATTTATGTTGGTGCCGCGGACCGGAATCGAACCGGTACGGGTATCACTACCCGAGGGATTTTAAGTCCCTTGCGTCTGCCAGTTCCGCCACCGCGGCAGACATAACTACTTAACACCTTTTAAGAAATAAAAATGGAGGCGACACCCAGAATCGAACTGGGGATAAAGGTTTTGCAGACCTCTGCCTTACCGCTTGGCTATGTCGCCTTAAAAGGTGGAGCGGAAAACGAGATTCGAACTCGCGACCCCCTCCTTGGCAAGGAGGTGCTCTACCACTGAGCTATTTCCGCAATATGGTGCCTCAGCACAGAATCGAACTGTGGACACAAGGATTTTCAGTCCTTTGCTCTACCAACTGAGCTACCGAGGCATGATTGGCGACCCGGATGGGACTCGAACCCACGACCTCCGCCGTGACAGGGCGGCATTCTAACCAACTGAACCACCGGGCCAATCAACTACGAATTATATTATACAGGCTTGAGCCTATTTTGTCAACATCTTTTTATACTTTTTTTAAATCATCCAATGCAGCCATCAATTTTTCCTCTATATGCACCTGCAAAGCCTGCAGCTTATCCTCCGCCGGCACGTTGCCAAGCACGTCAAAAGCGTCTGTGGTCAAGGGCAGATGATTCTTGCGCATTTCCGCAAACAGCTCATCACGGAAAATATTATAGGAAAAGTATATCTGATTGCCATGCTTAAAATCAGTATAATCCAAAAAGATAAAGGAACCATTGATATAAGGCAAGGGATTATCAGGCGTAATATACAGCTCATAATCGCCTACCTGAGCAGGCAGCGTACGCCAGTAGTCCCACTGCTCAAAGTGCAGCGCTTTTGCTTCATACGGCAGCGCATGCACGGTTTTCTTATCCATGCTGGCCAAAATATCCGGCAGGCTCTTGCGCATCATGTCGGCAAAGTGCTCACGGTCACGGCAGAAGAAGCGCACGTCGCGAAACGTATGCAGACCTACGGTTTTTACCGGCACATAGTCAAAGGTTTCTTTTGTGTAAGTCAAATCAAGACGACAGTGCGACGCTTCGTGCACATAGGCTGCAATATTCAAAATCTGTCCGTCGATGCCGGAACCCGGCACTAGGGTATAATCACCGATTGCAGCAGGCAGATTGCGCACAAAGTCCCAATCCTTAAGCCCTGCCTCTATTTCTTTGATATCAGGCTGTCCCATCTCAACCTCCGCACTTTTCCAGCAGCTTGCCGATTTTACTGTAAATCCTTACCGCATTGTTATAGAATACATCCTCGTGATAGCATTCGGGAACAACATGGCTGATCATCCAGATATACAGGGGAATATTTACAAGCGGCCAATCACTGCCATACATGATTTTTTCGTAATTACCAAGATAATTCAGCCAGGTATGCAGCTGGCGCAAAAAGCCACGCTGTCTTTCGAGCAGCATCAACTGTTTGGGATTGCCCTCCACCAGACCGGAAAGGTCAATACATACGTTGGCGTTCTTGCAGGCCACCTCTGCCGCATCGGCGAACCATGGGCAACCACAGTGCGCTATAACAAAGGTAACGTCGGGAAACGCCACTGCCGCTTCATCAACAGTCAGCGGATGCGAGTATTTCAATAAACCGCTGGGCCAGGCAGTATCGCCTGTGTGAATTGCTACGGGCACATTATAGGCACGCGCCAGTTCAAACAGCGGCCAATGCCTTTTATCGTTGACATAGACAGCATTATAACCGGGATAGAGCTTAATGCCCAGACAATGCAGGTCCTTAATGAAGCGTTCAAATTCCTGCGCTGTTTTTTCCGCATTTGCTTCGGTTATAGCCTCGCTGTTTACACCCATGCAGTAACCCATGTTCTTCGGCTGATTGTAATGCTCCTCGTCAAAAGGCGCTGCAAGATCAATCATGCGCGGTGTGACACCGCCGTATTTCGAAGATGTATAATTAGTGTTGCCCATAGCTACAGAAAAGACGATATTGTTTTCTTCGCATATTTTTTGCCAGCAGGCCGCTGTATTTTCATAACCTGCATTGGCTGCAACCTGCACAAAACCATCAACATTGTAATAATGCATATGGGCATCAATAATCTTCATTTGTAACCCCTCTTTATTTTAAAACACGTATCGTTATTCTTCTCCCTCTTTAGGCAGAATGATATTTAACACCATAGCCACGATAAAAACTACGGCTACACAGTTTTCTGCAAAAACATTCTTAATCAGGTCCGGGAAAATCTTAAAAATTGCCGGTGTCTGAGTAAAGCCGATACCGATGCTGAGTGCCAGGGAAGCAATCGTTACATTACGGGAATTGTAGCCGCAGTTGGCAATCATCTGCACGCCGCTGACTACGATAGAACCGAACATCATCAAGGTGCAACCGCATATTGTTTTTCGCTCATTACGCTTCCTCATGTCTGAACACTACTGTGTTGGTTTTTGCATCCATCTTATCAATAATAGCTAAGGAATGCAGGTTGTAGCCGGCTTTGCGCAGCTTGTCGCCGCCGCCCTGGAAGCCTTTTTCTACAGCAACGCCAACGCCTTCAACAGTAGCGCCGGACTGACGTACAATATCGATAAGTCCTTCCAGTGCACAACCGTTAGCCAGGAAGTCATCAATAATCAGCACATGGTCTTTTTTGGACAGGAATCTTTTGGAAACAACAACGTCGTTTGTTTTGCTATGGGTATAGGAATAAATTTGAGTGAAGTAAACATCCTTATCCATATTGCTGCCGCTGGATTTCTTGGCAAACACTACCGGAACGCCAAAATACATTGCCGCAACGCAGGCAATACCGATACCAGAGGCTTCAATAGTCAGGATTTTAGTAATATTCCTGTCTGCAAACAAGCGCTTTAATTCTTTACCAAGCTCCGCAACAAACGGCACATCAATCTGATGATTTAAAAAGCTGTCAACCTTCAGGACATTACCGCTTTTGATAACACCGTCATTAACAATTTTTTCTTCCAATAATTTCATCGTCAAGCCCTCCATAAATTGTTTTTTAACTGCTGCTACGAACATGTCAGCAATAAATTTGTCTTTTAAGTATAAGGATTATTTTATCACACTGACAATCTATGGTAAAGTGATTTTCTGCTTCCGCAGAGATATTTTTACCTTAATCTACCACCAGTGCGACTTCGCTGCCTGTCCCCTGTTGGCCGCGTTTTTTCCTGACGAGAATTTTTTTGTCAATCATTTCCTGCAAATCATGTACATGCGATATAATACCTACAAGGCGATGGCCTTCACTGAGGCCCTGCAGCGTAGCAATAGCCTGCTGCAGACTGCTGTCATCCAGCGAGCCGAAGCCTTCGTCGACAAACATCGTATCCAGCTGAATGCCGCCTGCGCAGGACTGCACCTCATCCGCAAGCCCCAGCGCCAACGCCAGCGATGCCATGAAGGATTCGCCACCGCTTAAGGTTTTGACGCTACGCAAATTACCGCTATAATAATCCTTAACCTCCAAATCGAGGCCTGTTTTGCTGTTGCCCGTCTTGCTGTCCGCATCCTGCATTTTGTCACGGCACAGCTCGTACTGGCCGCGGCTCATGTGCAGCAGCCTTACATTGGCGCGCTGCAGAATTTTATCGAAGTAGTGCATCTGCACATAGGTTTCCAGGTTGACACGCTTCTTGCCTGTCAAGGTTCCGTTCAGCGTTGCGGAAAGGCTGTTGATCAAGCTGTATTCCGCTTCGCAGGCTGCCCTGCGCGCTTCATAGCCGCTGACCTCCTGCTTAATCCGCTGATTGTTTTTGATGGCGGCATAGAGCCGTTTATCCTGCAGCTCCAGCTCACGCTGCTGCGACAGCAGCTTTTCATGCTCCTGCTGCAGCTCCTGTTCGTCAACATCCGTCAGCAGCTCCTTCTGCTCGGCAAGCTGCTTTTTCAGCTCCTGCAGCTGCCCTTCGGCACCTGCCAGCTGCTGCCTCATGCTCTGCGCCGCAGCCTCCGCCTGCTTGTCGGCAGCCTTCTGCTGCTCCAGCGTTCTCGCCAGCTTATGGTATTGCTCCACCTTTTCCTGCAAAAAGCCCATTTTCAGGCGCAGGGACGTAATCTTATTGTTAACATCCTTCAGCTCTGCCTGCGCTCTTTCGGCAATCAACTTCAAATCATCACAGCCAAGCAGCTCCACGCCCTTGCCTAGCAGCAAGGTTTTGTCCAGCTCCAGATGTTCCTTTAAAGCCTTGCCTTCACCTATAAGACCATCCCTTATCTTCTGAGCAGCCTCAGCTTTAGCGCGCGCCTGCTCAACATCATTTTCGGTAGGTGCGTCCTGCGCCAGCTGCACAGGCTGCGGATGCTCGCAGGAACCGCAAACCGGGCAGGGCTTGCCGGGTTTCAGCTTATCGTGTGCCAAAAGTCCCGCCTGCGCGCCCAAAAATCTGTCAAAACAAGCGTCGCTCAGCTCATTAAGATGATTGAAATTATCGCAGGCCTGCTTATACTCCTGACGCTTCTGCAGAAGTGCAACCTCCTGACTTTGGTAACGCTGCTGCATTTCCTGTAATTGCCGCAGCTCTCTTTGGCGTGCAGACAGCTGCTGCCTTTCTGTTTGCATCTGTGCCAGCTCCACCTCGCCCTTTTGCGCTTCGCTGACCTCTGCCTCAAGCTTTTGCAGAGCCTCCTGTCTTTGCACTGCTGCAGCTGCTTCCTGCTCCAGTTGCTTTTGCATGCCTGCTATTCTCACTTCTGTCGTCTGCATATATTTTTCAAGCTGCTGCTTTTTATCAATAGCGCTCAGGCTGTCCTGCAGCGCAGTCAGATTTTTCGTCACAATAGCCGCCGCTGCCGCCACCTGCTGCTGTTCCTTTTCATCAAGAGCAATAATTGTGTCAACCAAGGCCAGTACTTCTTCAACACAGCCTTCATAGTGACGCGCGGCAAAGCTCTGCAGCTTTTCCGTATAAACAGAATAAATACAGCTGATGCCATCTAACGCCTGCTCGCTTCGGCGCTGCTGCTCGGCAAATTCATTACGCTTGGCCGCAGCATCCTGCTTCAGCCTATCCTGCAGCTGCTGGAAAAAGTAGGTATGAAATAAATCACGGAAGATTTTACTGCGCTCATCCGTATTGGTATCCAAAAATTTACGGAATTGTCCCTGAGCAATCATCGTAATCTGCTTAAACTGCTTGTGATTAAGCCCCAACAGCTCCACAATGCTCTTGTCTACATCAGACATTCTCGTCACCGGTACGCGTCCATCCGGATAGTACAGCTCTGCGCCGGCTTTTTCCTTCGTCATACCGCCGCCGCGCTTCGCCGGACGGCGGTACTCAGGATTGCGTCTTACCCTGTAGCACTTGCCGCGGAAGGAAAACTCCAGCTCCACAAACGTCGGTGTATCGGCGTCCGCATATTGGCTGCGCAGCATGTTGGCATCACGCACACCGCCGCTCGTCTGTCCGTACAGGGCATAGGAAACAGCATCGAAAATTACGGTTTTGCCGGCACCGGTATCGCCGGTAATCAGATACAGCCCCTGCTCCCCAAGCTTGGAAAAATCTATAACGGTTTGGCCTGCATACGGACCAAACGCACCCATAACCAGCTTCAGCGGTCTCATAATATGTCACCTCCCATTTCCGAAAGCAAATTAGTAAGATACTGCTTCTGCTCCTCGCTCAGCTCCTGATTGTTCTGCAGGCGATAAAATCATCAATAAGCTCTAACGGTGTTTTCTCTACCAAATCTTCCGTTATTTCCAGTTCTGCATTCGCCTGCGTGCGCTTATTGTCATAATCAAGCTGCAGCAAATTCTTATATACAGTCTGCAGGCGTTGCATAGCATTAGTTACATCGTTTTCATCCGTAAGCGTCAGATAATAAAAATCCTGCAGGAAGCCATTTTCATCCATCGGAAACATGGCATAATTCGGTCTTGCCATTAAATTCTCAAAGGTATCCTTTAAATAGCGCACCTCACGCAACGGCGTCAGCGGCAGCTGCGTAACCTTCATATTGCCTTTTTCGGCAAGCTCCACCAGCGTCACGGATTTTTGCTGCTGCCATTCGCTGAAGGAATATTTCAGCGGTGTACCGCAATAGCGGATGCGCTCGTTGCCGCCGACGTTTTGAGGATTATGGATATGCCCCAAAGCCACATAATCAAAAGCAGCAAAAACCTCCGCACCGATATTATCCAATCCGCCCACATTAACAGCCTCGCTGCCTGCGGTAACAGCACCGGTGACAAACTGATGCGCAACAAGCACATTGCGCTCGTCCTGTGCCAACTGCAGCTGCGACACAGCATATTTTACCGCATCATGGTAGCCTGTAAT
>ENA-OQDC01000785-OQDC01000785.1-human-gut-metagenome-genome-assembly--contig:-NODE-785-length-19747-cov-5.378440_pt1 | contig 19747 bp, 17 predicted proteins | sample MGYA00242770_ERZ504601 | MGnify/ENA primary metagenome ERZ504601 (study PRJEB26092, sample SAMD00036305) | human gut metagenome | host: Homo sapiens | study: EMG produced TPA metagenomics assembly of...
GGAAATGTAAAAAGGTTTCTACAAAAACTTCGTACTGACTTCAATGCAAAAGTAGACGAGATTATTAATGCAATGGGCAAACTGAAATAAGATGAAGAAAGCCTTTTATAGCTTCATTATTATCGTCTGCTGGGCATGGAAGACAAATGTGACGGTGCCCAACTACGACAAATGTGTAATTTGTGCGGCACCCCATACTTCCAATTGGGACTTATTTATCGGTAAATTGTTTTATGGTGCCATCGGCCGTAAAACCAGCTTCATGATGAAAAAGGAATGGTTCTTTTTCCTCTTGGAGTGATATTCAAAGCCGTTGGCGGCATTCCGGTGAACCGGGGGCGCAAGTCTTCCTTGGTAGACCAAATGACAGAAAGGTTTGCCGCCAGTAAGCATTTCCATCTGGCCATCACTCCCGAAGGAACCCGTAAAGCCAATCCAAACTGGAAGAAAGGCTTTTATTACATAGCACTGAAAGCACAAGTACCCATTATGCTTATCGGGATTGATTATCCTTCCAAGACCATCTCCTCTACCAAAGCTGTCATGCCTACCGGAGACATAGAAAAGGATATGCGCGAGATAAAACTGTACTTCAAGAACTTTAAAGGAAAAAATCCCGAAAATTTTGATTTAGGAAATATCTAATCAGGTATTAAGCATTAATGCCATGCGAATAAGCATTCTGCAAACAGACATTGTCTGGGAAAATAAACAAGAAAATCTCCGTCGTCTCCGCGAGAAGTTAGAAACTCTTCGTGGAACAACGGAGATTGTTGTTTTACCGGAAACATTCTCCACTGGCTTCAGTATGGACACCAGCAGCTTGGCCGAACCTACAACGGGAGAAACCATCACGACTCTGCGCCGATGGTCTGAAGAATACCAACTCGCTCTTACAGGCAGCTATATTGCCTGCGAAACAGCCTCGAAAGGAGGAAATCCCTCCTACTACAACCGTGCATTCTTCCTTACGCCCGAAGGCAATGCCTACTATTACGACAAACGACACCTCTTCCGGATGGGACACGAAACAGAGCATTTCACTTCCGGCTGCCAACGTCCCATTATCCAGTATCGCGGCTGGAACATACTGTTGCTTGTATGTTATGACCTCCGCTTCCCAGTTTGGAGCCGCAATAAGCACAGCGAATACGACCTTCTTATTTATGTTGCCAACTGGCCCGTTTCCCGCCGGAAAGTCTGGGACATTCTGTTGCAAGCACGTGCTTTGGAAAATATCAGTTATGTCTGCGGTGTCAACCGTATCGGCAGAGACGGCAGAGACATTCCACACAGCGGAGGCAGTGTGGTCTACTCTCCGAAGGGGGAAGTGCTTGCCACTGTACCCGACAACGAAGAGACAACTGCCACCGCCTCCCTCAGCCTTTCCTCCCTGCAGGAGTTCAGGTTAAAGTTTCCCGCTTGGAAAGATGCGGACGAGTTCGTTATTTCTTCAAATAATAGTTCACAGTAGTCACTACACGTACGCTTTTTATATAAGGAGTATAAGCATCGCGGTCACTGATGGAAAACTGCCCTTGCGAGGCATTGCGGATTTTTCCCAGTTCACTGTCCGAATCCTTAGCAAATTTCTCGGCTGCGGCACGGGCATTTTTGGTAGCTTCTTCTATCATTTTGGGTTTCACTTCATTGAGACCGGTAAATTCATAAGACACGTTATATTTATAATCCCCTCCCGTGATGGCAATGCCCTGCTTCAAGAGTTCTGCTTGCCCGGACATGAGTTTACGTACCCTATCCACATTCTTGGAAGTGACAGTGATGACAGACGTGGCATTATAACGATAAGCCACGTTGCGGTCAACATAACGTTCGGCCTGCATGTCAATCACTTCGGGTGGTGCAATACTTATTTCCTCCTTCTCAATGCCGTTGTTTTCAAGGAAACCCACGATGGCAGCGTTTTCTTCTCCATATTGGCATAAAGCAGTGCAGGATCATTACCTATGTCTTTGTAGATCAAGAGGCCAGACTACTTTGTCGGCAGGTACTTCCATCTCAGCCAACCCTTTCACACTGACTACACGATCCTTATTCACAAAATTGTTGATACCGCCTTTTACCATGATTCCCAACAAAAGCAACCCCACAGCTATGATGGCTGCTTCTACTTTCCAGCTTTTCATACATTAATATTTTAGAGTTTATACACACACACAAATATAACAAACCCAAACGACAAAAAGTGCAATGAATGGTCTATTTTTATATGATTATCCTCACTTATACCCCAAACGAACGAGACATTATACAAAATGCACCCAATCCGCTTTTTTAGAGTATTTAATGAAAATACCCCAAAGAAAGAGTACATCTTCTCCAAAAAGTACCTATTTTTGTCCTTCGAAACAATGTCAAAGCGACAACATGATTAATTTAATAATTCTAACCCCTAAATCCTATGTTGACCCAACGTAAAATCCATACTCACGGTGGCGATTGGCCATGACTTTATGGAATGTACCGAAGACACTTTCCGTACGGCTGTCAAACCCCATATGAGATATGGGACGAACAGTATTTCTTAATTAATCTTCAGCAATATGCGGATGAACATTGTTTTTCGTATATTTGTTGATTGAAAGAACAGTACAATACTTAATCATTTATTAATAATAAATTTTATGAAAACCAATCTAAGCTCTCAAATCACTCTCAACAGAGTCTCCCCAGGTACTACAGACCTGAGAATGCATTTGAACGGTCGGTATTGACCCGACTGGAAAAAATCCCTACAGATATTTATGAGTCTGCAGAAGAAGGCGCCAACCAAATTGCCCTTGACATTGCACAGTTAATCCGTGACAAGCAAAAGGCGGGACGTTTCTGTGTCTTGGCACTGGCAGGCGGTAACTCTCCGCGCAATGTATATGCAAACTTGGTACGTATGCACCAGGAAGAGGGATTAAGTTTCCGCAACGTAGTCATATTCAACCTCTACGAATATTATCCATTAGCTCCCAATGCCATCAACAGTAACTTCAACGCATTGAAGGAAATGCTGATAGACCATGTGGACATTGACAAACAGAATGTTTTCACCCCCGACAGCACCATCGCCAAAGACACCATCTTTGAATATTGCCGTCTTTACGAGCAGCGCATTGAAAGTTTCGGTGGCTTAGATATCGCTTTGCTGGGCATTGGTCGTGTAGGTAACATCGGTTTCAACGAACCGGGTTCACGCCAGAACTCTACCACCCGTCTGATATTGCTGGACAGCGATTCCCGCAATGAAGCTTCCAAAATGTTCGGTAGCATTGAAAATACCCCCATCAGCTCCATCACCATGGGAGTAGCCACCATCCTCTCGGCAAAGAAAATATATCTACTGGCATGGGGTGAGGAGAAAGCACAAAAGGTGAAAGAATGCGTTGAAGGTCCGGTAACAGATACTATCCCTGCATCTTATCTACAGACCCACAACAATGCACATGTAGCTATCGACTTGTCTGCCGCCGCCAACTTGACACGTATCCAACGCCCCTGGCTGGTAACTTCCTGCGAATGGAACGACAAGCTCATCCGCAGCGCCATCGTCTGGCTATGCCAACTCACCGGAAAACCCATTCTGAAGCTGACCAACAAGGACTACAACGAAAACGGTTTGAGTGAACTGCTGGCATTGTTCGGTTCAGCCTATAACGTGAACATCAAGATATTCAATGACCTGCAGCATACCATCACCGGATGGCCGGGCGGCAAGCCGAACGCAGACGACACCTATCGCCCCGAACGTGCAAAGCCCTATCCCAAACGCGTGGTCGTATTCTCTCCGCATCCCGATGACGACGTTATCTCTATGGGAGGTACCATCCGTCGTCTGGTAGAACAGAAACATGACGTGCATGTGGCTTACGAAACTTCCGGTAACATTGCCGTAGGCGATGAAGAAGTTATCCGTTTCCTGCACTTCATCAACGGGTTCAACCAAATCTTCAACAACAGCGAGGACCAGGTTATCAACGACAAATATGCCGAAATCCGCAAGTATCTGAAGGAGAAGAAAGACGGTGACATGGATACACGCGACATCCTGACCATCAAGGGGCTGATTCGTCGTGGCGAAGCACGTACCGCATGTACATACAATAACATACCTTTGGATCACTGCCACTTCCTCGACCTGCCGTTCTACGAAACGGGCAAGATACAGAAGAATCCTATCAGCGAAGCAGACGTGGAAATCGTACGCAACTTGTTGCGTGAAGTGAAACCCCATCAGATTTTCGTTGCCGGTGACCTAGCCGACCCGCACGGAACACACCGTGTTTGTACGGATGCCGTATTTGCCGCCATCGACCTGGAAAAAGAAGAAGGTGCCAAATGGTTGAAGGAATGCCGCATCTGGATGTACCGCGGTGCATGGGCAGAATGGGAAATCGAAAATATCGAAATGGCTGTGCCCATCAGCCCGGAGGAACTGCGTGCCAAGCGTAACTCTATCCTGAAGCATCAGTCACAAATGGAAAGTGCACCGTTCCTGGGCAATGACGAACGTCTGTTCTGGCAACGCAGTGAAGACCGCAACCGCGGAACAGCCGCCTTGTACGACAGCCTCGGACTTGCTTCCTATGAAGCGATGGAGGCCTTCGTGGAATACATTCCGCTATAAACGGATGAAATATAAAAAAATAAAAAGAGACTGTCTCCAAATTTTCATTATGAAGACAGCCTCTTTTTTTAATATGTATCGGACAAATCCTATTTATAACTCTCTTCCAATTCTCTGTACCATTTCTGCAAAACAAAGAAAGCTTTTTTCTTCTGTCCTTTATCAGACACCAGCCCTTTGCGATTAAAATCATCTTGTATTTCGGGTACATGACGCCTCGGAGAGCGGAAATCCTTCAGTATCCACGGTGTAGTACCGGCCAGTCCCGGAATACGCTTCAACATATTCACGTGGCGGATATACAAATCTTCCTGATACTCCTCCGTAAACCGTTCTTTCCTGGAACCGTGCCGTCCATACAAAGCACCTCCTCCAAGTTCGCTGATAAAGACCGGTTTCCGGGCATCGAACACCCAGTTCACACGGTCACATTTTTCCGAATCGCCGTCATACCAACCCACATATTCATTAAAGCTGATAATGTCAAGGAGTTCTCCCAACGGGTCATTCACAGTCATAACGCCCGGACGAACTTCTTCCTTCTCCATCGCCGCACCAACCAAGCGGACATTATCCAAACTCTGACCTTGTTTGCCAGCTGGTAAGGAATGCCAGCGCGGTTCACTAAGAGGCGTTTCATTGGCTATAGACCAGATGATAACGTTACATCGATTCTTGTCACGTGCAATCATATCACACAACTGCTGTTCCGCATTCTGATAGGTATCCTTATTCTCCCAATGAATAGTCCAATACACCGGAATCTCCGACCATACCAAAAATCCCATGCGCTCTGCCTCACGCACCATCTCTTCATTGTGGGGATAATGGGCCAGGCGGACAAAATTGCATCCAAGCTCCTTTGCCCAACTCAGTAAAGTACGGGCATGGTCTCTTGAATAGGCACGCCCGCTATAGTAGGGAGTCTCCTCGTGGATACTGATACCTCTGCAGAATATCTCTTCATCGTTCAACAGTATTTTAGTTCCCTCTGTACGGATAGTCCGGAAGCCGATCTCATCAGAGACTTTATCTGTTTCGGAAGACAGATTCACCACATACAGCTTAGGTTTTTCCGGAGTCCACAAGACCGGTTTGGCCTTTACCTGGAACGAAGCATAACCGTTGGAGTCCGTTACAACCTCTTTCTTCACTTTCAGTTCCGGAATATCCAGCACTATCTTTTGCTCTTTGGCAGAACCATCCAGTTGTACCCAGCCTTCAACCGTATCTTTATCATTCTTCTTCAATTGTACGTAATAATCACGTATGTAAGTCGAAGGCGTTTCAATCAAGGTAACCGGCCGGGTGATGCCACCGAAATTCCACCAGTCGGCATTGACCGTAGGCACAGCTTCGGGATGGCGTTTGTTATCGACTTTCACCACGAGGCTATTGGTACCTTCCCTCAAAAGGCCGGTAATTTCAAAATTAAAAGGAGTAAAGCCACCGATATGCCTGCCCAGACGTTTGCCGTTCAGCCATACAATGGCTTCATAATTAACAGCTCCAAAGTTGAGGAAAAGACGTTTGCCCGGTTGCAGGGAGTATTCAAAATGCTTTCGATACCACACAGTGCCTTCATAATAGTACAACTGAGGCCGTTGTGTATTCCAGTCACCGGGAACAAACAGCAGTTTATCCGTTTCAAAATCATACTCTTGAAGTTGGGTCTTATCAGAATAAGTCTTGTCTTGGGCATAACCGCCGTCATAAGGCTTCAAACGATAGTCATAATAACCGTTTTCAAAGGGATCTACAATCGTTTTCCATTGTCCGTCAAGGGACGTTGTCTGGCGTGCACCGACATTCATGATTTGGAGAACCTGCTGCCCGAAGGCCAAAACCGGTACCAGAAGCAAAAGGAAGGCAATACTGCTTTTCAAAAGTGTCTTCATAAGGTTTACATATTATATATGTCTGCAAAAATAATAAAAAGAAAATAACCGCAATCGTCAACGAAGCTTTCTTTTATGTACTTTTGCACGCATCACTGTCTGATAAAAGCAGATATTGACAACTTCATTATTTCATCAATATGAAAAAACTTATCCTAACCGGCATATGGCTCTTATATGGAATCCTCCTTCCGGCACAAGAACTAGAGCAGAATGTGGAAGAACGCCTCCAGACATTCTTTAAGGAATACACCACCCATACGACCAACATCGGTACCTGCAAGCTAGACAGTTTCCGCATTGACTTCCGGAAGAAGAAATTACTTGTCTATGCAAACGAGCGCTTTGCCTACCAGCCTCTACGGCCTGAAACCGTCGATGCCATTTACCGCCATCTGGGACAAATCCTACCAGGACCAGTAAACAACTTCGACCTCACCGTCTTTGCTGATGGGAAAAACATTGAAGAGCTTATCCCCAACCTCTACCGGAAAGGGAAGAAGGACAAGGCACGTATGTTCAGTCACTTGGAATACAAAGGTATACCTTGGGTAACCCGTACTTCACGCCCCTACGAAATCACCCGAGGACTGGAAGGAAATCACATTGCCCTTTGGCAAAGCCACGGGAAATATTACATCAATGACAAGAACAAATGGGGATGGCAACGCCCGAGGCTGTTCTGCACCACGGAAGACCAGTTCACCCAGTCGTTCATCCTGCCCTACCTCCTGCCCATGCTGGAGAATGCAGGAGCCAATGTATTCACTCCCCGCGAAAGGGACACACAAAGCGGGAAGTCATCGTAGACAATGACGGTAGCCTAAGCAGAGATGGAGGACAAGGTTCCCTCTATCTGGACGTGAAAAGCCGGAAAGCACGTTGGGAACAGACCTCCCAACCCGGATTTGCCCAACGGAAACGAATCTATCAGGACAATGAAAAACCCTTTCCTCACTGGTACGGCACGCTTTGCCAAAACTGAAAAGAAGAAAGACAAGGCTTTTGCCGAATGGGTGCCCGATATTCCGGAAACGGGAGAATATGCCGTATACGTATCTTATCAGACTCTGCCGGGCAGCGTAAGCGATGCCAAATACCTTGTATTCCACAACGGAGGCGTCACAGAATTCAAGGTGAACCAGCAAATAGGAGGCGGCACATGGGTGTACCTCGGCACATTCACTTTCGACAAAGGCCGGAATGACTATGGCATGGTGGTATTGAGCAACGAAAGCAAGGAGAAAGGCGTGGTCTGTGCCGATGCCGTCCGCTTTGGAGGAGGCATGGGCAACATTGCCCGCGGAGGACAAACCAGTGGCTTGCCCAGATACCTGGAAGGCGCACGCTACTCTGCCCAATGGGCAGGCATGCCTTACTCTGTTTATGGAGGCTACGAGGGGAAGAATGATATGAACGATGACATCAACGCACGTTCCCGTACGGTGAATTATCTTGCCGGGAAATCAGTATTCAACCCGGCAGAAGAAGGCTTGGGCATCCCCTTTGAAATGAGTATGGCCCTGCACAGCGATGCCGGTTTCAGCAAGGAAAATGAGATTATAGGCACTCTAGGCATTTATACCACCAACTTCAACAACGGCAGGCTGAATGCCGGTACAGACCGCCATGCCTCCCGCGACCTCTCGGACGTCCTACTGACGCAGTTGCAGCGTGACATCCGCTCCACCTTCAACGTAGACTGGACACGTCGCAGCCTATGGAACCGCAACTATAGTGAAACGCGCCTGCCCGCCGTTCCTTCCACCATCGTAGAACTGTTGTCTCACCAGAACTTCGCAGATATGCGTCTGGGGCATGACCCCAACTTCAAGTTCACCGTCGGACGTGCACTCTATAAAGCCATTCTGCAATATATATGCAACCAGCACGGGAAAGAGTACATGGTCCAGCCGCTTCCCGTCAGCCACTTTGCCATCCGCTTCGGTAAAAAGAAAAATACTTTAGAGCTCTCCTGGCAAGGCAAGGAAGACCCGTTGGAACCGACTGCCAAACCACGCGAATACATTGTATATACACGTATCGGACGTGGAGGATTTGACAATGGCGTACGTGTCAGTTCTCCGTTCCATACCGTAAAAATAGAACCGGGCATCGTCTATTCCTTCAAAGTAACCGCCGTGAATCGGGGCGGCGAAAGCTTCCCTTCGGAAATCCTTGCTGCCTATAAAGCCAAACGGGAAAAAGGACAGATACTTATCGTCAACGGATTCGACCGTATCAGTGGGCCGGCCGTCATAGACACTCCCGAGACTGTAGGTTTCGACCTATCGCAAGATCCCGGCGTTCCCTATCTCTATGACATCTCCCTCTGCGGTACCCAGCAGAACTTCAACCGGAAGGAAGCGGGAAAACGCCTGGGAGAGAGTAGAGAGGAATACGAAGGTATGAAAATTATCGGAAATACTTTCGATTACCCCTTTATACACGGCAAGGCCATACAAGCCGCCGGTAACTACAGCTTCGTCTCATGCAGCGATGAGGCTGTGGAAAAAGGCATCCTCTCTTTAGAGGACTATCCGATAGTAGACTATATCCTCGGGCTGGAAAAAGAAGACAATTCCAGCAATCCGGCACGCAATACATACTACAAGACATTCTCCTCATCCATGCAGCGCATATTGGCTTCGTATTGCCGGTCGGGAGGCAATCTCCTAGTCAGCGGCGCCTATGTGGGCAGCGACATGGACAATTCGCAGGGTAATAGGGATTTTATCCAGAATATTCTGAAGTACCGGTATGGAAATTCCTTGAAAACAGACGGGGATAAAATCGCTGTCCAAGGGCTGGGGCGTACTTTCACCCTTCCCCGACTGCCGAATGAGCAGGACTATCCGGTCACTTCCCCTGATTGCATCCTGCCCATGTCTCCCGCTTTTCCAGTCATGACCTATGCCACCGGCAACGCATCTGCCGCCGTGGCCTATCAAGGCAGCGATTACCGCACCTTCATCATGGGATTCCCTTTTGAAAGTATCAGGGAAGAAACGTCCAGAAATGCAATTATGGCCTCGATACTTCGCTTTCTCACCACAGATTAGGCAGAGCAACACAGAGAAAAACAGCAATCCCTATAAATAATCTGTAGAAATCTGTGTAATCTGTGGTGAAAAAACTATCTTTGCTTCTATTAATCATTAAACACTAAACATTAAACATCATGTACACCATACAAGCCAACCCCAGCGGAACCCGCAGCTTAGAAGTTTCAGAAGAAAACCTTGCCACCATTGAGAAGTACGGACTCTTCCGCCATCTCATCGACAGCAACGGCATTGTAGACGAAACAGTGCTCGACAAGTTGAAACTGAACATTCGCTCCCTCATCGCCGCACAAGAGGAAGATAGCAAAGACCTACTCGACCTCTGCATCGACGTTATCTATCACAACAACATGAAGGCCTTCGGACTGCAGCAACTCATTAAGCTCTATCTGCAATGGCTTTCCCAACAAGGCACTATAGAAATAGAAGAAGAATAAATGAAAACCATCGATACCTGCGGACAACAGCATTACAGCCCTCTAATCCCTGCCATAAAAGCCATGTGCAAGGCCGGGAAAGGCGAGAAGCTGGAAATCATCATGGACAACGCCACTGCCTTCAATGACATGAAAGAGTATCTTTCCGAGCAGCAGATAGGTTTCCGTGAGATTTACGACGGAGAACGAATGACATTACAGTTTACAATGTATTAATGAAAGAATATCGCCTTACAGACTGGCTTCCCACCACCAAGAAAGAAGTGGAACTGCGTGGTTGGGACGAATTAGATGTAATACTTTTCAGCGGTGATGCCTACGTGGACCATCCGTCTTTTGGAGCCGCCGTCATAGGTCGTATCCTCGAAGAGGAAGGACTACGCGTAGCCATTGTCCCCCAACCGAACTGGCGCGACGACTTACGCGACTTCAAGAAACTGGGACGCCCCCGTCTGTTTTTCGGCATCAGTCCCGGCTGCATGGATTCGATGGTCAATAAATACACTGCTAACAAACGCTTGCGCAGTGATGACGCATATACACCGGACGCACGTCCGGATATGCGCCCCGAATATCCTTCCATTGTATATACCCGGATATTGAAACAACTATTTCCCGATGTCCCCGTCATACTAGGTGGCATCGAGGCAAGTATGCGCCGTTTGACGCACTACGACTATTGGCAAGACCGTGTACGCCCCAGTATCCTCCTCGACAGCGGTGCCGATTCACTCATCTACGGCATGGGAGAGAAACCGGTGGTGGAACTTGCGAATAGGCTGAAATGCCAACAAATAATGGACACCAAAGGCTTCAAACAGCTCATTGCCGATATTCCGCAAATGGTCTATCTCGACAAGGAGGTAGCTGCAGAAGAAGGAGATATTACCCTCTTTTCCCACGAAGAATGTCTGAAGGATAAAAAGAAAGAAGCTGCCAACTTCCGTCATATCGAGGAGGAAAGCAACAAATATACAGCATCCCGCATGTTACAAAAGGTCGGCAAACAGACAGTGGTAGTCAATCCCCCCTATCCTCCCCTGACGGAGGCAGAGCTCGACCATTCTTTCGACTTGCCTTATACGCGCCTGCCCCACCCCAAGTACAAGGGAAAACGTATTCCGGCATACGACATGATAAAGTTCTCCGTCAACCTGCATCGCGGATGTTTCGGAGGGTGTGCCTTCTGCACCATCTCCGCGCATCAGGGCAAGTTCATCGTAAGCCGTAGCAAGGAAAGCGTTCTGAAAGAGGTGAAAGCTATCATGGAGCTGCCCGACTTTAAGGGTTACTTAAGTGACTTGGGAGGCCCGTCGGCCAATATGTACCGCATGAAGGGACGGGATGAGGCCGTCTGCAGGAAATGTAAGCGTCCGTCGTGCATCTACCCCAAGGTATGCCCCAATCTGAATACAGACCACCGTCCGCTGCTTGACATCTATCATGCCGTAGATGCCCTGCCCGGCATCAAGAAGTCGTTCATCGGCAGCGGTGTACGCTATGACCTGCTGCTGCACCAGAGCAAGGACCCGAACACTAACAAAAGTACGCAGGAATATACCCGCGAGCTCATTGCCCGCCATGTCAGCGGTCGCCTGAAGGTAGCACCGGAGCATACGTCAGACCGCGTGCTCAACATCATGCGCAAGCCTCCGTTCAGCCAGTTCGGTGAGTTCAAGAAGATATTCGACAGAATTAACCGTGAAGAAGGACTGCGCCAACAACTCATCCCTTATTTCATCAGCAGTCATCCCGGATGCAAGGAAGAGGATATGGCGGAGCTTGCCGTCATCACCAAGCGACTGGACTTCCATCTGGAGCAAGTGCAAGACTTTACCCCTACTCCCATGACCGTTGCCACCGAAGCATGGTACACGGGCTTCCATCCTTATACGCTGGAACCGGTATTCAGTGCCAAAACGCAGCGCGAGAAACTGGCTCAACGCCAATTCTTCTTCTGGTACAAACCCGAAGAGCGCAGGAACATCATAAACGAACTGCGGCGGATAGGACGGACGGATTTGATAGACAAGCTATACGGGAAACGATAAAAATACGATATTTCCAAGAAACTCACAGCAACTGCATGAAACGATTCCTCCTCTGTCTATCCCTACTCTCCATCGGAGTGACAGGGATGCTGGCACAAAGCGAATGCCTACCGCAAAATTACAGCATCATCCTTGGTGGCGGTGTTTCCTTGCCCCATGTAGAAGGAAACCGCAACGACTTCTTCAGCAAGAACGGCAACCGGGTGGGATATGACCTCATGACAGAAGGCCGCTACTACATCACGCCCCTATTTGCCATGGGACTTCAATATGACTATCTGCGCATGGCCCGCCTGCCGGATAAGGCACATCTGCACTGCATACGCCCCAACATCACATACCGTCCCTTGTGGAGCAACGGTAATCAAGGACTGTTCCTATCATTCGGCATCGGGTATATGAACTATCAAGAACGGACATATAAACGCGGTGAACGGAACGGACACCTTTTCCATAAAGGATATTGTGGAATAACTTTCGCTGCAGGCTATGAGTTCCGCATCAGCTGTAAACTCTCGGGTATGATTCGCTGTGATTTCCTAACAGCAGACTGGTTTGCCAACCCCGATGCACGACTTTACAACACGGACGGCTATGATGACGGAGTAGATCATAGCTGGTTCAAAAACAACATCACTTTCTTCAATTTGGGATTCTCCTTGCAGTTCGGACGTTAGTGGCAGGAGTGGCAACAGTTACTCCTCCACCTGCATTGCCACTACCTCCTGCAACACACAGACAGCTTCTTCCACCGTCCTGACATCCTTCACCAGCATACTCCGTTTGTTGTTCTGCTCGCGCAGGTCGCAACGACGGGTATATTTCATCATGTAGGCAATGACCTTACCGAAAGCCTGGCTCTGATAGTACGGGCTGTCCGGATTGGAGACGAAGAACAGGGACATGCGCCCACCTTTCAGAAAGACTTTCTCCACGCCGAGGCGGGCAGCCAGGCGTCGCAAGGGAACGATGCGCAGCAGTTCTTCCGTTTCGGGAGGAATCGGGCCGAAGCGGTCTTCGAGGCGGGAACGGAAAGCATCCACATCCTTGTCGAGTGTCAATCCGTCCAACTCGCGATAGAGCAACATACGCTCGCTGCTGCCAGTCACGTAATCGGCAGGCAACAGAAGTTCAAGGTCGCTTTCCACCTGGCATTCGTCGACAAACTGTTCTCCACTGATGACGCCTCCGTCTGCTTTCAGTTCTTCGGCATAAAGGTCGGCAAACTCGTCGGTCTTCAGTTCATGCACAGCTTCGGAGAGAATCTTTTGATAAGTCTCGTAGCCCAAGTCAGCAATGAAACCGCTCTGTTCGGCACCGAGCATATTGCCTGCACCACGGATGTCAAGGTCTTGCATGGCAATGTGGATGCCACTGCCCAGGTCGGAGAAGTTTTCGATGGCTTGCAGACGCCGCTTTGCTTCGGGAGTAAGGGAGGACAAAGGTGGTGCCAGCAGGTAACAGAAAGCTTTTTTATTGCTCCGCCCCACACGTCCGCGCATCTGGTGCAAATCACTGAGGCCGAAGTTCTGCGCCTGGTTGATGATAATGGTATTGGCATTGGGTATGTCGATGCCACTTTCGATGATGGTAGTGGCAAGCAGCACATCGTAATCGTAATTGACGAAATCAAAGATTATCTTCTCCAGTTCGGCAGGCTCCATCTGTCCGTGTCCGATACAGACACGGCAATCGGGAATGTGCCGCTCTATCATGGTCTTCAACTCAAACAGATTGGAAATACGGTTATTCACGAAGAATACCTGCCCGTTACGGCTCATCTCGAAATTGACGGCGTCGGCAATGATTTCCTCGTTGAAGGTGTGCACTTCCGTCTGGATGGGATAGCGGTTAGGCGGCGGTGTCTGGATGACGCTCAAGTCGCGCGCACCCATCAGCGAAAACTGCAAGGTACGGGGAATGGGTGTAGCCGTCATGGTCAGCGTATCCACATTCACCTTCAATTGGCGAAGTTTCTCCTTGACGGAGACGCCGAACTTCTGCTCCTCATCAATAATCAACAAACCAAGGTCTTTGAACTTAACGTCTTTTCCCAGGATACGGTGGGTACCGATAAGAATATTCACTTCCCCTTCGGCAAGCCCTTTCACTACAGCCTTTGCCTGAGCAGCGGTGCGGGCACGACTCAGATACTCCACCCGGCAAGGCAAGCCTTTCAATCGCTCCTTGAAGGTCTGGAAATGCTGATAGGCAAGTACGGTAGTGGGCACCAGTACAGCCACTTGCTTATTGTCCGCCACAGCCTTGAAAGCGGCACGAACAGCCACCTCCGTCTTGCCGAAGCCCACGTCACCGCACACCAGGCGGTCCATCGGACGGGCACTCTCCATGTCGGCCTTCACGTCGGAAGTAGCCTTACTTTGGTCGGGGGTATCCTCATAGATGAAGGAGGCTTCCAACTCCCGTTGCAGGAAGCTGTCGGGACTGTATTGGAAACCCTTCTCCTCGCGGCGTTGCGAGTAGAGTTTTATCAAGTCGCGGGCAATATCCTTTATCTTCGTCTTGGTGCGGTCTTTCAGCTTCTCCCAGGCTCCGGTGCCGAGCTTGTTGAGGCGGGGCGCTTCACCCTCCTTTCCCTTGTACTTGGAAACCTTGTGCAGAGAGTGGATGGAGACAAACACCACATCTTCGTTCTGATAGACAATCTTCATCACCTCCTGCGTGGTGTCACCGTTGGGGATACGTACCAGTCCGGCAAAACGCCCCACACCGTGGTCGGTATGCACCACATAGTCGCCGGGGTGAATTGGTTCAGCTCCTTCAGGCTCAAGGCCACCTTGCCGCTGCGTGCCTTGTCGCTCTTCAAGTTATACTTGTGAAAGCGGTCGAACAGCTGATGATCGGTAAAGATACAGATACGTAAAGTGTCGTCGGCAAAGCCTTCGTGCAGTGTCCGTTCTACGGCGGTAAAGGATATGTTGTCTCCACGGTCCTCAAAGATGGCACGGATGCGGTCGGTCTGTTTCAGGCTGTCGCTGCATATGTAGATGGTGTAGTGACGGGAGAGGTATTCGCGGAAACTCTCCGCCACCATGTCGAAGTTTTTATGGAAGATAGGCTGTACCGTAGTATGGAACGAGACGGTGGCATCCGGTGTTCCGGTGGGCTTGTTGCCAAACTCCATCCGGCGGAAATCGAGGGCGCGCAGGGTGAACTCGCCACCATCAATCAGCTTGCCTTCCAGCGTGATGGCTCCATTCTCCTCCGACTCACGGGCAGCGATGGCCTGTGGGGTGAGCGATTCGTCGTGCACGGTCTGGATGCGTTCGCGTAGCCAGAGGAAATCGCGCATGGCAAGCAAGCTGTCCGACGGAAGGAAATCGAGGAACGACACCATGCCGCCGCTTCCCCTTTTTTTCCAGGCTATGGCTCAAGTCGGGAACTATCACGATGCTTTCTTTCCTCTCCTTCGAGAGCTGTGTTTCCACCTCGAAGGTACGGATGCTTTCCACCTCATCGCCGAAGAAGTCTATACGGAAGGGATATTCGGAAGAGAAGGAAAAGACGTCGATAATACTGCCACGAACGGCATACTGCCCCGGCTCGTAAACGTAATCCACATATTCGAAACCGTAGCTGCGCAATACGTCCGTCACAAAGTCCATATCCCCCCTCTCGCCTGCATGCAGTTTCAGTGTATTCTCCCCCAGTTCCTTACGAGAGACCACCTTTTCGGCCAGCGCATCCGGATAGGTCACCACGCAAAGCCCCTCTTCTCCTTTTTGCAGGCGACTCAGCACTTCTGTACGGAGTATTTCGTTTGCCGCATCCTTCTGCCCGTACTTGATGGCGCGGCGAAATGAAGAAGGAAAAAACAATACCTGCTCTGTCCCCAATATCTGCGTCAAATCATGATAGAAATAACCGGCTTCCTCCATATCGCCCAGAATGAAAACGAGCGGACAAGTAGCCCGCTGAACCAATACAGACGAAAACAAAGAAGCGGCAGAGGCATATAAACCTCCGCAATATAGGTGACGGACAGAGTTATCTTTCAGAAGCCTGCACACCCCCTCTACATTGGGATGGGAAGCATAAGATTGTTGCAGTTCAGTTATATTCATTGCTTTGCGCTTTTTCCCCCGGTATTGCCTCTCATAAGGTATCCTACCGAAATAAATTCGGTGCAAAAATACACAAATAATCTTTAGCTTTGACCTGTCGGCAACTATGTTCTCTGAAATAATCTTTCTGCTGTCAGCCTGCACATCCTTCACCTTTTTTCTGTATCGCCCTATTTATCGGGGAAGGCAATGAAACTTCTTTTCCTCCAATTATGAATAACACAGCCTGCACAATCCCTATTCAGGAGTTATGTTACACAAAGTTTATCCCCAGCCTGCGGACATGTATCCCAGGGGTTGGTCTGTCTATCCCAAGGCTTGGGATAGACAGACCAAGACTGAAGAGCACTTTTTCTCCCTATATCTACCCACTTTATCCTTTATACTTCGAAAGTTTTTCTTTAATAGTTTGAATGTTTTCTGTTAATGATTGAAACGGGAATAGCTAAAGATTGAGGCTAAAGTTCAAAGTCAAGCATACGGTTCTTTGATTTAACCTGCATTCCTTATAGTCAGGAGTTAGAAGGAGCTACATTAGTGGCTCAATTTTAATAAAACACCAATGAAAACTTATCATTAAAAATTGAGCGGCCCACCGCATTACAAATCCGACCATAAGGAAAGCAACACCGAAAACGGCAAAGTTTCTGCTATAGCCGAATATCCCTATTAGCAGGCTGGCTACAGACTGGAACATCGTCACCATCAACAATAAGGAAACCGTATCATTCATTTCATGATTCATATCAGATTCACCACCATTCATGCTTTCCATCCTCCTGTGTAAATATACGCACCTCCTGTCCTTTCGTCTTGTTCCTCAACAGAAGCAAGGCATTCCGAGGCACCCTGTCATAGTTCATTGTATACGAACTGTCACCATACTTCTCTCCCAGCGAAACCCAGCCCGCATCAAAATAGAACAATTCATACAGCTCCCCCTTGTTTATCCCATTATCATCATTGTAAGGAGCATATACTATCCTCTTTATTTTCCGGACGCGACCGAATGACAGTCCTACCCAACCACCAGAGGATACAGGCGCATCAAAGTAGGTCAACATATCATGGTCAAACACTTTATATTTGTCACGGCCATTGCCATACCAACTACCATCCGTACCGATTATCTCCCCCTCAACCAAGTTATCCTGCTCGTCATACAATTCCAGCTCTGCCAGAAAGACATTCGAGTCAGGAGCAGACAGGTATCTGAGTGCCGTTGCCTCCACAGGAGTATCAAATACAATCGAAACCGGAGCCAGTGTTTCCGGGAATTCATCTATCGTACATACATCGGTAAATCGCTCGGAGACATCAGCCATTATCTGAAAACGGCCTCCTACCGTCCGACTCCTTGACAATTCATAGACATGCTTCTTGTCGGGATATTTCCGCCTTAAAAAAAACAGAAGTAAAGGAGTTGACATCAGGGGCCAATAACCTTGTATCACCGTTCTCCTCCACAATAAAGGGATTCGATGCCGGGTACGTCTTGCCCCGATGGTAATAAGTGGCCAGGTAAGCATTACCCTTTGCGACCTTCTTGAATTCAACTTTTCCATTCTTGATACGGCCCCAGTCTATGGGAATCCATCCCTTATTATTGAACACAGACAAATAAGCATACTCCTTCTTTTCAGGAGGCGAGAACGACAAGTTTACCGTTGCCGCCACCGGAGTGAAATAGAGCTCGGAGACATCTTTCAAATGCTTGTCCTCAAACAGTGGGGGAATCTCCTCCTGCGGCAAAAGGCTTGCCAATGTGCCCTCTTGTTCGCTATACATCCTTCTGTATACCTTTGCCAGCCCGTCACGCTTCCGCATATCCGCAAGGTGTTCACCCAAAGGTACTTTGTCGTAAAAAAGAAACGGAAGCTGATAACCTTTGCCGATCAGTGTACACCAGCTGTGGCCCAAACTCCTTTTTCCCCATTGGGGAGTGAAATCAATGGCAACAGGAATGCCAAGGCTTCTTAACGAATAGACAGTCAACGCCTGTAACTCCTTGCAGTTTCCCAAGCCAATCGTAGAATAAAGCAGTGACGATGGAGAAAGCTCCGGTACAATCGTCGTATAAAAGAAATCCCTTTCCGCATATTTGCGGAGATAATAACTGCAAATGCAGGAATCGGCCATAGCGGTCCTTGCAAACGAGTCAAGAGCGACCTTCATGCTGTTCCTATAGTCTGTCATCCACTCTTCCAGTCTTTCATGCCCTATCCTATGCGGCAGTACATATTCGCAAAAATCCGAAAAATCCAGTTCCTTCGTCCAAGGATAACGCAGCGACTCGAAGCTCATGTCAATGTGTCTTATCAACTGCCCGGCAGTAAGATGTCTCAAATCACATTTTATCACCGAACCGCTTTGAAGTATCTTTCTGTTCAAGCACCGGCTTATACTGTCAACATCCCGCATAAAATCCTCCTGCACGGGAGTCCCGTTTATATTGCTCAGAGAATCTATCACACGCACGTACTCATCCCCATACACATAATCCAAGGAATAGCAGTCCATCATATTCCTTATCAAATAAACCGCCGCCTTATATTTCTGGCGGTCAGGACTGTCCAAAGAGTAGTGCTTCAACACCTTTTCCAGCTCGGACCTGTTCTCTTCAGCAGCCACAAGAGCCCGTTCCAATTTCAAATCAGAAAAGCAGGAGGAACAGGCAAGCAAGACCGCAACAAGCCCTGAAATCACGTTGAAGCCTCCATTCCTAAAATATTTCCGCAATATAAATCCCGCCATCATTTTTAATCTATTTCATCAAGAAACTGTTTCATCCTCCCCCTCACCTTAATGGAAAATGTATTCTCCACTTTTACCCGTTGCGCCAGAATATGCAAAGCCATCTTTCGGGCATTCACAGTATCTTGTTGCAACAGATACAGATTCCACAGTTTATAGTTGGGGCGTATACGTGTAGGAATCATTTCTGCAGCAACTTTATAAGACTCCTCGGCCTGCCCATAGCTTTTCCGTTCCAGATATATATCACCGCGCATACAATATGTTTCGCAAGAAAGCGGCAGCTTTTGTAACAAAATCCACCTGCTCCACATTCCTAACCTTCCTGCCAAGCACGTCAATCAACAATGTTGAACTTTCACAGAAAAACAACATTACATGCGCCACACCGCCAATAACCCCATAAGAGGAACAACAGCAATTCCACAAAAAATTCTGTTTACACCCAGAACAGACACAGTTTTGCCACGACACAATCCTGTGAACAATGCAAAGTTCATCATAAGTGGCACCACATTGACCGGATATGAAAACATGGCGAATATCAGCCAAGCAGCCAATACGGCCTTCAATGTCCTTTCATCAGAAAAGACAAACGGTGACACCGCCACCAGCAGGAACAAAAACAAGCCGCAACATTCCGGTTTCCACTGCAATATGCAACAGTCATTATAGGATAAGTCACGTTGTCGGCTACATTCAGAAAATCGGATTGAGGATGATTTCTGAAATAATCCGCCTGATAGAACAATGTATTTCTTTTTAAACGCCCCATACACCGTGTCCCAAATAAGGGCTGCCATCACCATATCCTGATGAGA